>Ga0123352_10003653_pt1 | contig 22368 bp, 8 predicted proteins | sample TergutLab28metaG_FD_89700 | JGI IMG/M metagenome (GOLD analysis project Ga0123352, IMG submission 89700) | Labiotermes labralis P1 segment gut microbial communities from Petit-Saut dam, French Guiana - Lab288 P1 | ecosystem: Host-associated > Arthropoda: Insects > Digestive system > Gut ...
AGTGTTTAAAGATTTCAATTTGACAATCAAAAAAGGCGAATTGACCGCCGTAATCGGCGAAAGCGGAAGCGGAAAAACTACGCTCGCAGCTATTTTACAGAAATTGTATCCGCTCAAATCGGGCAAAATTTTGATTGGCGACGTGAATGTAAATTATATTGACAATCAGTCTATTAGAAAAACAATCGGCACAGTTCCGCAACAACTCAATCTTTTTTCGGGCAATGTGATTGATAATATTGCGCTTGGCGAATTTGAGCCTGATTTACAGCGAATTGTCGAAATTTGTACTGAGCTTGGCATATTGCCTTTTATCGAAAAAATGCCTGCCGGTTTTCATACTTATCTCGGCGAAAACGGCGCATCGCTTTCGGGTGGTGAAAAACAGCGAATTGCCATTGCTCGCGCATTGTATAAAAATCCCGAAATTCTGATTTTAGACGAAGCCACTTCCTCGCTTGATTCCGAATCGGAAAGTTTTGTGCAAAAAACCATTCAAAATCTTAAAAATCAAGGAAAAACAATTATCGTTATTGCTCACCGATTAAGCACCGTTGTTGATGCCGACAATATTATAGTACTCGAAAACGGCGAAGTAATCGAACAAGGAAATCACAAAAACCTATTTTCCGCCAAAGGGAAGTATTATGAAATGTGGAAAAAACAGATGCCTTCAGCAGTTTTTACCTCGTCAGCATAAACCTCACGCCAACTCCGAAATTGGTATTTGAAACCGGAAACGAGGTCGAAATAAGCGGCGTTGTACTCATGTGGTCGAAAAACATCTGGAATTCAAGTTTCGAACTGAAAACATAATTTGCCATAAACTTTACGCCGAATGCCGAGTTTCCGCCTGTGGCTTGTGTTATATCATCGTCCAGTTTGCGCAGCAACATTTTATTGTCTCTGTACGAAATATCTACATTTAATCTCAAATCGTTGCTTATACGTGATTGTGTGCCCGACCTGTGCCCGATTATCACATCAAAGTTATTTATCGTATAGCCGAAACCTACTACAATTTCGTCGTCGGTGCGTTCTACTAATTGTGTGCTGGACAGATTTAATGACAAATTACGCCCTTTGTTGTATCTGACATTTACTGTCATGCTGTTTCGCATGGTTACATTGATTCCTATCAGCGGACTGAATTGCTCAACAAGCGTAACAGCCGGAATGTCGTATTTGGTTGAAGGACTTGGATTTCCGGTTATGTTGTTGCGAACGAATCCGAATTCGCTTCCGGGTTCCATCGGCACCCACGTTGAGAATGAAGTGTATGCTCCAATCATGTAACGGCAATTATAAGCATGCGTTAAACTCACGGTGCGGAAACGCTCTCTTATCCAAGGAATTCGTGTCAAACCATCATAAGTTACGCGCCAATTCGGCAGAATGCGGGAAAGCTGAATAAGCGGACTTGTGCCGATTCTGTTTGCATCAGCACCGGTGTAAGCTGCCAAAAATGCGGGAATAAGCACATCGGGCGAATTTATGGTATAAGCACCCAGCGTTCGGTCGAAATCTTGACCGCCATAATTACCGAATAAAAACCCTTGATTCGGATAGCGCGTGCCTTCAAATTTTTGATTTAGGCGATTCATTATTACATACCGATTTGCTCTAAACTGCTCGAAAGTTTCTGAACGATAATTGTTTCGCACATTGCCTGTTCCGCGAAAAGCCGTTCGGAAAGCTATTTGCGTAATTTCGTAACTTCCTGTAAATAAGCTCGGATTTCCTTCTGCTGTAAACAAGGTGGACGTATTTTGCTGTGTTCTTTGCCTCGCATTCAATTCAATTCTAAATCCGACCTTTGGCTCTAATGTCATGTTCATATCAAGGTCGGTTGAATGGGCAAAAATAGCCGGATTGATAATAGAGTCATTTCGTCCGATGAGCCAGTCGTTGTTCCGCATCCTTTCGAGCGTTCTGTCTTGGTCAAAAAATCCGAAAGCAAAATCAATTCCGGGCGAAAAAATCCCATTAGCATCGCGCCTTTGTCCGAGAAATCCGGGTTCTTGCGTAAATCCGGGAATCGTCATATTGTTCGTTTCGCGATAGTTAATCGATGCTCGGCGTATCATCATGAGACCTCGCACCGTAAAATCGGTAACTTGTTGTATCGGAGTTCTGAAATTCGGGTCTTGACTCACAATGGTTAGCGATACATTTTGAACATCAACCGCCGATGTAATTTCTACCGCCGCATTAGTTCGTGCATTTTGCGAAATTCGCACCGCGCGCCCATCTGCATCCACAGCGGTAATCTGCAATCGGTTGCTGCTCAAACGGTGATTGACCGTTCGCGCTTGTCCTGCTGTTAAATTGACCGTTTCGGTAAATGTGCGCGACTGAAACGGCGGTCGATTACCTTGCTGGCGCATGCGCGTATCAAGCTCTCTTAAATACCTGCTTCTGTTGTACAGTTGTTCGAAATTTAATTGTCCTTGAAACTGCCAAGCTCCCGTACTGCTTGCCACGTGACCAACATCGGCTATTTCTATGCGATTCCAAACATAATTCGAGTTGTACGATACATTTGCTGTAACCCAACTGAAAATCGGTATTTTATTAATCGGTAAATTCCACGAAGCCACAAAATTTTGCTGATACGAAAACGGCGTTCCGAAACTGCGGATACTTTGCCAAACCGTGTCGCGCCAAGCCTCGTACTCGGTTCGGTTAAGTCCTAATTCGGGAACTCGGTAACCTTCTTCAATCATCGCATTGGTAGCCGCGTTGAAACTTAGCGAGAGGCTTCTCGTCAAATTGTAGCGAATATCAAAACGGCGATTCCACATAAAATCCTGACCAAACATCAATTCCATCGGTTGGTCGGTCAAGCCCGGATTGAGGTCGCGCAGAACGATTTGTGAAAATTGACGATTCATGTCTGTGCTAAAACTCATCGACGTTGGCAGATAAAAGAAATTTATATCCCGAATAATTTGAAATGCCGGTCGTTTAAAAAGTTCTACGTTTTTGAACGGCTCAACCGGTCGGCTGTTGAACGAGTAATTGTAATCAATCGCCGCTCGCTGTTGTTTTACCGTGTTTAGTTCTATTTCGGGTGTATGCTCGTTCCTTTCGGTAAAAGCGTAAGTAAAAGTCAAGTTTGCCGGGTCGTAAAAACGCGGTGTTTGACTTCTTACATTGATTCTTGCGTTGGTAACGTTGAAACTTCGCGTGGTTGCAACCGTGTTCGACACTGCTCGCAACGAATCTCTTTCCGCTTGGGAATCGAGCGCATCAAGTGCATCTTGCAATAAAATATCTCGGTCGAGCGGATTAAATTTTGGTGAAATTACTTCGTTGGAATAAGAGAAAAAAGTTGGAAGCTGTATGCGCGACCATTCGGGAAGGAAACGTCCCAAATCGGCAGAAGCAGAGATATTTATTTGAGATAAATCGTCCAATCTGCGGTCGTGCGCACCACTTTCTATCGAGCCGAATCCGCTTGTTTCGCGACGACCGGCAATGTTCACCGTTCCGATGTCCGACAATGCCAAAGCTGCATTTCCTTGCGCCGCCCAACCGCCTTCGTTGTCAAATTCAGCCATGCGCAATTCGTTTACCCAAATTTCGCCCGAACGTATGTCGGTACCGTTTCTGTTGCGAACGCCAATCACGATGTATCTCACGTCCGAAAGTGTCGGATTTCCTCTGACCGTAATTCTGTTTCTCTGTTTTTCGGGGTCGAAAGTTTCAAAAAGCGTTGAATTATTTATGCCTGAATTTGGATTTTGCCGTTCGATGTTTCGCTGTGTTTTAGCGTTGGTCAATGCTGTGAGCGGAAAGTCGAATTTATTTTCATTAGGCCAAACGGCAAACCTGTCTGCCACACTGTTGTTTGAATAAAATCCGGGCGGAGTTAAAACCAACGGAATTTCGTATTCGTAAAAGTTGGCTGTCATGTCTGTTCCCAAGCGAATGAAAACGGCAAGTTCTTGGTCGTTGAGCGGAACTCCTTCCATTGCCGAAGCATGTACGAACATTTGCAAACGCTTGTATTGGCGCATATCCAAACTCATCCGTCTGAACGCAGCACGTGCATCGCCGGGAGCCAAATCGTGAACGCGCAAAACCATTGCCTGCTCATTTTGCGGAATAATTTGCGGTTGTCCCGGCGTAGTTTGGCGGGTAACTCCCGGAGGCATCACGTAGTTTACAGGTGTTCGGGTTGAGTTTTCGTCAATATTAACAGCCGAAATATCCAATGTACCTTCGGTAGCTGGAACAAAACCGGGCGGGCGCAAAGCATCGTTTTGAGTAAATTGACGCCATTCACCGCGCACAAGGTCGAGCGTACCGAAACGAAGTGTCATTTTTTCCTCAAAATCAGTCATATACATTCTGATGAAACGAATGGAGCGAAGGCTTGGTGTTCCTTGTCCGCGCGGAGTTCCGGCACGTACCGGAATTTTAAACTGATACCATCTTACGGTTTCCACAGTTCCGTTTGGAAGTCTTACCTCACGTTCGGCAATTTCGGTAATGAAATTTTGCCCTATTTGCATGGCATGCGGTCTGATTGCAATTTTGTATTCAAAATATCTTTCGTGTTCGTTCAATGTGTTATCATCGTTTATATCCTCGCGGTCGGGCAAATGGGTAAGACTTGTTGGAAAGGCTTCGCCTGAGGCTTCTACATCGGCAGAATTGCCTTCTGTTCCGTTGAAAAACATATAACGCGTAAGAATGTCAGCTCCCATTGCATCCCATTCTGCACCTCTGTAAAAACGGAAATTATCGCCTGCCGGGTCGGCATAAAAGCGTGCAAATACATCAGGTGCAAGTCTGCCTCGCAAATTATCAAGAAATTCCCGATAATATCTGAAAGTTCTTTCCTGTTCGGTGCTCAATCCGTTCAGTCCGACATCTTGATGACGGCGAGCTTCGGGATTGTTGTCGAAAGCATTTACCGCCGATTGAATTCTCGGCACCATTCCCCAAACCGTTTGGTCGTTATTTTCCAAAATTCCGTTCGGGTCTAATCCATCCTCAAAAAACTTTCTGCCGTCTTTCAAAATATCCTCGCTCACATCGCCCAAGTTGAAAAATAAATATCCGCCTTGATGGTTTGACAGTGCTTGACTTGTTCCTTCCAAAAATGGGTCGAGCAGCCAAAACTCGATGTATTCAATATTTCTTTCCTCAAAATTGGTTGCAAACGGGTCGATTCTGCGCATAATTCCGCCCCAGCGGTCACCGGGATTGGTAAGATAACCGTTGTTGTCTATTGCATCCCAATTCAAATTGTAAGGACCGCGGATGTTGGGGAAAAACGAAACATTCATCACTCTTAAAACAGCGGATGTTTGCGCATCGATAACTCTGTTTGGAAAAATTTCGCTGAACAGTACGTTTCGTGTGATGTGCTGAGATTGCAAATCGGGATTTTCGCGCAAATTTCGCGGTGTATTTCTATTATTTTGATTCAGTGTCGGGTCAACCGAATACCAAGCAATAAGCGCGCGATTAAATCCGTATCTAATGTCGTCGGTCAAGTTTGCATATGGCTGAGTAATCGGTGTACTTGCCAAATTCCAAAAATGCGCCGGATTGTGGTTGAGGCTGATGTTTTGTATCGTTGCTTCAAAATCGTCGATGTGTGCAAAACCTTCAATCGCGTTGGACTGACCGGGAATTAAGTGAGCAAATTCCGCACCTACCGAAAAAGTTGATGGTCGCGTTGCGTTTACGAACGGAAGTCTGTCCACTGCTCGTGTGAGCCATTGCCATTCGCCTCGCCAAGCGGTGTTCAATCCCCAAATTGTGTTTGCAATCGGCTCATTTCCGGTGTTTATTTTTACATTGAGCGGTGTTTCGGTGAGGCGCATAATTGTTCCGCCGAGCATAAAATTCGGAGTAAATTGATATTCGATATGCGTTCCGAGCAAGGTTTTGCGTTGCATAGCAAACAGCGATTGATTTTCGAGCTGAACATCAATTGCCGTATTCGATTCGAGTAGTGCTTGGTCAAGAATGGTAACCACGCCCATGATGTAATCGACCGTATAATCCACATTTTCAATCAATGTTCGTCCGCCGGCAGTTACCACAACCGAGCCTCGCGGAACATTCATCGCGTTGAGTCTGATTTGGTTTGCCGCGCCTGCACCTCTAAATTCGCCCACGATGCGGAATTTATTTCTGTAGCTGAATTCCAATGCTTCTATTATTGTCATGGAGTATAATTCGGGAAAAGCAATTCGTTCGGCAATAACAGGGTCGCCAATGGCATTTATCAAATGTTCGCCAAAAGGTTCAAGAACAGGAAACATAATTGTTCCCATACTTGAATTTACGGTAATTCCTTCCAAAAAGTCGAAAATTCCGTCGGGATTTCTGCGCTGGCGTTGGTCAAGCTGGTCGAGGCGCATTACGCGAAGCAGGTTTTCGTTTCGTCTTGCGCCTTCGGTAAGAAATTGCAAATCTGTTCCGATAGAATCATTGTAATGAACAATATTTAAAACGAAACCTTCCTGTGTGAGTTGCATCGGCGTAATGCGATATACGTTTTTCATCATCAAATCCCACATCGGAATATCGGTCAATTCAACCGTACTTTTGAGCATTTTTGTAATCAGCACGCTTGGCGCTTTCACATTTTCGTCGGTCGAAAATTCGCCCACTTGAAAAGTTTCATTTCTGTACATGTATTCAAAAGCAACTGCCAATACATCGTCTGCCAACAGTGCAGAACGCAAAGAAATAATTCCGAGTGCCGGATTGAAAGTGAACTCAGCATCAGTCAATCTGCGCGCGCTTTCCAATTTTTCAAAATCAATTCCGCCTGCGAGGTTGCCTCCCAAAGTTGCATTCAGTTCGGTTAATGCGCTATTTACATTATGCACCTCGCGAATACCGGACAAACCTGTTATTGTTGTATAAAGATTGTTTGAGCGGTTGTCCGGATTAACTGTAATCTCTGCGTTCCAAAGAGGATTTTTTTCTCGATGCTCGCCCAAGTCGGCAAAAGCAACAATATTTCGTGCTTCGTTGAAGTTGGCACGGCGGTTGGTTACCCAAACTTCGACGCGCGTAATTTGAACTCCCGACATAACAGCGGGCAAATTTGCCAAATTACGTTCAAAATTATCGCGAAAATAATGTGCAAGGAAAAAATGCCTGTTTGCATCGTATTCATCAGCTCTGATATCAAACTGGGTTGTTTGCGCTCCGCCTCTCGAACTTACTCTTTGCGATTGCGATTGCTGTTGTGTGGCGATGGCAGAAACTCGCAACCGTCCGAATTTTAAATCGCTTCGCACACCAAACAGCGATGTTCCGCCAACGATAAGCGGGTTGCTGGTTTGCATACTTACATTTCCTGCTTCAAGAAGCTGAACAATGTCATCCTCCTCGCCTCGATACGTAAGTTTTATGGCGCGCTGGTCGAAACCGAAAGCCGCTTGGGTGTTGTAATTCATGTTGAAGTTGATGCGTGTTCCCACTCTGGCGTTCACGTTCAACTGTATGTTTTGGTTGAAATCGGGCGTTGTGTTTCTGCGCTGGCGCTGGCTTATTGCCGGATTGTCAATTCTTCGGTGATTTACTCCGAAAAGCAATTCAGCCGAGCCTTGCGTTCGTACTTGTACGCCTCCCGGTCCGAAAAGTCTATCGGCTGCGCCAATATTGAATTGCATATCGGTAAGCGAAAAACGGTCTTCATTGCTCGTTTCGGCAGCGGCATCTCTTTCACGCCAAAAGCGATTCATCGCCTGCCGTGCCGTAAAATCGCGGTATTCATCGCCTGTCATAACGAAAGGAGTTGCAATTTCGGTATCGCCTACGAAAGTGCGGAAAATGTACAATCCCGAGCGCGGGTCGAAATCCACCACCGAGCGAACATTGTCGGGCATCGGCGCATCCATCGGATAAAGTCTGTTCAAATCATCGAATGTAACTCGTTCGTGACTGCTTATGGGAAATGGAGTAGATTCGCCGGCAGGATTTTCTGCCGCTTGCAAACCGAAAACGAAAAAAAAGCAGAGAAGCGCGAAAGCGCGAAGGCACGAAGGCACGAGAGCACGAAAGGGCGAAGGCACGAATTTCATTGTTTCGTTCGTGCTTCGTAAGTTTTTATGTTTTTTTGAATTTTTACTATACATATATAATTTGTTCGCCCATTCGTGCTTTCGTCCATTCGTGCCTTCGTGCTTTGTTACATCATTTTCAAAGCCAGTTTAATCACCTGTTCAACTTGCATATCAGATTGTTCATTTAATATCTTGGTTACGGCTTTTTGCGATATTGCCGAACTAAATCCAAGCATTACAAGCGCAGAAACGGCTTCGTCTTTTATCAAGCTGTTTGTCGGCGCGTTGGCGAACGTTTGTTCCGACATGCCGGCAACTTTTATTATTTTATCTTTCAAATCGACAATAATGCGTTGGGCGGTTTTTGTTCCGATGCCTTTTATCGAATTTAAGGCGGCGACATTTCCGGTGGCAATCATATCTTGAATTTCTTGCGCCGAATACGACGACAAAATCATGCGCGCCGTGTTTGCACCAATTCCCGAAACGGAAATCAACAGCAAAAACAATTGCCGTTCGGCTTGTGTTAAAAAACCGAACAACACGTGCGCATCTTCACGAATGGATTCGTAAATAAACAGTTTTGCCGTTTTCTGCTGTTGAAGTGCAGAATAAGTCGGAAGCGATATGTGAATGCAATATCCGATTCCCGTAGTTTCAATTACGGCATAAGCCGGGTTTAGTTCTGTCAAATCACCTTTTATATAATCAATCATTGTGTGTTTATTTTCAATGAAAATAATAACGTGTTTTTTTATGAAAAAGTATTTTACGGTGTAATAAAATTATGCTTATTCGCAATTCTCTCTGAAAAGAGAACAATTTCAATTTTCGTAAATCAAAAAAATGCGTTATCTTTGCACCCGCAAAAAAGTGTACAATAAAAACTTACACCTTGTCTGTTTGTTGTATAATTTTGGTTTATCACATTGAAATTCTTTACTCACATACCATTTTCCGTTGGTTCTGTTTTGGAAAATAGAGCTAACTCCTTGATTTTCAATAATATCGGGGGGGGGTAAATCTCTCATTATCAGCGAGTTAAAGCGAGCTGAAACGAGTAAAAGATTAAAATTAAAAGATATTGAAAAGCCGTTGTTGTGTTCATTTGAACGCGACAACGGCTTTTTGCCGTTACTGCGAAATTTGTATGCAGACTTTGTCTGTGTGCGGGTTTCGTTGTTTTTTCATAATTGTGTCGGTAAGAGGCGTGTGAAATGCTCGCCTCTTGCCTTTTTTCAATTAACAACTGACAATTAATAATTAAAATACCCTTAGTAGAATTTGAAAATCACACGCAAAAATCCTTATTCCCTTATTGGCTTGCTGAAAATAAGGGAGTTAAGAGAGAAAATCAATACTACTAAGGGCGAAGGGACGAAAACATGTAGAGACGTGGCATGCCGCGTCTCTACAAATGAGATTTGAAAGCACGAATGGTAGGGGCGAATTGCATTCGCCCGAAAAACAATAATTTTTAAAACAATTTTTTTACTAACTAAAAATAATTCATTGATTATGAGAAAACAAAGTTTATTTTTCAAGCTGTTTTTATCAGCTATGGTGTTTTTTACTCCGATGGGAGCGAATGCACAAGTAACAATCGGCAGTTCAAATCCGCCGAGTGAATGGTCTTTGCTTGACCTAAATGAAAATGCAGATGGTACTTCGAGTCGAGCACTTCATTTACCGCGTTTGGACGATACAGCGCGTGATGCTTTGGTATCTCCCGCTTCTTTGCAGAGTGACCGGGATTTGGCAGAGGGTTTAATGATTTTCAATACCGAAACCTTCTGTTTGGAATTTTGGAATGGCGAGGAATGGATTTCTCTTTGTGATGGCGATACACCCATTCGCCGTTGTCGTGTGCGCGTTCCTTATAGTGTTCGTTCTTCGGGTTGGCTTACTTTTATGTGCCACAATTTGGGTGCTCATGAAAGTGTTCACACCATGACTCCTGTTCAGCAGACAGAGGCTTCTCCTAATTTAACCCACGGTTATTTATTCCAGTGGGGTCGTACTGACGACGGTCATCAAGTTCGTAATCTTCTTAATCTGTATCCGACTGTTGGTGCTGTAAGCGATTTGAATACTGTCGGTCAGCCTGTAGCTGCTTCCGGTCAGTTTATTAACGTTAGTGCTTCTCCTAACGATTGGCGTACTCCTCAATTAGATGACCTTTGGACTCGTAATAATGGTGTTAACGACCCTTGTCCTCCGGGCTGGCATGTTCCTACTGAAGCTGAGATTCGGAGTTTTTTTAACCTTACTTCTTCGGTTGGTATCAATGATACAGAACGGCGTTTCGGCAATAATTATATTCGTTGGGTTCCTCCTACCGCCGGTGGTACTTCGGGTATTATGGTTCGCCCTTACGATATGGATGCTCCTACTCTTTTCTTGCCTGCCGCCGGTTTGCGCACTCACGCTGGTAACGTATTCGGTCAGGAGAATGTGATTGGGTACTACTGGACTGCTACTGTAAGTGGCACAAATGCTCGCTACATGGTCTTCGGTAACGCTAGCTTGGGCGTGGGCTCTCGCGTTAGGGCGTGGGGTTTTAGCGTACGCTGTGTCGCAACAGAGTAAGTTCGCGCCTTTCGGGAAAAAGAAAAAGACATCAACAAAAAAAAATCGGGCTAATCAGCCCGATTTTTTTTGTTATCTGTGAAATTTTACTGTTTTACAACTTTCATTGTTTTCACTTGTCCGTCTCTTTCTAAGCGGAAGAAATATATACCGCTCGATAATGCTCCCAAATGAATGCTTTGATTCGCTTCGGTTATCTGTTGAGTATATACAACTGCACCCAACACATTCATTACTTGCAAGAAGCTGTTTTCTGCACCTGCAATCTGAATCACATTCGTAAACGGATTCGGGAACATTTGCAAGTTTGCAAATAAAGGATTGCAAACTCCTACACTTTGTTCAAATTCTACCGTAACGGTTGCATTTGCTTGCAAATTTGTAAGTGTGTAAGTGTACTCTGTGTTGTCGGCTACTGCCGTTCCGTTGAGTGTCCACGCTTTTACAACGTAACTGCTGTGCGGAGTTGCCGTGAAAACTACATTCGAGCCTGCCAATACATTGTCGCCGGAAGTTATCGCTTCGCCATCTACTACAGCTGTGAGCGTACCGCCAACATTATTTACAACACTGAAAGTAACCGTGTGGCGAGGTCTTGGGTCGTACTCGAATTCTACGGTAACAACCACATCGTCTTCCAAACTTGCAAGTGTGAAGGTGTTGCCTGTTTCGCCATCAACTACTACGCCGTCGAGTGTCCATGCTTTTACACGATAACCGCTGTTTGGAACTGCTCTGAAAACAATCTCTCTTTCTGCCAATATTTGCTGACCTGTGAATATTTCCACAGCTCCCTCAATGGCGGTAAGTGTGCCGTATGCTTCGTTCACTACACTGAATTCAACTTTATGGTTTTCTCCTGCATACATTACGAATCCGTGAGCCGGTGAAATATTATTGTTAGCGTCTCGCACGGTAACAGTCATTCTTGCACCGTCAACTTCAGCAAAAACCCACGAGTTGTTAATATGGAGAGCATCCCTTCTTATATCGCCAATTTCGAAGTGCAACGTTCCGCCGTCGATTGTCGGCTGGAAGGTAGTCATATTGCCGGGAGGACTTGTAACAACGCCATCTCTAACTTGTACACGTCTGTGTCTGTGACCGTGCCCGCAGAACACGATATTCACATTGTGTCTGTCGAATACCGGTCCGTATATTTCCTGCGAGCCGGCAGTACTTGCAGCCGGAAATATCGGATAATGCAAAGTAACAATTCTCCAAGTTTTGTGAGCATATTTGGTAAAGATATAATCCATCCAATCTGCTTTTGCTTGCATATGTTGTCTGGTGTTAGCAGCCGGATATCTGGACTCCCAATCCAATGCAACAACAACCATATTGCCGTATATCGATGCATAAGAGCCTGTACCTACCTGTCTGTAATTGAAATATGGAGACGGTGCCGGCAGTACTCCCGGAATACCGCTCATAAACTTGATGTTGTCTGCATCGGGCGTACCCATATATTCGTGATTCCCGAAAGCAAATATTCTGTCGATATTTGCGAAAACCGGACGCTGATTGTACAGATGCCCGTAAACTTCGAAGTAGTTCCAACGGTCATCCGTATCAACAATATCTCCTACGTTAAGCTGGAAGAAAGGTTTTATACCTGTTTCTGCAATTCTCTCCTCAATGGTTGCTGCTGCTGCCAACCAGCGATCCATATGTGAAAGAGTTGTTGCTTGCAAGTCGCCGAATGCGGCAAACGAGAATCTGTTGATAGATGCTGTTGTTGTAAATTCTCTTGTCGGTGACCAATTTACGCCATCGCCCACTTGATAAATGTAAGTCGTTCCCGGTTCAAGACCTTCGAGCCTTATCATACTTCCCATAGCCGCTCCGGAGCTTACAGGAGAAGTGTATTCAAGTATTTGTGTTCTGCCGGTAATTTCTTGGAAATTGCTTTCGCCATCGGCTTTTTTTGCAAGTCTCATAAACGCATTGCCCGAATGTCCGACAACGCTTGATTGCCACGTGATGGTTTTCATTGTTGTTGGGTCGATATTCGTTCCGGACATAATATTAGTGGGTGAACTTGTCAGAAGCGGATTCAATGTTCGAAGGAATGTTGTGTAGGAGAATTTTTCGTCTTTTTCAACGTAAATGTTTACTCCTTGCACTATGTTGGTGAAAATCATTCCCGAAGCGATACCATCTGCATTGGTTACAACCGATTCGATTGTACTTGTCATGTTTTGATTGAGTACACGTACTGTCGCTCCCGATTGCGGATTTCCGCTTAAGTCAGTAACCAATACTTCGCCCGGTACACCAACAATGCGTCTGCTAACAGTAAAGTCGTAAGTTGCCCGTACATTTCTTGCAAATGCGTTGAACAGCGAGAAAGACATCGACGTGTTGTCGGCAAATGTAATATTTGAGGTTACAGGCGAAATCCTGAGCACGTCGGTCGGATTGCTGTTTCTCACTACATCTACGTTGATAGTGGCGAGTGTTTCTACCGCATCGGCAGTAATATCATTCACCAAATTGATTGTCAGTTGTCCGTTCTGTGCATTGAAACTGTATGTGCTTCCTTGTGCCGATGGTGCAAACACAACACCGCCTGTTGGAGCAACAGAGCCAAAATCATTGATATGCAGAACGACATTCAACCCTCTTATCTCTTTTGAATCATCGGTTTTAATTCTCATTTCAAACACATTGCCCACATGTGCTTCGGCATCTACTTCCAACGTAGCAGTTCCGATACCATCCTCGGCATCTACGATAAATTGTGCTGTTCGTGTTGTGATATGTCCGAAATTATCTTCTACATGTACCACGACATTGTGCGTTCCGTTCGGTAAAGTTACACCTGAAAGTGCAACAGTGTTGTTTATTTGATTTACCGCAAAGCCGTCATCTCCCGGTCCAAAAGGCTGACCGTTTACAAGTATGCGAATAGCATCGTAGTTAATTCCGCTGGAAGGACTTCCGGGGTCGTCAAACACAGCCACCAAATTAATGGTGCTTGTTGTGAATGTTCCGGTTAAATTTACTCCGTTTCCGGTCAAAGAAGTGATAACAGGCGGAGTTCTATCTTCGGCAAAACCTCTATCGGTAATGCGAATATTATCAATAATTACATAACCATTCGCAAAATAATTTGGGAAACCGTTTAATACCACAAACCTGATTGCGTCAGGATGGAATTCATGACCATTGGGCCAATCGGCTTCAATATACCTCCAACCTGTCCAGTTGATATTCTGATTGCCGGTAACACTTCTGAAATCAGTATTTGTTACACCTGCTGTTTGTCCGGCTGGTCTGGTTGAGAGTCTCATCCAAAGTCCGTAAACTCCCGGCGAGGCATAGAGCCACATTCCGATTCTTTTGTTTTGACTCCCGGCAGGATGGTTAGGGAGCAATAATCCGGTTGTCGGAGTAACTTGCGCTACAAGTGTCTGATTGTGCTGTGCGTTAGTAAAGTCAATATTAACTTTCAACGCATACCTTCCAAAACGTACTTTGTCGCCTCTTTCAGCGTCCATTAGCTCAAAACTCATTATTTCCCCGCGTGTGCCGGGACGAGTTGCCCATCCTGAAAAACTTCCGTTTTCAAAATCATCAAGCAACACAGCATCAGGGTCAACTCCTGGAAAACCCATTGGCTGTGCTTTCAGTGTCGTTACATTCGACACGCAAAAAAATACTGCAAGGAATATCCCCGCCATTCGAGATAGTTTTTTTGTTCTCATTGTCTTTTCAATTTTAAAAATGATTAAATTATTTATTTATTTTGTTATAATTTTGCTACAAAAGTACACATTAAGTTGAATTTACCTCCTCCGAGAAAATTAATTAAACACAAACAACGTTAATTAATGCGCACAAGTCATAATTGAGAATTTATTTTGTACGCAATACAAAACCCTCTTCGGGAACAATATTATTTTCGTGGTCGAACACGGTAAAAGTCATTTTTTTGCCATCAACTTGGGCGTGAACCCATCTGCCGTGCCGATTGGTTTCTTTCATTCCGCCAAGTTGAAAATGCAACGTTCCGCCATCGATAGTTGGCTCAAAATGACGTCTATCAGTGCCGGATGTTACAACTCCATTTCTAACCTGCACGCGTTCGAACGTATGACCGTGTCCGCAAAATACTATCTGAACGTTGTGTTTGTCGAAAATCGGACCGTATATTTCTTGCGAGCCGGCGGTAGATGCGTTGGGAAATATCGGATAATGCAAAGTTACAATTCGCCAAGTTTTGTGAGCATATTTGGTAAAGATATAATCCATCCATCTTGCTTGTTCTGTCATAAACTCAGTTGCTGTTGCGCCTTCTCTGCCTTCCCAATCGAGCGCGACAACAATCATGTTGCCGTATTTCACTGCATACGTTCCTGTTCCAACCAATTGCGGGTCAAGGTGTTCTGGAATTTCCATTGTTGGAATTCCGCTCATAAACTTGATATTGTCTGCATTGGGTGTTCCCATATATTCGTGGTTTCCGAAAGCAAATACTCTGTCGATGTTGGCAAAAATCGGACGTTCGTTGTACAGATGTGCGTAAAATTCCATATAATCCCAACGGTCGTCGGTATCAACAATATCTGCCACGTTAAGTTGAAAGAACGGAAGCGGATTCATCGCCTCGATAGTGGCTGCCGCCGCCAAAAATCTATCCATGTGCGCCCACTGCGAAGCTTGCAAATCGCCAAACGCACTGAACGAAAATCGGTCGGTAACGGTTGTTGTGGTAAATTCGCGTGTCGGCGACCAATTTACGCCATCGCCCACTCGATAAATGTAAGTTGTTCCGGCTTGTAAACCTGTGAGTCTTATCGCATTTCCTTTGGCAACGCCCGGACTTGATGCGCCGGTGTATTCAAGAATTTTTGTTTCGCCGAAAACTTTTTGAAAATTCTGCTCACCTTCCGATTTTTTCGCAATTTTCATAATTGCAGGCTCTTGCGAAGTAACAGGATTTACCATCCAAGTGATGGTTTTCATTGTTGTCGGGTCAGGATTTGTGCCTGACATTATGTTTGTGGGCGCACTTGTGAGAAGCGGCTCTAATGTTCGCACTCGGCGCGTGTAGGAAAATTTGCCGTCTTTTTCTACAAAAATATAAACCGCTTGCGCCGTTTCGGTAAAATTCATTCCCAATGCGATGCCATCTGCATTGGTTACAGCCTGCGCGAGAATTTCGGTTTTATCGGCGTTAAGTGCGCGAACAGTTGCGCCTGCTTGCGGATTTCCGTTTAAATCAGTAACCAACACTTCACCCGGTGCGCCGACAATGCGTCTGAGAACGGTAAAATCGTAAGTTGCCGAAATTTCTCTCTCAAAAGCATCAAACAACGAAATTAATGATGATGAACCATCAGCATATACAACTCGCGCGCTAACAGGCGAAATGCGAAGTGTGTTGTAATTCAGATTGATATTTTCAAAAATATGCATATAGATGACTGCGAGCAAATCCTCCCAACCGCTATCTACCGTAATGTCATTTTTCAAATTTATTGTTAAATGTCCGTTTCGTGGATTGAAATCGAATGTGTATTCGTACGCCGACAGAGAGTGTATAAATACAATGTTGTCTTTTCCGCAGAAAGAGCCAACATTGTTTGTTTGGATAACAAATTCTAACGATTTTACATCTTTTGGGTTGTTTGTAACGATTCTCATCGCAAACGGATTGCCGACCTGCGCTTCAATATCGGGAACTAAATTTACAAAAGTCGTGTTTCCTCGCGGATTATTTACTATAAATGTTTCGGTTTTTGTAGTGATATGTCCGAAATTATCCTCAACGTGAACAGTTACGTTATGTACTCCGTTGGACAATTTCAACCTCGAAAGCGAAACCGTGTTCGTTCTTTTATCTATCGCAAAACCGGCATCACCTGCTTTAAAAGCGTGTCCGTTTACAATAAAGCGGATACTTTCGTAGTTAATTCCGCTCGAGTTTTCGTGATTATCGTGAAAGGTTGCCGAAAGATTAACCTTATTTATTCCGGGACGTCTGGGTTTTACATTCAGCGAAGTAATCACCGGCGGAGTTAAATCCTCTTGAAAAGATTGCTCGGTAATGCGGATATTATCAATCACGATAAAGCCGTTTACGTGATAATTCTCAAAACCGTTTACCACGATAAAGCGAAGTCCATCGGGATGTAATTCGTGATTTGGCGGTAAATCGAGCGTAACGTATCGCCAGCCTGTCCAATTAATGCGTCCGTTTGTCCAGCCGTAACCCGGCGCAGTAAAATCGCTCGGCGTTCCTCTGCCCGAGCCGTTGTTTGGTCGCGTGGCAATGCGAAACCACATTCCTTGCACGCCCGGCGTGGCATAAACCCACATTCCGCGCCTTTTGGGTGTTGCGCCGTAGTAATTTCCGGGAATGGAAATGTCGCGCGGACTGATAAACGCGGGAATTGTTTGATTTGGGTCGGCATTGCTAAAATCGATGTTGAATTTCAGCGCGTAATTGCCGAAACGCACCGGGTCGCCTTTTGCTCTGCTTGCAATTTCGAGGCTCGCGCGGTCACCACGACCGAAAGCGCGCCACGACCATTGTCCGACTGTTCCGTCCTCAAAATCATTAACGATAATTACATTCGGGTCAACACCCGGAAAGCCCGGCGGCTGTGCATTAATTGTTATTACACTTGACACACAAAGGAATAACGCGAGGAAAATTCTCATATTAAGCCCCTCCAAACCTCCCCACAAGGGAGGCTTCCAATTCTTTAAAGTTTTCATTAATTTTCAGTATTTTAGTTTTTATTCGTTGAAAAAGCCTCAGAAATTAAGCCTCCCCTGTGGGGAGGTTTGGAGGGGCTTATTTATTTTTTCAAAAAATTCATTTTGCAATCGCAACGTTTCCTCATCGGCTTTTACCGCTCTGATTACATCGGCTAAAAAGTTGGCGCGCGATTGTAAAAGCAATTCGCCGACTTCGGCAGTTGCTTCTCGCGCATCGCCGGCGTAATGATTGGGAAATTGTGCGTACCACCAAATACCTGTTTGAATCATTGGAAACTGTGTTTTTATCGGCAATCGGTTGAGATTTTCGCCCGATTCGTCGTTGGCGCGGTCGAGCTGTACCAAATCAGGGCGAAAAGCCAACATAAAACTCGTTTCTATTTCGCCTGCGTGTCCGTCAAAACTGCTTATGCGCTTTTCTGCAATTTTTCGTTGCGTTTCGGGGTCGATGGCAGGAATAATGGCGTACACGGCAAAATCTCTCGGCGACTCCAACTGTATTTGAGTAAAAAATTGGAGAAAAGCGTTGTTTCCGCCGTGCGCATTGACGAGAATAATTTTGTTGAAACCGTTTCGGGCAATTTCGCGAACCGTTTCGTCAAGTAATCTGAAAATCAAGTCCGAACTGTACGCAATTGTGCCGGGCAGATGTTTTGCCTCAAAAATTTGTCCTGCAAAATAAAAAGGAAAAATAACGGCATATTCCTGCTCTGCGGCTCTGCGAGCAATTTCGCGAGCGATAAAAACATCGGTTCCAAGCGGTAAATGCGGTCCGTGTTTTTCCAAAACACCCATTGGAATAATGCAAACACCTTGTGATTTTTTAACCGCCAACGGAAAATCGGAAGCGGTAAGTTCCTCCCAAAAAATGGGTAACTGCTGAGCACGAACGCCAAAAGCGAGGAATAGTAAAATTGTGGTAGTAATGAATATTTTTTTCACGATTGTAATTTTTTCTGACAAAGATACAAAAAAAACCGAAACTTCAAAATTTCGGTTTTTTATATCTGTAATTTCACAAATCAATACGACCTCGCAAAAACAACTCGTTGCGCCGATGGTTTCCCTGTAACCATACAGTTGCCCGAAGTTTTTTCGCCGTCCAGCGGAATACAGCGAACGGTCGCTTTTGTTTCGTCTTTGATGCGGTTTTCCGTTTCGGAAGTTCCGTCCCAATGCGCGAGAATAAATCCGCCTTTTTCGATTTCAGTTTTAAAATCCTCGTAAGTATCAACTTCGCGCGTTACCGAAGCGCGGAAATCCGCCGCTTTTTTGAAAATATTTTGCTGAATTTCTTTCAAAAGTTCGGCAATATATGCGTCAATATTTTCTATCGAAACGGTTTCTTTTGTCAGTGTATCACGGCGAGCAACTTCAACCGTACCGTTTTCGAGGTCGCGCGCACCCATTGCCAAACGCACAGGAACGCCTTTTAATTCATATTCGGCAAATTTCCAACCCGGTTTTTTCGTATCGTTGCTGTCAAATTTCACGCTTATTCCGCGCGTTTTGAGTTTGGCGGTAATTTCGGCTACTTTTTCGGAAATTTGTGCTAATTGTTCGTCATTTTTATAAATCGGAACAATAATTACTTGAAACGGAGCGAGATTTGGCGGTAAAACCAACCCATTATTGTCTGAATGCGTCATAATCAGCGCGCCGATTAAGCGCGTGGAAACGCCCCAAGACGATGCCCAAACATATTCTTGCTTGTTTTCTTTGTTCACAAAAGTTACATCGAATGCTTTGGCAAAATTTTGTCCCAAAAAGTGTGAAGTTCCTGCTTGCAAGGCTTTTCCGTCTTGCATCATCGCTTCGATACAATACGTTTCAACTGCGCCTGCAAAACGCTCGTTGGCTGTTTTCAAACCTTTTATCACAGGAATTGCCATAAAATTTTCGGCAAAATCGGCGTAAACATTCAGCATTTTTTCCGTTTCCTCAATCGCTTCCTGCTCGGTGGCGTGCGCGGTGTGTCCTTCCTGCCAAAGAAATTCGGCAGTGCGCAAAAATAAGCGCGTACGCATTTCCCAGCGCACAACATTTGCCCACTGATTGCACAAAATCGGTAAATCGCGGTACGACTGAATCCAATTTTTGTACGTGTTCCAAATGATGGTTTCCGAAGTCGGGCGAATAATCAATTCCTCCTCCAATTTCGCCGTCGGGTCAACAATCACGCCGTTTCCGTCAGGGTCATTTTTCAGTCTGTAATGCGTTACAACGGCACATTCTTTGGCAAAACCTTCCACGTGGTCGGCTTCTTTGCTCAAAAACGATTTCGGAATAAAAAGCGGAAAATACGCATTCACGTGTCCTGTTTCTTTGAACATTCGGTCGAGTTCATCGCGCATTTTTTCCCAAATCGCGTATCCGTAAGGTTTGATTACCATACAACCGCGCACCGCCGAATTTTCGGCTAAATCGGCTTTGATTACCAAGTCGTTGTACCACTGCGCGTAACTGTCCTCGCGCGAAGTGAGTTCTTTTATTTCTTTTGCCATAATTTTTTCTGATTTCGGACTGCAAAGATAAGAAATAATGTGTAAATGTGCCAACAAAAAATAAGGCAGTTTCAACTACTGAATGCAACTTAGCATCTGTTTAAATTTTATTTTTAAATTTGCCTTGCCTCATATGGGGCTAAATGCGAAAACCCCGAATGTAATTCGAGGAAGTGAAAAAATAGAGACACGGCATGCCGTGTCTCTACAAAAAAATCAGAATCAGGATTTACAGGATTATTCGATTTTCAAGATTTTTTAATCCTGTCAATCTTAAAATCCTATAAATCTTGATTCAGACTATCTACTCCGCCACACAACGCACCGAAAAGCCATGCGCGCGGATACCGCCAGCGTCTGCTGCGTTCACGCCACCGATGTCGAATCTCAAGCGAAACGAGTTCAACGGACCCTGGAACGTACTACTCCAGTAGAAGCCCCATGTACCCTCGTTTTCGAGTCTGCCATCATGGTTGTGGCGGGCACCCACAGCAGGGAGGAAAATAACTTCGTTGTTTGAATTTCGTATTAAAGCACCACCAACTGCGCCGTGTTCAGCAGGACGCCAAGACCAGGAATTACCCGAGTTAAGTAAGTTGGGAGCAGTAAAAGTCGGAAAAGTCGGAAAACCGGCACTAACGCCGGGAGTGTTGTTGTTGCCGTGGTAAACATCCCAAAACTCAAACCTCGAAGGAACACGCCAGCCCGCAGGGCAAGGATTGTTGCCGGAGTGAGTCCAACCCGTACCCGGACGAACTCCTGCGGAACCTCCTAAACCATCACCCCAAAGGTTGCCGGCATCAATACTCCAATTGTTGCTACCCCTAAGGAAAGTGCTAGAAAGACCGGAAGCAACAGTTACCTGACCGGTAGTAGCATTAAGATGACCGGTACCGGCGGGACGAACAGCCTGATTAAGGTGAGTAGTAAGAGGGTCAAAGATATTATGATACCCGGCACCCACAACACCCGGATTCTCCTGACTACCCCGACTGCCTTTGCGCCAATTAATTATTTGGTGTCCGTCAGCACGGCGACCCCACTGGAATAAATGACCAAGGCTGTTGTCGTTGGTAGCACCTTCGTTCAACAAAGCCATGCGAACAAGAGTGCCCGGAGCCGAAATGCGATTTAAAGCTAAGGACGGAACATCATCGTGATTGAAACCACTTGTATTGGTACGGATAAACAACATGCTCAAAATATTAGAAACAACATCAACATTAGTGAGATTGCGACGAATAACACGGAAATGAAGCTCGCGAATTTGACTTCCAACCACAATCGGAGAGTTTGGAGCTAAATTAGCACCGCCTTTGGTAATAGCAAGAGAAGCAAGACCGCCAACATTGTACATAAAATCAACAGGAATCTCGAAAGTAGGAGAAGTTTCACCCGGAATGTCAAGCCAAGAATCACCATCGGCAGAAGTAGCAGTTACCTGCCAACGCCAGGAAAGAGCATCACCACCGCCGGAAACAAAATACGAAAGCTCTTGAGTTTGGAAATCGTACATTACGTTAGTCCAGGCGGTAACATTGCCCGGAGCAGGGTTAGTATTACAGGTAGTGGAAACGTAAATCCGAATAGCTCTGCGACTTTCTTCGGGACAGTTATCAGCATAGAAATACCCGCTTGTCAAAAGATGATAGTCAGGAAGCTGAGTATCGTCTGTATAAGTAGCAAACCAACGAATCGTACCGCGACCGCCTGCTCGGCGAGCTTCGGCAGTCAAGTCGGCAATATCATCACCAACGCAAAAAACAGTGCGCATTTCATCCCAACCTGCGCAAGGGTCAACCGGGTCACCGGCACAAAAAGAAATCCATTCTGTGCCACTCCAAAATTCCAAACAGAGCGTTTCGGTGTTGAAAATCATCAAACCCTCAGCCAAATCCTGGTCACTCTGCAAAGAAGCAGGAGATACCAAAGCATCACGCGCATCATTATCCAAACGCGGTAAATGAAGTGCGCGGTGAAGGTCTGTGTCTGCGGGATTTTGCAAATCGAGCAAAGACCATTGACTCGGCAGATTATCACTGCCGATAGTTACCTGTGCATTTACTCCTATCGGAGCAAACAGCACCATAGCTGATAAAAACAGCTTGACAAATAAACTTTGTTTTCTCATAATCAATTAATTGTATTTGTTAGTAAAAAAATTGTTTTAAAAATTGTTTTTGTCCGTTTTGTAGAGACGCGGCATGCCACGTCTCTACGTGTTTTCGACCGTTTTTACCACCCCAAACCCCTAAAGGGGCTTACAAACTTCCTGAGGCTTTTATTAATTGTTTTTTAAAATTTTAATTTCAAAATTCGTGCTTTCGCCCTTTCGTGCCTTCGTGCTTTTTCGCACTTCCTAAAAGCCCCCTTCAGGGGGTTGGGGGTTTAAAAAAAAGCAAGAGGCGAGCATTCCACACGCCTCTTACCGACACAATTATGAAAAAACAACGAAACTCGCACACAGACAAAGCCTGCATACAAATTTCGCAGTAACG
>Ga0123352_10003654_pt1 | contig 22368 bp, 17 predicted proteins | sample TergutLab28metaG_FD_89700 | JGI IMG/M metagenome (GOLD analysis project Ga0123352, IMG submission 89700) | Labiotermes labralis P1 segment gut microbial communities from Petit-Saut dam, French Guiana - Lab288 P1 | ecosystem: Host-associated > Arthropoda: Insects > Digestive system > Gut ...
GGAGAGTATGTTTCCTCCAAGAAGTTCAAGAACATGGTAAAAGAGATCGGTCACAATATCGATGCCTTCAATGATCTGAAGAGGGTGGCGGCGTGAGGGGTGCGCATTTATCAAACACAGTTTAATTAATGCGATTGAGAACGATGATGCGATAATCTTATTACACATTTCATGAGGCGAGGATTATATCATCGTGAACGGTTAACTGATCTCATGGCGGAACGCGGCAGGGAAATGAAGATCCGGGAATTCCTGGCGGCACCGCCGTTCCGCAGGAGGAACATCGGTAACGATGAGGTAGAGATATTCAGTGTTGCGCTGACCCATGACAGCTATGCGAATGAAGAGAGGTCCAGAAGCAACAGAACGGAGTCATACGAAAGACTGGAGTTCCTCGGAGACGCCGTGATGGAACTGATAGTCTGTGAATACATATACTCAAACACGGAAATGAACGAGGGCGCCATGACGGATTTCAAGAACCGAGTGGTATGCAACAGAAACATATCATCAAGAACGATCGAAGCGGGAGTGGACATCGACGGCGCTCTTCTTGTAGGCGAGGGCCACAGAAAAAAGAGGACGGGCGAGAACATCATAGAGGACAACATGCGCGCGGATGCATTCGAAGCGGTACTCGGCGCCGTTTACATCATGTACGGGATGGATGAGGCAAAGCGTATAGTTGCCGAGATGTTCCTGAAGTGACTGCCTTTATACAGGGCGCACCCGATAGTTTTTAACGCATACCATCAATCTCATTACAGGAAGAATATGCAGCACAGACAACAGACCGAAGCAGCATCGGAATGAGGAAACAAAATGAAACTCATCGCAAGATCATTTGACACGGATTCATCGGAGCCGCGCGTCGTTGCGCATTACGATGATTGCAGGGAACTCGGAATAAAACAGATGGACAGAGTCAGATTGGATGCAAAAACCTCACAGGTGGCGGTCGTAAGCACATCCGACGCAGTGAAAAAAGGGGAGATCCTGATGCCGCCGCAGGTCATGTCAGACATAGGCGCGGAAGAAGGGCAGACCGTGGACGTTGTTTACTCGCCGAAACCGGATTCCGTGAAGAGCATAAGGAAAAAGATGGACTCCCAGAAACTTACGAAGGACGAGATCAACGAGATCGTCGTTGACATACGTGAGAACAAACTCTCAAAGATAGAGATCTCCGCTTGGCTCACGGCGCTGTACATAAACGGGATGGATATCGAGGAAATGGCAAATTTCACGCAGTCGATGGTCAACACGGGAGACAAGATAATTTTTGACAGGACTCCCGTATTCGATTTCCACAGCCTCGGAGGGGTTCCCGGAAATAAGATAACCCCGGTAGTGGTGTCAATAGTCGCCGCTGCAGGATTGATGATACCGAAGACCTCGTCGCGCGCGATAAGCAGCGCATGCGGCACATCCGACATCGTGGAGGTCTTCTGCGACGTGAAACTCGACGCATCGGAATTCAAAAGGATATCGGAGACCGTGGGCGGAGTACTCGCATGGGGCGGATCAATGAACCTTGCGCCGGTTGACGACATGGTCATTGACATTGAATACCCGCTCGGCATAAATCCGCGCGCAAAGATGCTTGCATCGATCCTCAGCAAGAAACTTGCGATCAGCGCAACCCATCTTCTTGTGGACATACCGATGGGCACAGGCACAAAGGTAAGGACATTGGAGGAAGCGAGAGAATACGCAAGGGACCTCATGGAAATAGGAAGCAAGCTGGGAATGAGGACGGAATGTGCGATAACCTACGGCGACCAGCCGGTCGGAAACGCAATAGGGCCGGCGCTGGAAGCGCGGGAATGCATAAGGATACTGGAAGGGAACACGCATCCCGCAAGCGTTATCGAGAAAGCGTGCGACCTCGCCGGGATGATCCTGGAGATGGGAGGCATACCGGACGGGCCGACCAAGGCAAGGGAGATCCTGGCATCCGGTCAGGCCCTTAAAAAATTCAGGGAGATCGTGGAAGCTCAGAAAGGCAAGAAGGACATAACGTCCGAGGACATACACACGGGAAAGTTCGTCCATGACGTGAAAGCCGTGAGATCGGGGTACGTACACTCGATAAACAACAAAGATCTCGTGACAATAGCGAGGGCGGCCGGCGCACCGTCCGACAAGGGAGCAGGGATATTACTGTTCCGCAAAAAAGGCCAAAGGGCGGAAAAGGGTGATGTGTTGTTCCAAATATACGCGGACAACCGGGCTAAAGCGGACCGCGCGAGGGACATCGCGATAAAACTGGGGCCTATGGATATCGAAGGGATGCTGATAAAGAAGGTCCGGGACCCGTCGGCTCCGAAAGACACATAACATTGCGGAGACGCCCGATGAGAAGACTTTGCTTCACGGTGGATGTGGACAGGGACGTGAACGAACGCATTCCCGGGAGGATCGATGCCGTTTCAATCAATTCGGGAGGCAAAGCACGGTTCACATCATCCGGGAAGGGAACGGACATCATTATGGATATGCTCGACGAAACAGGCGTCAAGGCCACGTTCTTCGCCGAAGCGGCAACGCTCGGAAAAATATCCGCGGATCTCGGGAACAACGAGGTTGCCATGCATGGTCTGGACCATGAGGATATGACGGGCGAGGTCTCGGGCATTGAATTATCCTCTGAACAACTGATCGATATAATGCGAACTTCCATCCATATCATAGAGGACAGGACGGGAAGCACACCGAAAGGATTCAGAGCGCCGTATATGAGAACGAACGGCAAGATAACGGCCGCACTGTCTGAAATCGGAATGGTGTACGATTCTTCCGTCTATGCACCGATCAGCGCAGTGTTCAACCCGTATGACATAGGCGGCGGACTGAAAGAGATACCCGTCCCGACAGGCGTTGATGCCAGCGGAAACAAAATAACGGCATACCTTTGGCCGATGCACGAAGGTATACGAACACCGGACGATTACATCAGACTGGCGGACACGATGAATGAGGGGATATTCACAATAGCGACGCACAGCTGGCATATGGTCGAGTCAAGAAGCGGCCTTATGTCACCGGAACAGACGGAAAAGAACATCGCCAACACAAAGAAAGTAATAACCTCGCTTCTTGACAACGGTTTCAAGGCAGTCCGTATGATCGACGCAATTCAGTGAAAGAAGAAAGAACGCCTCGTTTTTCATACATATCCGCAATTTAAGAATAAGACATGGTCTCGGGGAGTTGCTACGATGCCATCGGAGGTAAGTAACGGCATCGCATTGTTAATCCGTACATCTGACAACGGCCCCTTTGGTCGAGAGTACCGTTATGCTAAGCGGTACGTCCTTGCTGCTCATTGCAAGTCCTTCCTTGACCATTCTCGTTATATCTATGCAGCACGGCATGTCCATCCTCACGAGCGTTATCGATCTTATGTCATTACCGTCTATGATCTGCGACAGCCGCTGACAATACTCCTCGCGGTCCAGCTTGGCGCATCCTATCAGAATGGCCCTGTCCAGAATGAATTTCTCATGGAAGTTCGGTGAGGCGAACGCGGTGCAGTCTGCCGCGATAAGCAGATCGGTGTTGCTCGGGTAATGCGCATGCATCGGTACCAACTTCAATTGTATCGGCCATCCGGCAGTTTCTCCGATCCCCGCACCGGTGCGGCCGCATTTCTTTGCGTGTTTCACAAGAGGGGCCGGATCGGACGTCGCATCATACGGAACCATATCTTCAATGACAAACGATACGGCACCGGTCTTACACACCTGAATACAATCGCAGCATTTTATGCAACGATCTTTGTGAACGATGATTGCTTTACCATCGGTCATTCTTATTACGTTTTCAGAGCATATGTTAGCGCAGAAGCTGCATCCTTCACACAACTCTCCGTCCACGTTGATTATTTGTCTTAACATTGCTTTGTATGATTTCTTTTCAATATTAAGTATTTTTGATATCGTAAAAGAAATCTAGTATCCTCAAGGAAACCTAAGATCACGGCAGTATTGCGGGTCACATCTTATAAGGACGTTATGTGATATTCCGTGAGTTTACGGATGAAATAACATGAACACTACCGAGCGGATGACTGTAAGGATACCGTCTGACAAAGCGGAACTGATACAAAGGCTGGTCGAAAGCGGCGAATACGCCAACGCATCCGACATAATACGCGAAGCATTGGATGATTTTCTTAAAACGCGCTTCCCGTCCGGAAACAGCGACCGCGTGACGGTGGAACTTCCGAAAGCGAAGGTCATGGAACTCGAGACGCTTGTACAGGACGGCGACTCGGTATCGCTGGATGACGCGATACGGAATGCCGTCAGAGAGTACACAAGGGCACGCATAAAATCGGTGTGACAATGCTCAGATTTTTCAGAAAAAAGGAGCGCCCGGGCGCATCCGGAACAATAGTCGTAGGATGCGGCGGCGGCGGATGCAACATAGTCAACAGACTTGCCGGGATCTCAGCCGTTGATATACTGACGATAAACACAGACCGCAAAGGACTGGTAAGGTCGAGATCCAACCGCCGGATACTTTTGGGCGACGGAACGATAAACGAGGGATGCGGCGGCGACGTCGGAAAAGGAATGTCGTTGGCAAAAGATGCGGCGGAAATGATCGATGAACACATCAGAGGTCATATGAACGTCGTGATAGCGGCGGGACTGGGAGGCGGCACCGGAACGGGATCGGCCGCGGTCATTGCGGAGATGGCCAAAAGTAACGGATCACGCGTCATAATGCTGGTATCAATACCAATGTCGTTCGAATCCGGAAGAAGAAGGATCGCGACGGATGCGCTCGCTGATCTGAAAGGGAAATATGACATACTGATAGTGGCGGACGGCGACCGGCTTGCGGAAATAGATCCGCTGCTCGGTGCGAGGGAAGCGTTCAGCGTCCTCGATCAGATGATGTGCGAATCTTTCACGGGACTTATGGAAATGCTTGAAGGGGACGACGGCGAATCGGTATATCGGAAAATGAAAGGCGGAACATTCACGGTCTCGTTCGCGGAAGGCATGATCATTGAAAAAGTGGCGGCCGCACTTGTACACGGATTAATGTTAAACGCTGCGATCATATCGGAACCTCTGATCTTCATACGCGGCAACATACCGAGCGGTCATGAAACTCCCATATCAAAAAAAGTACTCGAGACAACCGGAAGAACGCCGGTGTTCATACAAGGGCCGGAAGGCCGCGGAATGAATATGGTGATGTTCGCAGAGATTCAATGATCTTTCCGTTTTATGATCTTGGACGCGTCTCCGAACACGCCGAGAATGGTATTATATTCCCACTTCGTCGGAACGGCGCGCCCCATCAGCCTTCTGAACATTACGGACGTTGTTTCACGTCGATGCTCAGGATAATCTATCGATTCAAGAAGTTCATCAAAGAAAGAGAACATCCTTTCCTTTTCCTCCGGATCGGCGGGAGTCGGCTCCGGCGCAACGTATTTCGAGAGTTCATACATGACTATCGTTGCCGCATGCGATACATTCAGAACGGAATACGCGTCGCTGGCGGGTATCGTTATAAGAAGATCGCACTGCGCCAGCTCTTCCTGAAAAAGTCCCATGTCCTCACGGCCGAAAAGAACGGCCGTTTTCTCTCCGTATCCGTCCGCCCTTTTAGCGAACTCCTCCGCCGATATGGGTACGCGGACATAGTTCTTCTCTCCTTTCGTGACAATGCCGCTTGTTCCGGCCACGATGAAACATCCGTCGACCGCTTCTGCCAAGGTGCTCACGATCTTAGCATTTTCCAGGATACGGGAGCCGTGCTTAGCCCTGCGGTAAGCATCATCGCCGATCTCGCACGGATCCACGAGGTAAAGTTCATCGAGATCGAAATTCGCCATCGATCTGGCAACCGCTCCGATGTTGCCCTCGTATTTCGGTCCGACGAGGACTATGCGAACACTGCCCATGGATGGCAGAACGTATGACAGTATGTAATACTGCCCATTCGGTTCACAGTCAATGCTGCTGCGATCATACACAATATCATTTCGTTTTTATTCTGTATATGAGGTCCTTTAACTTGTCCATGAGCATATAAGGCACCTCCTTCGGTCCGAATATGAGGCTGCGGTATCTGTTGTGCATCGTATCGGGCGCCCAGCGGATATCCGACAGGCGCCCAGGTCCGTATGATCCCTTATCTTTGACAAGCCCCCTGATCCATCCGTCCAGGACATCGGACCGGATATTCGGTATGTCGTCGGTGAAAACAGCCTTGAGGTCAGCGGCATAATCAAGCTCGCCTCTCGTGACGTTTTCGTATATGCTCATTCTGAAAAGTTCCGATTCGTCAATATCTTTACGGAATACAGGAACGCCGTCCGCCGTAACATCCGATACGGGGGCCTCCGGACTTCCGAGGAAGAATTCGCTTATATTCACTTCGTTCCAATTAAGTCCGAATCCTGAACGATCGGCGTATGCCGAATGCTCAAAATTTCCGTGCGCCAGAAGATTGTAATAGCATCCGGTTATGCGGTGTCTCGGCCACAGCATCTTATGAATGAGCCTTTGCGATGAATATTTCTTCGTTGTAACATCAACAAGCAGGATATCCCCGTTGCGGCAGACCTTTCCGGAGAGATATTCGGAATATCTTTCCCGTTCTTTCTCAAGGAGCCTTTTGAAAATTTCCGTGTTGTCTCTGATGATCGCAAGACGATCATTTACGGAAAGGGTTTCCGGGAGACCCAGCATTTTAATGTCTTCAGCATCCGAGAAATGTTCAAACAAACATTCCGCACAGTCTTTGTTGTCGGTGATGTTACCTCCGAATATTACCGCGAACATCCTGGAAGCGTAAACGTAATGATTGTCAATCGGATCGCCACTCAGTATTTCGTATATCTTCTGCAGATTGTAACCGTCACGGGATATGAACAGTATCGTTCCCGTGTCCTTTGTTATGTTGGAGATGATGAAGCGCGTGAAGAAAGAGGAAACGGGGCCGCCGAACCTGTATGCGATATCATACCAGTAATCATGACAAGGCTCGCGGACCCATCTGAGCATATCGAGCCCGACGATGACGGAACTTCCGAAGCATCTTCTTCCATTGTAAAATCTCATCTCGTTCTTATGTAAACGGGCATACCTTTCTTTGGCAGGAACATATCTGACGGCCTTAATGCCGAGGTCCATCGGAACCTTGTGATCGGAATGCGCATTGTCGCCGATGAAGAACATCTCCTCCGGCCGTATTTTCATATCTTCGAGGACAACATCAAATAACTTACCGGAATGTTTATTCCTGCGACATTCGTTTGACACGTACACTTTTCTGTATCCGGTGTATCCGTTCTTCTCAAGTATATGAACGATGGAATCCTCGGGCAGGTACATGTCTGAGATCATTATAACATCTATTCCGAGCGCGATAACGCGATCGTACAATTCTTTCATATGAGGGTCCGCAAAGGTAAGCCTGCGCTCAGCTTCGATCTCCGGATCCCTCATACGCATGAATTTCCGATCCATGAGAGAATAAATCTCATCTATTCCAGCTTCCTCATGTATCTCTCTTCTCGCCCTTCTTTCCGCGTTTATACGTTCTTTTTTGAATCCTTCGGCGGATTCCCTGTCTTCCAGATAAGAGAAAAGGTCATCCGGTCTCATGAAAGGCCGAAGGATCAAAGTATCGAAGACGTCAAACCCAAAGCATTTGACACCGCCGAGGAGCGGCTCAATGTCTTCAAATCTTATAGCTGACATGTGCGGATTTTTTCGCGCTCCGCGGAACTCGCTTCTATTCAAATACTTACCTCACTCATATTTTTTTCATCGATTCAGTGTAATTGCCGCAAACGGTATTGCATTCGCCGATCTCTCTCATCCTTCCGTTTTCAAGCCATATGACCTCGTCACAAACGGATTGGATCTGGCTCATGGAATGCGACACCAGCACTATGGCGGCACCGTTCTTTTTCATTTCTTTGAGAGTATTGAGACATTTCGCCTTGAACGCCTCATCTCCGACGGCAAGTATCTCGTCTATCAGTATTATGTCCGCATCCATGTTTATGGACACGGAGAACGCAAGCCGCATGTACATTCCGGATGAGTATATCCTGACCGGATCGTCTATATGGTCTCCGAGTTCGGAGAACTCTATGATGTCGTTCAGTTTCACATCAATATCCTTCTTCTTGAAACCGTATATCGAGGCATTGATGTAAACGTTCTCTCTTCCGGTCATGTCCGGATGAAAACCTGCTCCAAGCTCAAGAAGACTGGCGGTCCTTCCGTTCATTTGTATGCTCCCGGAGTCCGGTTCCATTATCCTCGTCAGAAGTTTCAGCATGGTGCTCTTCCCGGAACCGTTCCTGCCTACGATCCCCAATGCTTCTCCGCGTTTGACGCTGAACGATATATCATGCAGTATCTTTCTATACTCGGTCTTTTTCCCGTCATGATGAATGAAAATATCCTTGAGCGTCCGGTTGGTGGCAGGCCGCACTCTGTATGTCTTTGAAACGTTCCTGACGTCTATTGCCATGTTTCCCTCTAATTTTTCGACCATCATAATTCCTCCGCAAATCTGCGCTCAAGTCTCATGAACATCATCCATCCGACGGCAAGCGAAACAAATGCCAGCGCGAAGCATATACCAAGACTTCCGATATTCGGGATGACTTTGTAGTAGAACAGGTCATGATACGCTCCGATGAAATAAGTGACCGGGTTAAGAGACATGATGGTCTGAAGGATATCACTGCCTATGTCTCTCATGTAAACGATCGGAGTAAGCCACATCCACCCCATCAGCAGAACTCCGAGCGCATGCGACACATCACGGTAATATACATTTACCGCCGCGAAGAACAGTGTCAGGCCCAGAGTGAACATGAACTGCACCGCAAAGATCAGCGGCAGGAGCGCGAAGGCGAACCAGGTGAATCCGAAACCGGTCACGAAGATTATGAAAATAACAACGGCGTATGCGATAAGAAGAGTGATGAATCTGCTTAACACCACGGACATGACCAAAGCCTCTCTCGGGAAATATATCTTCTTCACCATATTGGAATGCGATACGATGCTCCCGGACCCTTCGCTGAGCGAACCGCTGAAGAAGAACCAAGGCATTATGCCGACGATCAGATACACGTAATATGCATCTATGTCTCTGTAAAGAATGGCGGTGAAGACGATGATGTAGATTATTATCTGGAACAGAGGATTCAGGAAGTTCCAGAATACTCCGAGCACCGAATTCTTGTACTTTCCTCTGAGGTCCCTTCTGACAAGGCTCAGGATCATGTACCTGTAATCATACAATTCCTTCAGACGACTGACTATTTTCGTCATTCAAGGTTCTCCGTCATGCGAAATACCGTTATGCAATTTAAAAGGGATGCAACCGCATCACTTTTAGATATCACGTAACCCGAGCGCTGATGCCGCAAACGCATATCTGATGCGCCGAACTCACAATCCGAGGAGATTGTCCGCTTTCTTCCGCACATAATCATAGTATTCGCTTTTTTCATCTTTGATCGATTCTTTCATCACAGACGGATCTATGAATCCCTGCTCCATTGCCGTCTCCTCCGGGCAAGCGACCATTTTTTCCTCACGTTTTTCGATGTTGCGTATTGTGTTATGTGCGTCGTACAGCGAATCGAATGTACCGGCGTCCATCCATACGTACCCGCTATCCATAATGCACGCTTTCAGCGCTCCGTTTTTCAGATACAATTCGTTAAGGTCCGTGATCTCCAGTTCGCCTCTGGGCGACGGTTTCAGATCCTTTGCAAATCCGCATACGCTGCCGTCATAGAAGTATAATCCGGTCACCGCATGATTCGATCTGGGCGCGGACGGTTTTTCCTCAAGCGATAAGACATTCCCGTTCCCGTCCAGTTCGGCAACGCCGAACCTCTCCGGATCGCCGACCTCATAGACGAACACCGTTGCTCCCTTTTCGTTCCGGGCCGCCTGTTTCAAGAGTTCTTTCATATCTTCGCCGTGGTATATGTTGTCCCCGAGAATGAGAACGACATTGTCTCCTGCGATGAAATCTTCCGCGATGATGAACGCATCCGCTATTCCTTTCTGCATCTTCTGTATCGCGTACGATATCCTTATGCCGAACCGGGAACCGTCCTTCAAAGTCCTTTTGAAGTTCTCCTGGTCATTCTGATTTGTAATAATCATTATGTCCCTTACGCCCGCGAGCATCAGCGTTGACAACGGATAGTATATCATCGGTTTATTGTACACCGGAAGCAGTATCTTTGATATCGGCTGCGATATCGGATGGAGCCTTGTTCCTTTACCTGCTGCAAGAATAATACCCTTCATCCAGACGGCATCCTGTTAAGGATATATCAAATTGCTCAAACGCTAACTCACAACCGGGTCACGATCAATCATAATTCGTTCCGCTGTTTCTGTGTTTGTAAACTCAAACTAAAATATAAGGAACGAGTTGCGAAGACAAATGCCCGCCTTTATCAATAATAAAAATGTAATAAGATTCACGGTGGTCGGAGCAGGATACGTGGGATTGTCGCTGACAACACTCCTCGCAACAAGGTACCCCGTTACAGTTATCGACATTATCAAAGAAAAAGTCGATATGATCAATGCCCGCGTATCACCGATTTTAGACAAAGACATAGAAACATATCTTTCAAAGTCTTCGAAAATATCGGCAACCGATGATTTTTCGCTGTGTGCGGGATCGGACTACGTGATCATTGCAACTCCGACCAACTATGACGCAAATACCAACGAGTTCGATACACGATCCGTAGAATCTTCGATAGATTTGGTCAACACCGCATGCCCGGATGCAACTATTGTGATAAAATCCACGGTTCCGATAGGGTTCGTTGAAAAGCTTTATTCGTCCGGCGTGAGAAACGTTTTGTTCTCTCCGGAGTTCCTGCGCGAAGGGAAAGCACTACATGATAACCTGTATCCGTCGCGCATAGTCGTAGGAACACCATCGAAAGATGAACGTCTGAAGGAAAGGGCCGCATCGTTCGCGGAAATACTTCGCGAATGCTCGCTGAAAAAGGATGTCGAAGTATTGATAACAGGGTCGACAGAAGCAGAATCCATAAAATTGTTTTCCAACTCGTATCTCGCTTTGCGTATATCGTATTTCAACGAATTGGACACGTTCGCGGAGATCAACAGACTGAACTCCAGAGACATCATAAAAGGAGTCTGTCTGGACGCGCGGATTGGAGATTATTATAACAACCCATCGTTCGGATACGGAGGATACTGCCTTCCGAAGGATTCCAAACAGCTGCTGTTCAATTACAACGGCGTTCCGGAGAGGGTCATGAGTTCGACGGTCGAATCAAACAGTGTACGGAAAGAATTCGTTTCTAAGCGGATAGCCGACACGGTCGGCTCGGGAACAGTGGGCGTATACAGACTGATAATGAAACTCGGGTCTGACAATTTCCGCGAGTCCAGCGTCCTCGATGTCATTGACAATCTGAAAAAACGCAACATTGAAACGATCATATTCGAACCGACGATGAATCTTTCGGAATATCACGGTTGTTCAGTGATCAACGATATACAGGAATTCAAAGACCGATCAGACCTCATCGTTGCCAACCGTATGGATGTTTCTCTGGAAGATGTCCTTCACAAAGTATACACTCGCGACATTTTCTTAAGAGACTGATCGTTGCTACGTTCGTCCGTTGACTCCGGATTGCATACACATAAACATTTGCCGGTAGTATAGGCAAATTCCCGGTACGTCGTTAGAAATAAATTTAGTAGTTTCCGTGTTTTACAAATATATATTTATCATTAGAAACATCAATGCAAAGGGTCGTTGTGCTATCATGTCGAATCTGAGAGAACGTATTTTTGACAAGCTCATCGGAATGGGTTCCGATTATGCCGTAGAATACAATTTTTTTAAACGTTCGAATCCCGGATACAGTGAACAACATAAAATCAAAATGTGCACATATCTCATGAGGCTCAAATTGGCCAAAATGAAAGGTAAAAACCCAAGAAGCGTCAGGAAACCCATTGATTACGGGGATGTGCCCATAATCGAGTCCCAAGTCGGCAGAAGGCCCGGAGAAAAAAGATTATTCGATACACTGAGACAATATGATCTGATATCTCTTGATATATTTGATACGGCAATATTCAGAAAAGTCGAGGAGCCCAGAGACGTCTTCAAAATAATGTCCCATGAAATGGGATTCGATAATTTCAAATCCGTGAGAGTTGAAGCTGAGAAAGAGGCAAGACTAAGAGCATATTCCCAACACGGTTCGGACGAGACCACACTGGATGAGATATATTGTGTTCTGGAAGAAAGGAACAATATTGATAAGGATAAATGGATGCAGAGAGAAATAGAATTGGAAATGCGCATGTGCGTACCGAATCCGTACATAAAGAAAGCGTTTGACAAACTCATAGAGGCAGGTAAAAAGGTTATTTTTTCCACGGACATGTACCTACCGCGCCACGCGATCGAAGAAATTCTGAAAACAAACGGGTATGATTCTTACGAGGAACTCTATATTTCAGCTGAGCTTAGATTGTCCAAGAAAGACGCAACCATGCAGAAACACATAAGGGAACGATACGGAGGAGATTGTAAAATAATACATGTGGGAGACAATCACTCCTCGGACATCAAAAATTCGAAGACCTGGGGTTTTGATACACTGTTTTACCGCAGTGTCAGGGAAGTGTCGAAACCATACATGCAGCCGCGTTATAACGACATCAGCGGAAGCTTTTGTCGCGCGATAGTGAACAATTCGCTGCATGACGGTACTTGGAACAGATCAATTCATTATGAACACGGATACAAAGTGGGAGGAATATTGCTGGCAGGATATTGCGAATACATAAACAGTATCGCGACCGAGAAAAACATAGATCTCATACTGTTCTGCGCCAGAGACTGCGATGTTATACACAAAACATACAACAAATTATACGGTACGGTTGATAATGAGTACATACACGTTTCCAGATACGCTTTGATGAATATTGCTCCGGAGCGCTATATGGTAGATCTTATAGACCGAGCCTTCTGGAGTCTACGGGGCGGGAATGTTTCGATCAATAATTTTCTGATAAGCATAGGATTGGATTATTTCGGCCGCATCATGGAAGAGAACAACATACGCGGGCATGATAAGATAGACAACGGGAACATATACAAGATCAAAAAAACAATAATCGATAATATATCAACGGTCTTGGATCACAACAAAGATCAGATCTCATCAGCCAAACTTTACTTTGAAAAAATGCTGAACGGTCATAAGAACATTCTGATCGTTGATGTGGGATGGATGGGTTCATCGGCAACCATTCTGAAATATTTCATCGAAAACAACATATCTTCAAAATACGAGATACACGGATCATTACTTCTGGGCAGAAACGATGAGATCCTGTCTTCATCGGTATCCGCAGGCCTGATCAACGTTTACCTGTCGTCTCCGATAAAGAATCTGGACATATCAGCCGCACACTTCTCAAAAGACAATGATATCGCGCATAAGAACAATCAGACGATGGAATATCTTTTCTCATCGGTTGACGGTTCATTGATAGAATACGGTTTCGATCCGCAAGGAAACGTCGAATTAATAAAAGGGCCGCGCAGACAAAACGAGAAAGAAATAGAGGACATGCATAAAGGTATGATGGATTTCGCGGAAAAGTATGAAGAACATACAAAAGAGTTCGGGAATTTGCTATCCATATCTCCTTATACGGCATATGCTCCGTTTTCAAAGATGCTGATTTCTGAGGAATATGTCAGCCGGATCTATCAGAATTTCACATATGATGCGGCGATATCTCAAGGAAATGAAACGGATGCCATTACGTTCGGAAGAAAATATTATCCAAAATCACAAAAAAAAAATAAAATTTTATTGATTTCCCATGATTTTTCTCATACAGGTGCGCCGCACAGCCTGCTGAGGATATGCAAAGTGCTTCTGGACCAAGGATATTACTGCGAAGTCTGGTCTCCCGTCTCCGGCGGTATGGAATCTGATTTCAAATCGCAGGGCATACCCGTAAAAACAGTCAGACCGGATTTGCTTTACAACCGCCGCATCATCAATGAGATAAAAACATTTGATTTCGCGATCGCCAACACAATATTTGCGTATGAATTTTATTCTAAAATAAAGAAATACATACCGGCAATATGGTATATTCGAGAGGCAACGAACATTTCGGGATTCTGCAACAAAGACCGGAACTACAAAAGGTATATGACGCTGAAACGTGCGAAAGATATATTCTGCGTAAGTGAATACGCTGCAAGCTTCATAAAAGAATACAATAAAAATGTGAAAATAATCAATAACTGTGTTGAAGACCATTCCGTGCATTCAAGGACGGACCCGCACACCAAGGTAAGATTCATACAATTGGGCACGATAGAACACCGCAAAGGATATCATGTTCTGATAGATGCATTTGAGGATCTGGATCCATACTACAAAAACCAATGTGAATTATATTTCGCAGGACAGCGCCCATCTTGGAGTAAAGACTATTATAGTACGATCATCGATAAAATATCCGAAATGGAAAATGTCCATTATTTGGGCGAGATAAAGGATGATGTTGAAAAGACCAAGATCATGTCGTCAATGGATGTTGTCGTGGTTGCATCACTGGATGAATCCTGTTCACTGGTTGCATTGGAAGGTACGATGCTTTCGAAGCCGCTTATTGTAACGGAGAACGTGGGCGCTAAATACATGGTCACGAATGAAACCGGTATAATTGTAAAGACAGCCGATACCGACAGTTTGAAAAATGCTATCATGACCATGATCGACAACGTTGCGAAACTTCCGGAGATGGGAAGAGCATCCAGGAAAATGTATGAAAGATACGCAAGCATGGACAAGCACAGATCCGATCTGGAGTCCATGGTCCGGTCATACATACGGGATGGAAAGAAGAACAGACTGAAACTTTTGAGATACAGGATCTCAGAGAATATGCTGACGGATTCTTTCCGCGATATTGTATCTGCCGGCTCAGCACTTATCAATCAGGGCACAAATGCTTCTCTTGCATACATGAAGGAAAACTCCGCACTATTCAAAAAGGGTGTACCTGTTCTAGAAAACAGATACTGGAACTTTTTAAATAAGAGAGCACATAAAAAAATACGATTATCGGAAGAACACGATTTGATCGTTTCGCTGACATCGTTCCCGCCGAGAATATCCACCATTCATCTGTGCATTGAGTCCATTCTCAAACAGTATCTTAAACCGAATAAAGTAATACTCTATCTTGCGGAAGAACAATTTCCGAACAAAGAGAAAGATCTGCCCGATTCTCTTCTGAACCTTTGTAAAAAAGGACTGTCCATAGAATGGTGCGATGACCTGAAGTCGCATAAAAAATATTATTACGCTATGTTAAAAAATCCGGAATCGATAATCGTGACATTTGATGATGATGTTCTGTATGAACCATCAACACTGAGCAAACTTTACGCGTCATATCTCAGAAATCCGAATTCCGTATCATGTCTAAGGGCGCACAGAATAGCATTCGACGAAATGGGCAGTATTAAAAAGTACCGCGACTGGAAATGGGAAGACAATTCTTTACATAACGCCAGAAGCCACCAGGCGATGGCAACCGGCTGCAGCGGCATCCTGTATCCTCCAGGGTCGCTGAACAAGGAAGTGTTCAATAAAGAAAATCTTATGTCTCTGTGCCCCGGCGCTGATGATCTCTGGCTGAAGACAATGGCCGTCGCGAATGGCACGACCGTTGTATTGGCCGACCGCAATCCGAGGCTGAAATATGTTGACGGAACACAGGAGTCGGCGCTTTTTCACCAAAATATCATAACAGGTAATGATGTCAGCATGAGAAGAATATTACAGGTCTACAATAACATCCGGTCGGATAAATCTCTGACAGACATAATAAGAGATAATTTCCTCTGAGCCGAACGGATGCAAACTTTCACTGCCGCGTTCTTCGAATGCCAAATCATTGACCTTTCCCGTCACGGATCTCATCCAAGAATGTCTTGGCCCACGAGACATTCCCTTCGACAGCCTTTTTCAATAATTCTACGGCCTTCTCAGTATTTTTCTTCACTCCTCTGCCTTCCATGTACATACGACCCAGACGTGCCATCGAAAGGACATCCTCTTCCAACGCAAACGGTTCAACCAATTGTAGCATATACGAAGCATCACCGGGATTGTTACGTTTCCAAAGTACATCGAAAAGATCATACCTTGCCCACAGGACATTACCGTCTAAAGCTCTTTTCAATAATTCTATGGCCCTTTCTGTGTTTTCATTCAAACGGTACATGTGACCAAGAATTGCCATTGCCAGTTCTTTGCGGGAATTTGCGGAGCGCTCGTTCAATTTGGGCAAACTCCATACAGTTTGTTTTTCAGCGATCGCCATCGCATTTTCCACATTATTAAGTCCGCCATTTGTATAAAAGACGTAATAATAAAGATAGATCTGCAACAGATCCCGTGAATAATATTTTGAAAAATGAGCAAACATTTCGATAAAATCATAATCTGTTATTCTGTAAGCCCAAGGCAAACTCAGATTTGAGAACAATGCAATGAGCATATTTTCAAAATTTTTATCAAGAATTATTGCGCCGATGTTCGGAAGCCCCGCCATTTTTTCCGATCCGAGATGAATACGTTTTCCGTTAAGCGAATTTATTGAAACACAGCACGTTGTGCAATGTGCTCTTCGCATATCGGTGCAATGATACGCCGTGTCGTGGTAAATAACAATACCATTCTGTTTCATGAAAGGTAAAATTTCCAGAATGTTCAGATGCTCGCCGGGATTGGAATGTGCAGTATCCAGTAAACAAACATCGATTCCGCCATCAGGCAGATGTTCATCAAGATATTTACACGGTACACCGCCGGTGTAAAGTTCCCATTTATGTTTAAGCTCAGGGACTATCTGATCCACCAAAAAACCGGTTTTCCGGCCATCGGCCTTTCCGGCGTCTCTGTACCAAACAGAACTGTAGTCAAAAGAGTAAAGCTTCGCACCGTCTATATCACGCATCGCGTTCAAGATCACACATGCGCTTCCGCCTGCGCTAACGCCCAATTCCACGACCGTCATCGGCTTCGTTTTTCTGATTATTCCGTGAAGGAAAGCTCTTTCTTTATACGTCATTTCAGATTTCCTGTGTTCTGAATCCTCAATCTTTTCTGATAAATGCTTTTCCACGTTAGCAAGGATTTTTTCATCATAGAATTCGACATCATTAAAATCTATCTTTTCGTATTTTGTTGCCGTGTTCTCTCTATTGATCCATATCGATGGAAAGGTTTTGTTAATAGCATCAGAAAAACGACCGGGATTACCGTCCTCAGTACTCACGGTCTTACAAACGGCTAATAGTATTTCTACGTTTTCTGTTAGCCTTAGCCCCTACGATATCTCTGCGGTAAGCTTAAAATGATGATGCAACTGTACAATTCACAATCATTTTGCCGCGCCCGCGTTAAACGTATATTTGTGCTCTTCCGATTTTTCATAAACATTTAAGTTCGTGAGTCGCCATGCGACAACCGGAAGGCGACTGATAATAAGACAGTATTTCTAATAGTAAAAATATGCGGTTTAATTTGTTTTAAGTTTGAGTGGGATGAGATATGGCATCGGAAGAATGGAAAAGAATTGTTGACCGTGTATTGGATCCAGCCGTTAAGGTCGTAAGTTTCGATATATTCGACACTCTTCTTGTAAGGCCGACCGTACACCCTACGGACATGTTCAAATTAGTTGGCAGGAAGACGCAATACGTGGGCGCACAGTTCTTACAAATGCGCAGACTGGCAGAAACAGAGGCTCGCAAGAGAAGACCTTTCGGCTATGATGATGTGACTCTGGATGAGATATATGACACATTTTCAGACATATATTGCGTGAGCAGAGAAGAAGCGGAACGTATCAAAGAAACAGAACTGGCAACGGAGTTCAAATATCTGCGTCCAAGAAAAGCGTTAAAAGAACTGTATCTCAACGCAATAAAAGCTCAGAAAGAAGTGATATTAGCGTCAGACATGTATCTTCCGATGGAATTCATTGAATCGGTATTGCGAAAAAATGGTTATGACGGCCACTCAAAAATATACCTGTCATCGGAACTGAAGCTAACAAAAGGAAACGGACGCCTTTTCAAAAAAATTGTCGAAGATTACTTCGAAAAAGGAATTGCTCCGTCTGAGATCGTTCACCTGGGAGATAATTTCAGAGCAGATGTGGAGAGCTCAAAAAAAGAAGGACTGCAGGCATACCACACACCAAACCCAATCAACATTCTTCAGAGCAAACGCAGACTCAAAGCTATGTCAAGCATACACAGAAACATAGACGATACGTTCCTGATCGGTTATTTGGCGAACGTTTTGTTCGATGATCCGTACACCTCGTTTTCAACATCAAGCACAATAGACGGAAAACTGGAGAATTTAGGAATATTGCTTTCTCCGATGCTGCTGTCATTCATTAAATGGATGATGGAAGATTCCATTTCATCCGGAGTCGACAAACTGTTGCTGGTATACAGAGACGGATATCTTCCGGAGAAAATTATCAACGAGATGAGAACATATTATCCTGATGCGCCAAACACGGATATTATCTATCTTACAAGGAATGTGAGGTATCCGTTCAACTCAAGATATAAGTCAGGCATATACAGAGGAATGGAAAATATGCCGCCGTCTCAAAACATGACGGTCGAAGAATTCATAAGATACAGGCTTCTTGCGGAATCCGAAGAGGAGATAAAAGAGATATTCAAAACATTCTTCAAAGCAGGATACATGTCAATCGGGGATATGATCGGACCTCCGGAAAGATACTACTCACTTCTCGGATGCTTAGAGCACTATTTCATAAAAAATTCACAAAAACGGATACAAACGACGCTGGAATATTGTAATACCAAGATCGGCGCTTCCGAAAATGTAGCGATATTTGATGTGGGATACACCGGCGGCGTAAGTCGGTTCATAAGAAACGAAGTCGGTATGAAGAACATAGGGTATCAAATACTATCCGTACCTCTTTCCGACATAGAGCGCAATGCGAACGACATTCGAAACTTTATCAATTACGGGTTTGAAACAAGGAACGATACTATCATTCTCAATCAGATAATCGAAAACATAATTTCGAAGCAGGAACCAAGTGTTCTGGAGATCGTGAAAAACGGAGACAGTTTCGATTACATATGTGAGAACGAGTACATTTCTGATGATAACATAACACAGATACAAGAAACAATATTCAATTTCTGCTCAGACTTCATAGATATGTTCAAAGAGGACATCACAGCACTGGATATCAGCAAATACGTGGTCTGGGATGCTTTTATCCGCCTTCTTTTAAACCCTGACGAAAAAGACCTGGCAAGCATATCCAAACTGCGTTTCAGAGATTCTGATATAATAAAATTTGACTCTGATCCGTTCGTTGCTTGGTATTTGCGGCATAAAAATGAGAAAAGTGCAAATTCAACGCAGGATCTGAAAAAAATAGCGATAAAAATACTGAAAACCCTTCGTGTTTACGACCAAACACAGTCTTTACTGAAAACGCTGAGGCAAAAAATGTCGCCTCCACAGAAAACTTCCACCTTTTTAGAAGAGGTCGAAGCGAGCATTGAAGGGAGCCTTATGAGAGCGCAGAGTTGTAATAATCTTAAAAACAACACACTGTTCGTCGGAGAGTTCACACAATTTGACAAAGGTGTGTGTAATTATATATCCAATCTTCAGAACATGTTCGATGATGAAGGTATAGTCGTCATTTCCGGAAGCGCATTATCCGAAGAAAGGTCGAGCAGCAAAACACGCACACCCGTTCTGAATGTTCCGCCTGTTCTCAGGATGGGCGAATATCCGTTAAAACTCAATATACAAGTAACGGAAGACATGAAAAAAATGTTGTCTCAGAATAAGCAACTGCAGCACGCCGCCGAAAATCTAAGATGCCGCTATATCAATGCGGGTAAAGGGTACCCGGAGGCGCTTGCTTACTGGATTCACAGTTATTTCTTTGAATTACTGCATATCGTTAAACCAAAGAAAATAGTTCTTTGGAACAAGTTCTGTCCGCTGCACGGGATAATCAATGAGATCGCAGTCAAAGAGGGGATACCTGTAATATACATGGAATTCGGAGTTCTGCCCGGAACATTCAGTCTGGATACAAACGGGCATACGGGAGAGAGCTGGCCCGCCGTCCGTTATGAGGACTTCATGAAGCTGAGCGTTACCGATGAAGAGGCGGACAATGCAGGCTGCGTATCCGAATTCATAAAGAACAGCAGAACCAACAGGTACGGGCAGCCGGAAAACGCAGAACTGAAGAGGATAACATCAAAGCTCATTCCGGGTCGGCCCACAATTCTCTATACGGGTGAATTCGATCTTGAGTCAGGACTGTTCCCATATACGGAGAGGGCAAAAGAATTCTACTCTCCGATATTCGGATCAAGTGATGACGCCGCATCATTTTTATCAAAATTGTCTAAGAAGAACAAATGGAATTTCATTTACAGGCCGCATCCTTTGACGAATGTAACAACAAATCCGCTGAAAGCGAACGAAACAATAATTACCGAAGCGGATATAAATGATCTGATAGACGTGGCTGATGTAACGGTCACCATACTTTCGCAGACGGGATATACGTCTTCAATAAAGAATAAAGCTACCGTGATGCTCGGATATACGCAACTTAAGAACAAAGGCTGCACGTACGAAGCATTTACCGAGAATGAGATCGAAACGGCGATCAAAAACGCAATACAGTACGGACAAACCGAAGAAATGAAAGAGAATTTCAGAAAGCACGTTGCCCAGTTATTGAAATATTATCTGTTCGATGATCTGACAAAAAGAGAGAAGCGTTACGGCAGAAGCATAGATGAGGCGCTGGAAACAATAACGGGAAACAGAACGTCAGATCTAACAAAACAATCTCACAAAAACAATCCAGGAGAGTTCGAATGACCCGGAAGATAAGATCATTGGACCGTACGTTCAGAGGTGACCGTTACATTAACGATCGAGAGTTCGGAAGCGGTAAGACACGCGTCTTCAACAGGCTCAGCGAAGCGGGCGCGGAAACGTTCTGTGAGGCTCGGAGGCCATGAAAGGTAATGCAAAAAAAGCGGTAATAACAGGAGGTTCGGGATTCATCGCAGGTCACCTGGCAGACCGTCTGATATCCGAAGGATGGGTTGTAACGGCCGTAGACCGCACAGATATGAGATCGATGCCATTTTACGATCACGGTAGCTTCAATTTCGTGAAAGCGGACGTTACCAGCGGCGAATTCACCGAGATCACAAAGAACGCAGAGGCAATATTCCATCTCGCCGCCAATTCGGATACGCGCAGTACGGATCCCGACACGGATATCAAGGATACGTTACTAACCACGCGATCCGTACTGGATGCGATGGTAAAAAACAGAATAAAAAGATTATTTTTTTCATCATCATCGGCCGTATACGGTGAAATACCTGACCTGTCACTAAGCGAAGATACCGGTGATCTGAGGCCGATATCGTACTACGGTGCATCGAAACTCGCGTCCGAATCTTTGATACACGCGTATTCGTACATGAACTCGCTCGACTCTCTGATATTCAGACTCCCTAATGTCGTCGGTCCGGGACTGACGCACGGCGTCATATATGATTTCATCAGAAAATTGAGAAACGATCCTGTGAAGCTGGAGATACTGGGTAACGGCGAGCAGAGAAAACAATACCTGCATGTGTGCGATCTTACGGAAGGGATATGCACACTCATGAACGGAAACGCGTGCGGAGTATTCAACATATCGACGGAGTCGTTCACAACGGTCAACGATATAGCCAAAATCATATGCAACAGAATGAGTCTTAAAGATGTGAAATTTGAATATACGGGCGGGCAGACAGGATGGAAAGGGGATGTGCGGACGTTCGAGCTAAACATAACAAAGATAAAACGCGCAGGATGGACGTACCGTTACGATTCCACGGACGCCGTGAAAGAAACGGTCAACAGCATTATTCCGGCGAACGATGGTCATAATCATCCGGTCCGCTGATCCTTCACGGACACGAATGCTTTGAGAGGCCATACATACTCGAAAGAATCGAGTCCGGTTCCACGAGGAGGAGGGGGGAGTCGTGAGACTCTCTTCCTACCCTAAGTTCGCCTAGTTTCTGGGCACAAGGCGTCTGACGTCCGCGGTCGTGGGTTCATCGAATCCGAGTGCTTCGATGATATCTCTCTGTTTCTTTGTCACTTCGTTTAGGATCCAATGATCC
>Ga0123352_10003655_pt1 | contig 22365 bp, 20 predicted proteins | sample TergutLab28metaG_FD_89700 | JGI IMG/M metagenome (GOLD analysis project Ga0123352, IMG submission 89700) | Labiotermes labralis P1 segment gut microbial communities from Petit-Saut dam, French Guiana - Lab288 P1 | ecosystem: Host-associated > Arthropoda: Insects > Digestive system > Gut ...
CAAAGTCATGGCAACTGTTTTCTGGGATGAAAAAGGACTTCTGCTTTTAGAATTCATGCCACAGAAGACTACCATAACTGGACAGACCTATGCTAACACAATTACCGCTTTGCGAGAGGCCATCAAAGAGAAAAGGCAAGGAAAGCTCTCGGCAGGCATGCTGCTCCTTCATGACAACGCGCCAGTGCACATGTCTGCAAAATATCAAGCTGCCATTCAGCAATGTGGGTTCCAACACCTAAATCACCCACCCTACAGTCCAGACCTAGCTCCCTCGAATTATTTTCTATTCCGAGTTATGAAAAAATTTCTTCGGGGTAAATGATTTTCAAGCGATGAAGAAGTCAAGGAGGCAGTCACGACCTGGTTTGAAGAGCAGTCAAAAGATTTTTTATCAGGGGGATAAAGTCGTTGCAACAAAAGTGGACGAAGTGTATTGAGTTATTAGGGGACTACATTGAAAAAATAAAAAATATTTTTTTGTGATAAGTTGTTTCTTTCTTACTCAGGTAGATAAATTATTGAACACCCCTCGTATCTCACATTCATCCTCCACATCACAGGAAGAATGTTTGCCACCAAGGGTATTCTTGCAGTGGACTGATTAGGGCAGCTTCACTTGTGGTGTGACCCCTGGTGTAGGGCAAGAAATCAAGAAGGTCCCATTAGAGTTCCCAAACTGTCTCTTGGGTTGCAGGTGCTGCGTGAGATCTGGCACTGTTGTGCAGGAGCAGTAGTCCCCTTTTCAGTAACCCGACTTGCATGAAGTTAAACATAGCCACTACATATCTTCCTGAAAAAGTAAACACTGAAAAGGGAGAACTTTTCATGCAGGGTCACCTCTATGTTTGCATAAATATTATGTATACATTGGCACAAGAGAGACGGATTCCTTTGTGATCACAAAACAGACACACTGTGTAAACAGCACACATTGTAACACTATGAAAAAATAATTGGGTGAACACAAAGCTCAACACTGTTTCCTGTTGCATAGCTTTTGTAAGTATATATGATCTCAAGATTCAATAAAAAAGACTGTCAGAAGACTGCTAATTTAATATTTTCTTCATATTTTAATCTATAAATGTTGTTAAGCAGTATATCTTCCAGGCATTAACAACTCTGTCTGGAAGATATGTTCATTACATTATGATTGGAATGTTCTTAACTGTTCAATCAAAAATGTTTTTGATGATACTGGCAGTGTCATTAAAATTCACTGAAATATCAAATTGCTGAATCCACTAAAATTCAGGATCGAGTTCCACACAACATTATCATACAGAACAGCCACAGCAAGACATACAGAACATACATGAAATAAGATTGCACACCATGTTCGCAGAAATATTCTTTCAAATTACTAAGAGTCATCAGCTTGGAGTGGTGGTTCCCAAACTTCATAACTTAAAAAATACCTCCTTAAATAAGCAAAATGTTATGCCTTAATCACAAATTATGCTCTTGGTCACAATTTTTGCCTCGTATGGATATTTTAATAACCTAAAAGTTGTTATGTGGCAAAACCTTTAAGTGTCCATCAGTACTACTGAACAGAAAGATAACCTCAAAAAGAAATGACTTTTCAAGCATTACTTTAATAATGCATGTACCGTGCATAGTGTGGAAATCACCATATAAAACCAACCTTATATGCACTGGAATATATACATGAAAGATGCGCAAAATATCCTCCTACATGTTTCAGCACTCCATGTTTTCGATCATCAGGGAGTCTTCCCTGCAGTCAAAGTAGTGCTTTTGAAATGATCCGACATATGCAGCAGTCACACACATGCCAACGTATCAGAATTTTTGTGGGTGGTTTTGCCTCTGTTTTAATTGAAATTTCAATATTTGTGTAATCGTGTGACTGTGCTGCCTACACCAGACCATTTCGAAAAGCACTACTTTAACTGCAGTGAAGACTGCCTGATGATGGCACCCAAGGAGTGCTGAAACATGTGGGAGGAGATTTTGTGTATCTGTAATGTATATATTCCAAGGCATGTAAGGTGGGTTTTATGAGTTGATTTTCAAGCATTAGTACAATAATTTATTACTATATTCTATATGTTACTCAGTCATGGACATCATAAGGACTTTGAGAACAATGCTCTTCTCAGACCTCCAGAAGATGGAAATATGTTCCTTCAGAATGACCGGAACCATCATGCCATGATGCGGTATAGTATCCTGGGAGTAATGAGTCCTCAATCACACCACTTTGAAAACCCCAGTACTAGCACAGGACATGTTTTGGCCATACTTATGGGCCATCCTGATGTCCTCCACATTACAGGGAACACGCAGAGAAAGTTTATATAAAATATGAAGCATAAAATAATATTTATATTTCACATTAAATATAAACTTCTTGTAAATACTGCTTGAAACAAGAAGGAAATGCTGATGGCCAACAAATATGGCCAGAAAACGTTGTCCTTTACAGTGTAAAATATACAGTAATATACTGTTACACTAGGAGTTGCGAAGTCTTTTTGTTTTGAACAAAGTGACATACAAACACAATTTGATGTCTTACTTAAAAAAAACAAAACACTCTTCATTAACTATGTTGCTGGTACACTTTAAAAAACAGCATATCTGTATACTGCAACTATCACTAACTTGCCATAAAATGATATCGATACATCAACATGTCCATAACACATTGTTTTGGCTTATTCAGTAAAATATCTTACAAACACCCATAGGTTTTGGAAACACTACTTTAATGCAGTGTCACCAAATGATGAGCATAGGGCCATTCATACTTGTGTCAAGGTCGCAAGCACAGGTGATGCAATCCATTCCTGTGTCTCTGAGTGTACATCAATTGTCTCATAGACATCTTTGCTAATCCTCATCCACAGTTGAACTGCATTACCTGGTGGAACACTTACAAGTTACCATGCTGATCACATCACTGCCACTTGGATATCTGAGACATTCTACAAACATTCCATTGTATAATTGACTCTATATCTACACACAATTGTCATAATTTGTAATTTTCTCTCAGTCTTTGTACTACATATTTGTTTCACACAAATTTTATCACTTGATGTAAAAAGCAATATACAATTGAGCTAAACTACAATATTTGAACACTTTCAAATTCACTCCTGTTCAGCTTCATAAGTTACTTTTTTTCTGACAGCATGGCCAACTGATCACTGTATTCAGTGTAGATCCTTTGAAGACGCAAATTGGAACCAATCAAAGGAAGGATCTCCCGCAGAAGTGCATGCTTCGAGAAACCCTATGAAAGAAAATTATACACATTTTGCATAAGATTGAATGCATCCCTTATTAAATACAGCATTTATTTCTTGGGAAAACATTTTCAATGTAGAATTGAGGGAAAAAGTGAATGGTACAGATATAAAATTTTATGACACAAAAACTTGTGAGTTTATGTACTAAGAACAGTGGACAGATACAGACATACAGTGTCATAACAGGCATTCTTTACCTGCAACCCAAATTTAATGAAATTACAAAAATGTTTCATCTGACTCACTCCATGGCATGGACAGATCTTTCTTACGAAGCTCATAATTACTTAGATAGTATAGAAACACCATTATTACGGAACTCAATGCTTCATTTCTATCATGAATGCCCACCATTTGACCTCACCCCGAGTCAGTTCCATTCTTTTCATATCTTTATAGTCTGCAAAGCTAATTTTAAAATTATCCACATGTATACAGAGATCTCATCCCATAAGAACAACAAACAAAAATTCTGTTAGCACATTTCACATATCCACCTTCTGACCTGGCTCAATAACAATCCATTTGTGGTTCTGTAGGCTGTATACAGCATCAAAGCAAAGGCAGATCAAAAGTTCCATGGAAATATCATAAAGCCTTTAGTAAAATGTGTCTGTGACAACATCCATATAACACAGAGAACTTCCTAAATTAATTTACTTCATTCAAAAAATTGGTCAAAGTTCAGTCACCCTCATATACAGACATTATTTTATCTGACATCAGTCACCGGTCACTTTCCATTAACTTACTTATAAAACCTTCAATACAGTGTGAGGCATGACTGAGAGCCCAAGAAAAACACTGCCACCACCATGTTTAAATATGGTAAGTAGACACCTAATATTACCTGCAATACCTGAACTAAAATTTGTGGACAATCTGGAACAGCGGCAGGTCTGTGCTGCCTGCCGCCTTGCTAAACAGTCTACGTGAAGAAAGGACAGTTGTTAGATAAAAAAAAGTCCCTGCAGTAACACACCAAAAACATAAAGGGAGCGAAAGTAATGCAATCTCAGAAACAGACGCTACAGTTAAACATAGGAAGGTTTCTCTGCTCACCATCACTGTTTCTGCTGCATGAAAATGCCAGAACACATGGAGTCCAAAATGTCACAAATACCATTACAAGTACACGAAAGAAGAAACTCCATTTGAACACTTAACAGAAAAGCACTTAGATTGCTATGCTAAAATAATCTTGTAAAAGTGAAAAATGAACTTAATTTTCCAAATGGTAAAGTCAGACCATAGAGAAAACAACTTTTACCATCACAGAAGTATCCCATGATTTGCTGAGTTTCGCATGGCTATGTGTTGGTCCCATAAGGTCATCACAGATCAATCGTAATCGATTCTCCAAGCCTGTAACGCATAACAATAACCAACATCTCATTTCCACAGCTGTAATTAGATACTGTGCAGGCTGCAATGCTACATATTCCTTTTTTCTTTGTTTGGTATATCTCTGAACACAGTCTTTTCATCTTTCTGGCCCCTGCCTCTTTGGACTGGGGAGTGGCATAGCTAGGGTGGGAAAGTGATACAACTGCCCCAGACAGCAGAGTCCCATGTGTAGCATAGCCAATATTTTAAATAAGAAAAAAAACAGATTTTCTATGATCAGTAATGTTTAAATTATTGAACAGAACAAAAAGAAATTCAATAAATTATTGTGATATCTTTAAATTCATAATTTATCTTGGGGGGGGGGGGCAGGGGGTGGCCAATGTAATTACTCAATCCAGATGCCAAAAACCTTAGCTACACCACTGACGAGAGGAATTCACTTTCAACACAGATGCAAACACAGCAAAAGACTGCACATACCTATTGCTGTACAGTGCTAATGTGAATGCCAGTCAACAGTGAAGAGTTCAACTATCAACATTTTGTTTTCTCTGGAATTTTTATGCTGACACCACAGATATTTATGCAAAATGAACACTAAGGGGATTAGCACTGTACTGACACATATATCATACTCATACATGTACAATATCATGTAAACATATAATTAAAATGCAACACTTTTAAGTTCTCACAGCAGTGAGTGTGAAGACAGCCATCTTCTAGTATGCGAAGCCGTGTAGTTTGGTAGATATGTATGAACATTTAATTAGCACACCAACTAATGCACATACATGAAATTTTTACATTAAAACATTTAAAATTGCTCCAACATGTTTCAATCCTAAGATCATCTTCAGGGAACTACACTGTTCCTTGCTAAAGTCACATTTTTAAAAACACTCACTGATTAATTTCCTTATATTACACACAACACACACCCATAGTAAGGCGCATTCTCAGCAGCATATGACTTACACAATACGACATGCTGCCACAGCACCAAGTTAATATGTTTGAAGGGCGGAACAAACGCCCAGTCACACAACATGCAAACTCTCTTCTTCCACAGTTCAATAAAAAAGTGTGCCTTCTTTGGGTGCAGCTGAACACTGCCATGCATCTTATAATATCTGACAAAATTATTTTAAATTCTGTTAGCACTAAATGGAATTCCTTGACATGTTAACATTCAGCTAGTCAAGAAATTATTCACTTTTTATCGAATTAGGTTAAGTTAGGGGTTCACTGTGTTCACAACAGCCTGCCTGTGGTCCCTATCCGGAGCCACATGTGTGCGGTTCAAACCTGTACACCCCACTTGTTTAAGATCCAAGTTTAACATTCTCTTATTGATGTCTTGGTCTTCCAAATGGTCTCTTACTTCTGGATTTCCAAAGAAAATGTTGCATACACTTCTCTTCTTTCCCATACATTCTGAATGCCACCCCTACTTCAACCTCTCGATTTGATCACACTAATAATTAACGATGATTATAAATTATACAAATCTTCACAATACAACTTTATCTACTTTCCTGTTACTTCCACTCTCTTTAGTCTAAATATTTTCCTTTGCATCCTGCTCTCAAACACCATCAACCTATTTTCCTCCCCTAATGTCAGACAATGAAATATCTCATTTTTGATCAACATGACGGTAGGAGTAACGCAGCTGCCCACTGCAGTTGAAAAGATATGAACTCACCTTCCTGTGCAAGAAATCGTGCGAGTGCGAGAAGCCAACTGTGAAACTCTTGCTTTGAGTTGAGAGCACGACATGCTGCAAGCTGTTGCTCAAGAAAAGTGAGCGTGCACAGAGCACTGACTGCTGAACCTTGTGTCATTACATTTCCTCCACTGCAAGGCAACAAAGTTCATATGCAGTAAAATTTGATCCTTTATAAAACACGACACAATCATTCAGTGCCACAATGTTAGTACATTTAGTATAAAACATTTTTTAAAAATACTAATCTGCTGCCAACGCTCATTAAGGCGCCGTCAAATATGTGTAATATGCATGACGAGTATTCATAAGTGACTTGTTATTTGTGCCACAGTTACCTCATTATGTGCGACTGTAAGCACGCCAATGGCAATACTCCCATGTTCTGACCGGCGGGAAGTGCAGTGACAAAGGCACGATGAGCTGAGGAACGCTGTACTGGATCACTGCTGTTTGCCAACACCAACCTAAAAGCAAACAAAGTAGAAGCTGGGACATCTGGCACCTCTGGTACAAAAGGGTTGCCAGTTATCTTCATTTTCCAAATATAAGAATAGTATTATTATTATTATTAATACACCATATGATAAAACATATTTTACCGATGTGTATTTGTTGGTTTGTTACATGTTCTTTAATGCATGGATATGGAACATATGAAGTTTATCAGAACTTTATATACTTGAAATATATCTCAGTGTACCCAGCAACATCATGGATGCACCTAATCATTTAATTTGTCACTTGATTTCCCTTCCTGCTTTCTCTGCAGCCCTTTCTATTCCCTTTTTATCACTTTAAACTTGTTAGGATCTGTACCTAAGAACAGCTCTAGTCCAAGGCTAGCAACAGGAAAATGGCTATTGAAAAATTATAAATTAACTACAAGACTCCAAGTTAGAACCTGGACCAATCCACAACAACAGCCATAAACTTCGACTGATCAGAGCCACAGACATAACATAAAAATCCAGATGACACATATTTAAAAATTCTTATTACCACTAACACCATCTGTGGAGAAAATTGTGAGAATCTTCTTCATGGGTCCCAGGAAGTTTATAAACCAAGAAATACAGTCACTGTGGATCACAGTTGCATGTCAGTGCATCTCACCAGAAGTGACTGAAGGTTTTAAGAAGTGCCATACATCCACTGTAATCGATGAGACTGATTATAAGTTGTGGAATGTCAGTCAAGAGAATGGGAATGTTAGGAGTGAGTGCGAGGAGCTTAAAGGCACTGACTGTGGAGATGGAGACAGTGACACTGGTTGATGAAGGTAGATAGAATCTGCCATGTTTGTGTATTAAGTGTATGAAATTAATTGTAAAATATTTTTCTTAACAGTCACATTATTTTTCTGGGGTCACCTTAGATTGGAGATGTCTTGCATCCCAATAAATACAGCTGTATTTTTAAAAAACCAACAAGACACTAACAATTACAGTAATTGCCAAACACTCAGAATCAGTGCTGGGTGCTGCTGGTAGATACAACAGTTACATATAATGGGCTTCTAAGGCAATTTCTGGTCAGTAGAGCTTTCCAGATTATCAAGTGCCAGACAATGCAGCTTGTACTGAACATACCCATCATCATCATTATTTCAAATATGTATTTGGCTTTAAAGTGTACAATTAATCATTTACAAATCTTAGTTTGTTATTTCTTCTTCTCCTCCTCCTCCACCTCCTCCCCCCACCACCACCACCATTTCTCCCTCACAGCATACTTCTCACTCACCAAGTTCAGTGCAAACAAACTACCTGGTACCATCTCTTTCCAGACACGAAAAGTATTCTTCATTCCTAATTCAGCCATTTATACGTAAGGATAGTAATTGTTGTTTTATACAAAATATGTAAAAAAAAAATTTTAAATATAAATTGATTAACATTTACTATCAAAATTTTCAAAATAACAATTTTTAATATAATAAATTTAACACACTCGAGCCTCATACTGTATACATCTTCACTAGACATATATCACAGATACTCATAATGTTGTTGCATAGAGAAAAACTATGATAATATTTGTTTCACACACACACAAAATCACCAGAGAAAAAACTGTGACAAACATAATAAATGACAAAGTGGGCTCAACAAAGTTTTCAATTATATTTTTGAAAACTTCATGGCCTATGTAAACAGACTTGTCAAGTAAAAGCAAGCACACGTGCACGCACGCACGCGCACACACACACACACATGCACAAACACATGTGCACACACATCTATTATGAGTCACATGCATGACCAGCAGGCTCACAACAAGAAACGGACACCACTACAGTAATTTCAGGCAGAATGACTTTCACGCAGTGCTATCTGCACCTCCACTAACCACTACCTAACATGTTACATACAGGCCATATTTATATGTAAGAATATAAAGCATGTTAGTGTTCATTTATATTTCTGAACAACACAACTATATAAATCTTGTATATTGATTTTTATTCAATTCCATGACATGTTTCAACTGTCTATGTCATCCATCATCCAGCAGGAATAATGATTCACAAACAAAATAAAAGGAGGAACCAGCATTCCTACCTGATAGTGGCTGAAACAGACAGCTGAAACATGTAGCAGAATTGAATAAAAATCATTACACAAGATCTATACAGTTGTGTTGTTCAGAAAAATAAATACACAATAAACACAATGGGACAATTTTACAAAAGATTATAAAGCATGCATTGTGTGACACACTGAATGGTAGTGGTTGCTATGCATTATGGAATGTTATACACTAAGGTTAATGAAGAAAAGTACTACCAATTATATTCACAACAACAAATCCTTTGAATTAAGATGAGTGTCTATGAACTTTTCTTGGTGGCCTAACCATTAAGTGTCAAAATTGATGGTCATGGCATAAATATTTTGCTATCTCATTATATCTCATACACACTGTTTCTAGTTTACTTTCGTAACTCGATATTAAAGTATGTGGTCTGACATCATCGTAATGAACTTAGTTCTGTCATCATTCTGAAATCATTCAAAATGTGAGACAGTAAACCATGCTGCTCTTTCAAAGTAAGTGAAGGAAAAAGCAGAAGTTCTAAGGAGAATGTATGATGTCTACTTTCCTTTAAATGTTTCAGTCCACTAGTATTTGGTTAAGACCACCAGAACCACAAATTAATAATTACCCTACTTAACCCTTTGGCACTGTGCAATGTATCTGCTGCATCACAGGGTGTCGGGTTCGATCCCCAAATGACATGGCCTATGCATCAGCCAATTATGGCCATTCTTGTGCAGTCCTGTTGGAATTGTTTCCTTTTGGTTTTGCTTGTTTTCTTTTATAAGTCTGCACGAAAAAGATTAAATACCACAATTTAAGTCGGTAGTTTTGCAGATTACACTGGGAATTTAATTCCATTGTCAAAGTGTTAATGATTCATTTCTGTGCACAAATTCTACAAGTACAGATTCATACTACTTTACATTTGGCACATGCAATCATAACTTTTGCAGAAATCTGTGTTAACTTACCAGCTGCCAAGTTCTGCTGAAAACATGTATGCTTTCCCTGTGGACAAACAAACAACAGGATGGCCCTCTTCTGTAAGGGAGCAGTTGAGTATTGTCACAACAGAACCTGAAACACACAGCAAATGCATTAAGTTATACATATAACCCACAGGATATTCAACGCATTAAATGCGCTCACTTGAGTCCGAAATGTAATCAATGGTAGAAGAAAGATTAACAGAAGATCTCACAACATTCAAATAGTTTCACTGAAGCTATAAAACCTGTGAAAAACCATGACAATGTTTGTTCCTTTTACACCCGAGTTCCATATTTTAATGTACAACTTCCCAACACACAATTACACAGTTATCTTGACCAGTTCTATTTAACAATGGTGTATCAACTGCAGAAACAATTTAGCATCAACTGAACAGAGAAGAGATATACTTTGTGTGTCACGAATCATGGTGGAAATCCTATAATGGCCTATATCGAGTTCCCATGCCAGCATTTACCTCATGGGGTTCAAGACTATGAGAAAAAACTTCACGCACAACACAGATGTTTCAGCAAAGATCTACAGTTCCTCTTTAATAAAGGTCAGCAGCTTTACAGACTGATCAAGTCTTACATGCACACATTCCACTACAATTACAAGACTTCAAATTTAAAATCAACATTGACTGAAAGTCTGTCATGAAGTGAAGTTCATGGCTTCTTCCTACCCCATTAACCTTTATCCTACCAGGGTGAGTATTTAAATTTTAGCACAGCGCTTATGAAAAACACATCATTTACAGTGAAAAAAGATAAAATTACAAAATAAACAGCACTTTGTGGAAAATGAAATAGAGATTATCTAGCATGTCTTAAAATGCAATAACTCTCCTTGTTCCCTAAATACATGTAATGTATTTCTAGGGGTGTTTTCACTTAAATTTTAAACTGTGGGCTGCTCATTTCTGAATCATCTTATTTTAATTCATCATGCTTGTTTCCTTACATGATACACAGCATGGTTACCCATGGAAAGAAGAGTTGGTAATGACTGAACTGATGCAAAATTGCTTTGTGTTCAAACATGGGACTGAAAATACAAAAATGAAATGGAAGAACCTGACAAACTACTAAAACCAAATAAGGTAACGGTAATAGCTACACACAAAGCATGCAGCATGCAACTGTTACTTACCTCAGGCTTGCATAGTTTTGATATTGGTATGAGTGCGCATCCAAGACAAACGTAAGTATACTGGTTTTTAGAGCAATCAGAAATTAAAATGTAAAAAATATATAACTTTGTCCTTCACATTAAAACAACATAGGCTGAAGGTGTTCAAGAATTCCTCACCAAATTTTATTATGGCGATCAAAACAGGGATCACATGCATGAAGCACGTGGCACATATGGGGCACAGATATACATACACACTCTGGTGAAAAAAAATGAAAGACAGACCACTTGAACACCTAGGTGTACATGAAAGGATAACAGTAAATGGATCTTATAGAAATAACATGGATATTGTCTAGATCAGCAGTTCCCAATCTTACGGGTTCACAACTCCCTTAGTGTCTCAGCAATTTTTTTCACGGTGCCCTGAGGCCAAAAGAAAAACATAACACTGCCACTCATTAAGTAGTTAGATCCATTCAACTTAATAACTAACACCTCACTTTATCACTGACAGTGTTACCACCTTCTGCAATCTGGAGTTCTGCATTTCCTTCAAAAATTTGAAATATTTCATGGCACACAGTTTGGGAAATGACGGATTAGATTAAAGTGGCTCACAATAGGGAAAAGTGACGTGCTCTTCTGCACAAGGCAATGAATATTCACAGAGGTTCTATAAAATGCAGGGAATTTCTCGATTGACTGCAGAACTATTAGCCACTGAGTTTGATCTGTGCAGCATTTTCCATGACAAAGTGTGTCTTATACTCCAACACATCACAGATTACCTGGCTCAGCTTGCATGACCGGGAGCAAACTTTCATTACGGACCAAAGCCCTGCCTTTCAAGATGTCCCACACAGAAACGTTACCACGACATGTGACCGCCATTACTTGTTGTGAGGCATTAAGTGCCAATCTTGCAGCTGGGGATGACAAAACCAGTGGTGGAAGGGGCCGTTGGCCTAAACAGATGAAAGAAATATATTTCATGATAGACAAATAAGACACGAACTGTCAAAATTATGAGGGATGTCCATATAAAACTTGAGTCTTCTGTGTCTAATGCTTTTGTGTCTTTCATGGTATTAGTCAAATTACAAGATAAAGTACTAACATCTGGTTGAAATATTAGTAAAGACTGTATCCAATTTACCTGACTGTCATTTAAAATCTCATCTAATACATCCAACATGTGCAAAGACCTGCTAATTTCTGTAAAAATGCCTCAATATATAACCTTCCTGACACATACGTTCTAATTTTTGTTAAACATTCTAAGGGTACAGCTACATTGCAGCCAGAACTGACACAACACAGCAAACCAACATTTGTCTGGGTATACATCGCAGACATGTGTGGCTACATTCAATCCGACATGTGTGTCCGTACTTACAGCTAAAATCGAATCCCATGCGCACTGCAGCAGTTATCTGACCAGACTGTCGGCTCGAGACAAACTCACTGTGTTAGTGCCAGACAGTCAGGGGAGATAGCATTCCGGTCGTATCGGTTTCAGTGCAGCCGCTGACATAAACAGTAATGTTTTTGATTTCTACTTCCTTGTCTGGAGTCTGTCCCGACTGTTGTGTTGTGCCATTTCTGGCTCCAATGTAGCCATACCTAACACACAATACATATTCAACTAATGGGGATGGTGCAAACTCATTTTTAAATGTCGGGTAGAGAATTTTCTGTATCTTTTCATAAATTTGACTTGTAATAAATTTTAATTCCATGTATGTAATAAGCTACACACAATGGACAAAATACAGTAGAAATTCTTAAGTCTTTCAGCATGTAATTGCCTCTATAGTTACACGTGTAACGCAACCGCATCAGCCAGATTTCCGAGCACTTGCATGATTAAGAACAAGGAAGCACGGACATGTTTTGCAACTTTAATCAAGCATGAAATACTGTACACCTATATTCATACCAATAAAGATATTATTAACATTTATCCTAATGGGTAGGATATTTAAATATTAGCACACAGTTTATGAAGAATGTATTATTTAAGTGGAAGATAAAAAATTATTAAATAAATGGCATTTTATGGAAAATAAAACAAAGATTATGCAGCACACATAAAAAATGCAGTCAATTTCCTATTTGCCTAAATGTATAAAATCAATTTCTGAAGGTGATATCCTAGGTGTTCGCATATGTGAATGCAGATCTTTAGAACATTAGTCAGCACTGCGTCTTAATTATGAGCAGGGATGACAGAATTGGTATTGTGAATAGGCCATGAGGTGGGCGATCAATGAATTGTGGTTTGATTGCCTGCAGAATCAAGAGGTTTTAATTTTTCCAAAATGTCCAGGACAACTCTGGGACCTACCAACCCAATGGGTAACTGGGGGTCTGCATCTGGGGCAGAAAACAAAGCTAGTCACTCACTTCCACACAGTGCCAAGGTTAAGAATGCATGCAGCTACACTTCCTTTCCCCCTTATGCCTTCATGGTGTGCCCATGGACAACTTCACATCATTGTATATTAAATATGTATACTGCAGACACTATCATAAATACAGATAATGTGCTCATCAATATTTCACTGTATGTAATACAGAATAGTTCAACTGATGAATAGTAAAGTACATTCATTACATCCAGATAGCGTTATTGGAAGAAAGTGTCCTCGACCTTTTGATGTTCATCATACTCATACAGTAACTTAACCTTCTTGAGCAATATCCAGATTCTTCCAAACTGGTCCCCTAAATAAGAATGCATTTCACTCCATATTTACTGACAACTTTATGATCAGCTCAATAAATTTTATCACATGTCATACCACACTGTCTACACAAAAGCAAGTATTTGACACACTAGATGGCAGCTTAATAGGAATTAAATTCAGAAATGAAACCTGACATTAAATATTTTCTGTGCAAAAAAAATAAATAAATAAAAGTATTTTCATTAACAACTAATTGCAATGGTTAACACATAGGAGATTATTACTTCAAGAGGTTTCAGCTATTATCAATGGCTAAAACATGTTGGAGTAATAATCTCATATATGTTAACCAGTGCAATTACTTGGTAATAAACATACTCTTAAAAAATCGAATCCATTCACGCAGGAGTAAAAACCATCTTTTATCATGTAAAACCCAAGGTGCACAAAAAAAGATACCCAATTTAAACACAACAATGAAAAAACCACAAATGTCGTACCTGTGTCAGTATGAAGTATGTGCAGTGTGGCATCTTCACAAGCAATGGCAACAAGCTGACTGTTAGCTACAGACCCACAGACTGCATAACCCAACACTGCTTCCCACTTAGGTACATCTCCTGTGTTACAGCCATCAGAAAAAACTCGAACTTTTGCAAGAGGGCCAAAAGAACTCCCACAGGCTCTATTCTCTATTTCTAAGCGTCTATTCCTAAGCAGCCCACTTCCGCCACTGATACGAACAACAAGTCCTTTACCGTCTTGCAGTTTCAAGGGAGGCAACTTGAGCCCTGACCCTGAATCAACATCTCCTACACCTGGAAATAATGCAAATACAAAATAAAAACACCAAAGTGCAACTACGCATATGTCAGAATTTTTCTTTGATTAAAAAGAGTCCACAACACCATAACAAATCAAAGAAAATAGCTACAATAAAATTTCTGGGGAAAAAAAATTCCATGCCCCCAAATATTTCAACTTCTTTACACAAGAGCTAAAGCTCATAAATTAAACTGCTTAACACCCAACTCACACCCATAAAATTACAGGTGGTCACACAATAACTGACATGTGGACAAACAAAGCTTTCTAACTTCTTCACACAGTTACAACGTGAAGGTGTATAGGCATACACTTTCTTTCTTCTTTCCTGGCATGTACAGAATGAAAATAATTAAACATACACCTATTAACTCAATTATTATACCAACTACTGCACATATATAAAATTTACACATTAAAACTTTAAAAACGACATGTTTCGGTCCTAGGACCATCATCAGGGAGCCGTATCGCCCTTGCTAAAGTCACACTATAAAAAGTCACATTAGTTTCGCTGTACCAGTTGGGTATTGTGGCAGCATGCCGTGTTGTGTAATGTTATGTCAACAACATAACATTACACAACACGGCATGCTGCCACAATACCCAACTGGTACAGCGAAACTAATGTGACTTTTTATAGTTTAACTTTAGCAAGGATGATACGGCTCCCTGATGATGGTCCTAGGACCGAAACATGTCGTTTTTAATGTTTTAATGTGTAAATTTTATAAATTTTATATATGTGCAGTAGTTGGTATAATAATTGAGTAACTCAACAACATGCACGGTGTAACAATGAAAATACACCTATTAACTTTGCCCCATCTGTTTATTTGCCCATAATTAACATTAACAAAACACTGAATGAATATCCACCATACCTGATACTGAAAATGAGTCTACACACTCCAGTTTTGGTTAAATCATACAATAAAAATGAACACTGTACATGAAGACCTACACACAGTTTGGCACACATCTGAGGCACACCCCCTATATATCCAGCACAAGAAAAGAGGTTTTAAATAAAACTTGTACAGAAAAATAAACACAAATGTTATGCCAGATGTATTTCAAGCAAATATGCCAGAAATGTCAAGAACGCATTACATTTCCAAAGTAATTGTTCTACCTAAAGCTGCATTTACTGTCATAACACGTTATGTTTGTTCAAAAACTCTGATTAAACATAAATACACATTCATCTGCAAATCCAAATCACTTGTAATCTTAAGGCGTGAAATCCCCATTGTGCCTGTACAACACCCAAAAATAAGGACGCAGTCTATCAACACACAATTTTTATTATAACAAATCCAATAGCAGCTACATGCTTTGGCTGTGCAAAGCAGCCACCTTCAGGCTGTATGTATCAGAAAATGTAAATGTAATATAGCTGCAGCCACACATCCAATTATAAACTCTATGGCTGGCATCTCACCCATTCATTTATTCCATTGGCATGTGCAGAATGCGACAATTCCTTGCTGTTCTCAGGAGCTTCTTCCATTCCTCTCTGTTATGTACTTTTTCCTGCCACCCTTCTCCACCAACTATTCTTCCTTCCTCTCTCAGCTCATTTTGCCATCTATTTCTTGGCCTACTTCTCAATCTTGTTGTTCCCAAATTCATATATAAAACCCTTGTGGGAATTCTATTTTCTTCCATTCTCTGTACATGCCCAAACCAACGTATCTATTTAACCTTACTGTCTCTACTATAGTAGGTTCTTTAACACTTACATAAATTAATATCCTCCAATTTTCTTTTAAATTGTCATACACTGGGCCTAAAATTCTTCTATACACTTTCCTTTCAAACATGTTCTAATGCTTTCTATCTCACCCATAGATTTCATAATTATATGTATGGCTATAGCTCTATCAATTTCTTCTTAGTTTTTCTGATACAAACGGCCTAATGATGGCTACTTGGTGCAGCCAAAACATGTAGCTCCTATTGGATTTAATATAATAAAAGTTGTGTCGATAGACTACATCCTTATTATTGCGTTGATTCTTTTGAACTAGTGGTAGTTATCTACCAGACAACATCATGTCACATCCCTGAAGACAGTAATCTTCACGTACTTATACATATTATCATGAACATTAAAACACCAAGGAAGATTCAAAACCTGACCAACAGTGAGACATGAATCTCATGTGTCACAAATCGCTGCTGGGAGCATTTTCAGACAATTCAGCAATCTGCTGCAAAACCTTTTGTAGGCAGTATGCTGCACGTCAGCATTTTCACAGGCCTCAAGATATGGATACCTAGTGGCCAAAGAAGTCTGTAACACTTATACTGCTGAAAGATATTTGTACCTGGAACTTTTTTCTCACAGGTTACTGGCGACATATTAACTGTCTGATGGGAAATCCACCTTGGATCAGCCAAACAGTGAGCAGGTTTTACCACTCCACCTTGCAAGTTAGTTTTCCAGAATTACCTGATAAACCAACATTATCAGAGGACTGTGGCAAGCTAGATGGTTGCAGCTGTTTATCAGTACCGGTGGTCATTGTTGGCCTGGAACGTTTCACTGTGGGTAACTTGGTTCCAGCACTAGGTGCAGTGTCTATTCGGCGTTTGATAGCTAGTGGAGCTGGTAAACTACGTTCCACCTTTTGGACTTCCAATCTCCTGCACAAAAGGTTACAATGCACAAGAAACGTCACTACCAAAGACAGACAAACATTTACTTTCTGCAGTGTATGTTCAAGCCACACAATCTACAATGAACTCTAACTGATGTGTCTGTAGTCAACACATCACTTACCCATCAGAGGTGTTTGAGGAAATCCTACTCTGCCCTGCAATGTGACTGCTTACTGCTGGTTGACTTGATACACTGTTTATGGTCGGTGCAGCAGGTACTGCAGATGACACATCGCAAGGCCTGCTGTTGCTACTTCCACTTACATTAGGAGTCACAATGTCATCCCGTCTCTCAATAACAATGCGGCTCTTTGTCTCTGAAGAACTACTAAATGTAGGCTGTTGTGAACCACTTGCACCGAATGGCAGAGGAATATCCCTGCAGTAATGAACAACATAACGAACTTGATGTTCAGCTTAGAACAGGATATGTTCCCACCACTAATCAACAACTGAGGTTTTAAAATGTTACTGTAAATGGCAAAAAATGTTGTGTCTGGTGGGCAAAAGGGTGCTACTGTAATAGTACATACTGTACTAACTTTCAGGCAGAAGTAAAACTGTAAACTAAGCAAAGTTTTCCAGTAGTGTAATGTTAATGCACAAAGTCAGTGATGTACTTTCAGTGATAAAAAATTACACTCTCTTCCTTGTAGCTAGTCTGAGACTAACCAGGTCAGTCACCAGGAGTCTTCATCTACCCTTGTCATGCTAAAAGTTCCTATAGCCAGTACCAAGTTTCCTTGCATATACAGTAAAACCTCCAACATTCAATCCCTGCGCATTTTTTTTCCCTGTAAGTATTGTTCATTTATCAACACCTTTATAACCTGTCTGAAGCATAAATAAATAAATAAGTAAACAAAAAAATATATATACACAAGAAAACATAAAATTGGAAAAGAAAGTTAGACCTGAAATCTGTCCATGAATGGCCATGTGCAATATTATTGTCATAAAACATGTCAGAGACAAAAAAGTTGTCCCTCAACATGCCATAGAGACATACAGGGGGAGAAGATGTACACCTCCACACATTCCTAACCTTGGCACTGGATAGAGGTAAATGGTAAACTTCATCCTGATACCAGTTTTACCCCAGAGAATGAACTGTCAGCATCCACTAAACACAAGAGTGAGCAGGTTGCAGAACTGGTCTTGGTGTGTCGCAGAAGAGAAAAATCACTCTTCCCTGCCAGGAATTGAAACCCAGGTCAACCACCCTGTAGCCCATTCACTACACTGGCTATGATAAAGGCTTCACGTCAAAGACGAAATAAAGAAATCATTTACAACAACAGAGACAATTAAAGTGACTGTCACTTTTTTGTTTTTTCTGCATCACAGAAGCGCTCTTACCCAGAATCTGGTGCTGGCGGAATGAACATGGGGGTTATACGCCGCTTTCCATCTGATGTCCGAGTTTCTATCTGTTTGTTAATTGGTCCCTTCAGTGGAGTTCGTGGAGTGACTGGCTGTTCTGTGGCAGGTTCTGTTTGGTTTGCTGGAACTGCTGTATCCTTCACTTCAGCCTGCTTCTCTCGAACTTCAAGAAGCTCAGGTGTCTCAACTACACAAGTTTGGCGAGCAGTTGGTGACAGGAATTTCCCATACATTCGTTCATGTAGTGTACTCTGTGGGTTCATAAAGTCTCTGTTCAAATCTGCTTGGATATAAAATGCTTTCAAAGTAATATTCCTAAGGCTAGATGCAAAAAATCATTTACATAAACAAGTCTTTGCTATGCAACACACATCTGTCAGGTAGACAGGTCACACAACTGTACAAAGTTATAATAAATTTGCCAAATTCTAACACTGTACAAGTTAAATAAAGAAAATAAGGGGACTGAAAAGAAATGACATTTGTATACAGAACAATTATATGTTCTGAAGTAGACTTCTCAAATGCAAGCTCCTCTGGTAGTCATAAAAAGTTCCAATATGTATTTTAAAGAGATGGTAGGTACCTGATTTTTGGAGTGCATGTTAGGTGTTCCCAGATTCATAAATCCACTGAGGGTACTCAAAATGTTTTTGGTCAGGGAGATAAATTTTGTAACACGAGATTTTTGTGCACAACTATTATTTTAAGGCATTTTACAAAAATTAAATAATGTAACAGGTCATGTTCCATGACTATTTTAAAATCTGTGTCAACTACAAAGTTCTGATCAGTTCTTTCCTGTCACAGGGGAAATGTTATGCGAAACCCAGGAATGGGCCAGATGCATGGACTGACAGAGTAAAAGAGACACATAAAGGAAAAATAATTTTCAATTGGAAACCTTAATTTTAGATGGAAGTTGATGTATTCAGATTCTCAAAGGAGACATTCAGAAGCTTAAAGCCAGTATCATAGAATGAGGTAAAATATCAATTCATACAATTCAAGAGTGCCAACACTTGTATCAAATTTCAAATGATTTGTACCTTTTCCTCTAGAGTGAGTGGTTTGCCTAGCTCTTCTTCAGAGAACTCAACAAACGCCACCGATCCATCCCATGAACAAGCCATAAGTTGAAGGCCCGAACCAGACCACGACAGGTCAAGCACAGAATTGTTAAACAGTTCATGGATAACAACCAGTGGACGCTTCAGAGCTGTAAGCCATACAGACAAAGATCGGTCCCGGGAACCAATCGCACAACAGCAGTACTGCTGCGGCTTGCACCATGATTTGTATGACTTCTGGAGAATGTTAGAGTTGAAACGCTGTTAATAAAGAAAATTATGGTAAAAATGCATGCATATATCATATAGTGTTTCTGAAATCAGTACTTCATTTTCACAGTGTGGTAGAGGCATGTCAGACTCAGTCACTCAGGCAATCAATCTATCAACTGATCAATCAATCAACCCAATCACACACCCATACCCTTTAATGGATGTAGAGGAAAGCAGTCCAATTTGAGGTATATCCTTTTCAGTTGAAAAGGAAAATATCCTGCAATAGGCACATAAATTGAACTGGTTCTGTCCATAAGCCAGAAATGTAGATTTTAAAAAGGCCATGTGCAAGGCTAAGAAATTATAACAAATGATTTATACTACTGTATATCTACCACCTGGTACAAGGTATTATGCTCTGAATCAGTCAAAACCCCCTCTGGGCCAACCTCCACAGTCACCAAATATCCAACAGATCAAACACACAATTCTGTCTATTTCAGAAGATTTGAGGAATCTCACAGAGATTCCAAGTCACAGTCCTGTTCTTATGCAGTACTCGTACACATACACTCTCAGTCTGTCACCTGTTGAAGTACTTACTGGTGACAGCAGAAAACACCAAAAAATAATAATCATGTTAACAGCCACTTTTCATCCTGATGTTTGCTACTAACTAAAACAGGTGTGAGAATTTCAGATAACACGTTATTTACAACTCACTGCAAAATCCTCAGGCCAGCCATGATACAAAAAAAAATTCAAAAACAACCTTGCTTTTTTTACATATTTCTGCATGACAATTCCATGAAAAAATAGTTAAGAGTACTGTAAATTATGTTAGCATGTAGAATTAAGTTGATGTCATTATTTTTTGTCTAAATAGACAAGAATATTTTGAAGCTTGTAAATAAAACTTCACTACATTGTGACAACACATTGTGATAACACATTGTGACAACACATTGTGATAACACATTGTGATAACACATTGTGATAACACATTGTGATAACACATTGTGATAACACAGTGTGATAACACATTGTGATAACACATTGTGACAACACATTGTGACAACACATTCCTCTACCCCCACCCCTAGTTATTGCAGAGTGGAGACCTTATAAAGGTACAAAACCATACCAACTTAACATAACATCTCATACCTATCTACCACCTACATGTCCATGTAATTATTATCTACAAATATAAGACCCATTCTCTTAATACAACTTTTTCATCTTTAACCTTCAGCAAATGACCTTTAAAACTGCAGATTTCTACTGTGCCCCACAGCACTATTCAATTCAAATGCCCACTGCAGGACGTTTTCCATTTCAGATGAAAAGTGAGTACATTTATTGGTACAACAATGCCCAGTTCATCAGTTAAAAGTTAAGCAGGTAATCCCATCCTTGACACAATCACTGACCTGTATGTCAGTGCCAATACCAGTAAGTGTTGGGCTGTTGCCACAGCACATACATGACATCTTTCTTTACTGATGTCACTCAAGTGAGTGAAACTCCAAGTGAAGCTTGTCAAAGCTCAATAACAGTCACACGGACAGCAATTATTAAATGCAGTCATATGTTCACTTCCATTTACATTCTCAATGTGGCGAGTTCAAAATACAGTTTTTGAATGTCCGTGGCCGGCATATCCCAGCAAGGTGCACAGCCGTGAATGTATTATGACAGTTGCTATTACTATCGATCAAACTTCTTCAAATCTGTTTCTTCATAAAAGCATCACCAGTTCTGACGCAGTTTCCATTCTCCAACCAAAGGATTGGACATATCTTAACAAAATATGTATGGTATTTTTTTATTTCACCAGAAATCCTTCCAACCAAAGTTGTTAATTGTATTGTTGTATGCATTCTTCATGTGTAAATGCGTACTGCACTACTGCAACCAGAAGTCAGCCCAACTGCAGTTAACAAATATATCAAGCATATCAAACATATGGGACCAGGTTCAAACCCAGAATTTTTCACTGGAGAGGCTGACCATGAGGCTATATGTAATTTATATTTGATCTTAAAAGCTATGTTTTAAAAATCATGTCATGAAGATAACTGTAACATAACACTGTTTACAACAACATTTATATACATACAAATATAACTACATACTTCATGACTCACTCACATACTTAAAATCATAAGGTGTAATCTGCTTGGTTTTTTAATGTCATCTAAACCATCCCTCAGGTTTTATATTTTATTTTTCAGAATTCCAATGTACTAGCCACTGGCAATTTCAGTGGCACTTTGGTTGAAGGGCACACCATGTAAAACATTTGATACCAATGTGTTTACAAAACATTTTTTGTTAATTTTGATTTGGTGGGGGGGGGGGGGGGCTGCGGCCAGCAAGCCCCCCCCCCCCCCCCCCAAGGGGAAACCACTATTAAAAACCTCTGGTTCTTTCCCTCCCCCCTTCCCTTTTCACATCCCATAATTGCCCCCCCC
>Ga0123352_10003657_pt1 | contig 22360 bp, 12 predicted proteins | sample TergutLab28metaG_FD_89700 | JGI IMG/M metagenome (GOLD analysis project Ga0123352, IMG submission 89700) | Labiotermes labralis P1 segment gut microbial communities from Petit-Saut dam, French Guiana - Lab288 P1 | ecosystem: Host-associated > Arthropoda: Insects > Digestive system > Gut ...
AAAGCCCACCAGCAGTAGACATCGGATATGGACAAACAGTAGCTGGAGACCCACATAGGACAGCAGCGAGCAGACATACTTGAGCTGCACACCCCAGGATAGCGCACATCACAGATACCCCCCACCCCCGTGCCCCTTAACAATAGCATATAACAAACATCACACATGCTGATATCTCACCATCGTGACATACCCATACCAGTCCTGTAAAGCACTACCACCATACTTTCGGACGAAAACCTGATGATGGCCACATTAGGCCGAAACATGTAGTTTACTTCATCCTTTATTAAACATCTTTTTTAGATAATGTTGTGTTATTGACTGATACCCACACCTATTGTGTGATAATGAGATTAGGTGCCATCACTGACTTGACTTGTCTGGGCGCCAATTTGCATGTAAAAGGCGTTTAATGAAGCTACGCATGTTGTCAAATGCATGCTTGAACACGAACTTCGGCACTAAAAACTCTTATTTACGGAAGATCACAACTACGGTGTCGGAATGGTATGTGATGGCGCAACCTACCTATCCAACCCAGCTGAATTGCAATGGTGCAATAGAGAAAAATGTTTCAAAATGGGAAACGAACAAACCAGAAGATGGTACTTACGTTTTTCGAGCGCGTTCGCAAAACTGCGAGAAGCGACTATTAACTTCAACACGTCCGTCTGTCTGTCTCCCTTTCTCTCTCTCTCTCTCTCTATCTCTGTCCGTCCATCCGTCTGTCCGTCCGCATGGAACAACTCGACTACCACTGAACGTATTTTCATGAAATTTGATATCTGAGTATTTTTCCGAAATTCGTCGATAAAATTCATGTTTCATTAATATATGACAAGAATATCACGTACTTTACACGAAGCTTTATGGATATTTATGGTAGCATTTCGCTCAGTTATTCTTACTATGAGAAACGTTTCATACAAAAGTAGCAGAGAAAATAAAAACACACATTTCATGAAGTGAGAGAGAAAACCAACAAGATGCAACAGTTCGATTTTTATTATCAATACTTTCTCAACATGTTTCGGGCATAATTATGTCCATCTTCAGGAGAACAAGACGTGTGTTACTGCACGTGGTGTGCTGCGCTGGTTCTGCTGGATGTGGTTGGTAGCGGTTGTGGGGCGCTGCGTTTTAGGGTGCAAGTACTGTGAAGTCGAACAGTAATCAGTAAAAATCAGCTGTAACACGATCACAGTATTTGTTTAGATTGTTGGTTTTGTTTTAGTGGTCGTCGGATGAAGTTTTCATTGTCAGGCAAACTTTTACACAAGTGGGAAAATGAAGTGACAAAAACTAGGCAAGATGTAGATGACAAGAGAGAGGAGAGGATTTAAATACAAAATAGTCGTCGGTTACAACGCCATGAAGAGGAATGCATATTTTGGGTCATTATAAACGAGTTTCATTATAACCGGGGAGTAAAATGCTGTGGTTAGCAGCCAGGAATTAACTGCTACCACAGACTATCTGACGCTAAAGACTAAGTATTGCATAAACCGATGTCGTTATAACCTGGTTCGACTGTGTGATATATATATATATATATATATATATATATATATATATATAAGTAGTATGAGAGTAACGCCTGGCAGAAGCTTAATTAGCGTAGATAAACCGTAGCCATTATTACTAAAAATAATGCGACATGACCTGGCTGCATTCAAAATATAAATGGAACTCAAAAAATATATTTAGAACGCTTCTGCAAGAGTTCCGTACGTCATACAAATTATGAGTTTTAATTTCTTCTGTACCTTAGCACTTGGCTGCCGGCAAGCAATTTGTAACAGACGCTGACGTGAAGCAAGCTGTCACCTCGTGGCTACAGACATTTTACACCGAATTGTTTTACGCCGGGATACAAGCCTTGGTGTCAAAGTGAGTAAAATGCTTAAATGTCTTATATGTGAGTGGCAAGTACGTACAGGTCTGATGTGCACCATCTGGCACAAGTGCCATGTAGGCCTATGCATCGAAGTCAGAATAAAGTTCTCGGTATCGCATGGTTTGTAACCTTATTTTTTTAAGCTTCTGCTACAAATATTCATGTAAATATCACCACACTGATCGCAAACAGACCACAGCCGCTTCCTTTCCCATCTTTTCCAATTCACCGCATATGTTCCACTCCTCTCATTTTACGCTAAATAGTCTTTGCAAGTGACAGACTGTTGGTAAATACCGCAAGCCTCTATGAAACGGTGTACCTTACGGAGAGTGGCGTTCTTAGGCGCGCTCGCAAAATTACGAAAAGTGACTATTAGCTTCGTCATGTCTGTACGTCCGTCCTCATGGAACAACTCGTCTCCCACCGAAAGGAGTTTCATGAAATTTGATATTCAAACATTTTTCGAAAATCTGTCGAGAAAATTCAAGTTTCATTAATATCTGACGATAATAAAGGGTAATTTACATGAAAACCAATATACATTTTTGATCATATTCGCTCAGTTCTTCTTAGAATGAGAAATGTTTCAGACAAAATATACAGAAAATCAAAACACATATTTTATGTTGAATAACTTTTTTTCGAGAGCCGTTCCTTTATGAGATATGTGAAAAAAAAATGGTATAGCCGGGCAGGCCACACATGACAATATGGCACTTGCATAGGGCACGCTGGATAACTGTTGCCACAGACACACACTCAGAATATGTAATACTTATTGGTCTTCTTCCACAACAATGGTTGCACGAATGCGCCTCAATGTTACGTTTTACGTACATTGCCTGTCTTGTTTAATTTGGACAGAATTATCTTTATGAAATTCCACCTGAGTTATTTTATGGAAATCGTATTTACAGATGTGTTAAGGCACGAAATAACAGAATTACTGTCTTCCGGAATGTGATAATGATGGAAGCGGTGGGCTCTTCTGAAATATCGGAACACATCTACACGACGTCACAAACCAGTAAAAGCGTAACCTTCATAGCCACGGTGTGAAAACCCCTTAAACTCGCAGACGTTAAATAATATTAAATTAACAGGCCCGCTTACTTCGTTACGAAACACATAAAGGCTACATCTGGCCTTATAATACGTTTGAAAACCCTCATCTTGAAACACGTTTTGGGTGGGCAGACCTGTGAATTACTGCTCCAATCGCCGGAGAACTGAAGGTTGATCCTGAGCCAAATGTTCCTAATGAATTCGATGAAGTGGCAGTTAATCTCATAGGCTATTTTCTTTGTGTTCTTCCAAACAAACTTTCATTTGTACCACAATGAACTCCCGTTCTTAAAACGTTACGTGAGCTCAGTTTTCCAAACAAGAGACCTAACAGGCATTACGATAAGCACCGATTTAAAAACTGTCTTTAGTACGAAGCATCTAATAAACTCTGTACACCCCTACCCACAGTAATCAAGTTAATCTAGTCTATAAATTACAATTGTGGGTGTCCTTTCGTATTGGGTCATCGATTAGCCCCCAAGGTTAATGCAAGAGACAACTAGTAAGAATTTAACCTTGAGAAAATCCGCGCAAACTCAACTAAGTAACTAACTTTTTCAGCACATGTCAATACAATGAGGTTATTGTTATTGCTATCACCATTATCATCATCATTATCATCTGCATTTTCTTTATTTATGTAGTTGGTGGAGAATTTCATCAAACCTCTTCAACGGCTGCTTTCAAAATATGTCTGTAAAAATCAAAGATTTTTGTACTTGTGACTTCAAATATTAATTTACGTCTAATTTGGTCACACTGCATCCATGGCTGAGCGGTCCACCTCCTGTGGCTCACATTAACATCGATGCTATCCCAAATGTATCCACCTGTCACAGGCTCTTCACTTTCAATGCTGCGTTTTCATATTACGTTTCCCCTCCCTTTCTACCTTCCCAAGATTCTTTGTTAATCGTCTTCCGACTTCTGTTGGAAGGGCTAGTTTAATCCTTCCTATCGCATCTGGTTTACTGCACTCTACGTTCTGATCAGTCACTACCAACTTATCTAAATAAAAGATGTCGTTCTCCTGATGAAGTGGTGTACTTCGAGCACCGCAATGCGTCACACCCAGACAAACCACGAAACAGGGTTTAACTGTATTACAATATGCTTAGACGCCAGATCAGGAAGTATCAACCCATATACCAGCCTCGTTAACCCAGCAAGCTGGCTCTAGTGTAAGGCTTCTGTTTTCTATTCCAGACGATTCTCGTGGTTTTCGCCCGTCTCTCCACGCCAATACCGTAACATACCTTGCGTTAGACCACAACCACCTCCTTCCACATCCCTACCAATTCATCACTGCTCAATCATTCTAAGTCATATGGTAAGTTACTTGACAACTTAATAAAATCAAATAATACGGCAGCCTAATCAGGTCTGTGCAGACAGTCTGACGCTGTGTGAATAGAGCAGCCGGCTAGGTGTACGGTTTACTGTTACTGTGTAGCTATTACATAACATCATTAGTGCATTTTCTGACTGTAGAATATACCTACACATTTTATAGTTACGGGTTGTTGTCGATTGATCTTAAGTTGCGGCCATGATAGTCTCAGGACATAATCTGCGTTGTATAAGCGGATTACCTTATTCTTCATAATCTACATTTTCCTACCGTATTTCTATAGGCAACCTATCGTGTAGTTTGTGTGGTCGATATGCCTTTTAACTTTATCGTCCACCAAGGGTACCGACACTTCCATTTCTAATTCCTTTAGGAACGGAGCAGGAAATGAACCATCTAGTCTCTTACTGAATTTTAATGTCCTTGTAATTCATTAAGAATATTATTGTTGTTGTGAGCACCCAAATGTATGCTTACTTTGTAAGACAAATACTTCACATTTTACACACAAGACGAATTTATGCATGATGAAAATTCCTTCTTCTATAGTTTTCAATTATTTTTACTGTACACACAATGTCAAGAGTAAAACAATTGTAACTCAGAGTGTAAGACAAATACTTCACATTTTATACACAAGACAAATTTATGCATGATGAAAATTCCTTCTTCTATAGTTTTCAATTATTTTTACTGTACACACACAATGTCAAGAGTAAAACAAATACATGTTCCCACGGTCACGTTATTCAATTTGCTAAAGATTCAATGACCGTCGCTCTAGGATCCTCAGTATCTTTCACAATGCAGTGTTTGTACATGAAACACAAAAATCCCGAAGTTAGACCACCATGAACCATCGAACTTATGACATGAGTTAAGCATATACTAAAGCGCAAGTAAGGCAGAATTAGCCAACTGCACCATCAAATACAAACAGAATCAGCTCTACATATCGCACAAAATAATCGGTTCGAGTCGTCTGTTAATTGCTTCACTGTTCACGTTTCTTCCCACAACACTGCAGGAGTAGGTACACCTCTTGTTACTAACCCGCCAGGGTCTTGGGCCGTCGTCACTACATCGGTCGGTAGTTCATGTATTTCCCGCAAAAGAACGCAATGTGTTTCTATGTTGTAATAACGTGAGAATGTTTTATTTAACCTTCAGGCACCACGCATCCTATATATAGGACAGACGTACCGCTACTCCACAGAGTACTCTTTTTATATATTTAGTCAACAGATACATTTAATTATTGTTTTAGACTTTCTCTCGCCATCTTCGTTTATTCCTCCACAAAATGTCGTGTATTTCCTAATGTTACCCTTCTTGGTTCATAAAATATTAACAGTTTACATAAATGGTGTGCTAAACTGTAAATGTCCAGCTCCAGGGCCAAAGGGTTAATCGTTTCAAGTGCCTTGTGCTGGATTAAATCGTTGTGCAAATATGGAGAAGGTACTGACAGTAAAAATACCGGCAACACCCAGTAAAGTAACATTTAAATTTAGGTGCCAGCATTTTCCTTCCCACCTTTCATTTGCTATGTCCATAAACAAAACACAAGGGCGGTCTATGAAATTACAGATGTTTATCTTGAAACTAATTGTTTCCCCCCAAGCACATTACATGCAGCGTGTTGGAAGTTGGACGTGCAAAACAACTGCACATACATGATATTACACAACATACCATAAATATATTTTAATGTTCACTATTTTCGTTCTGGCCGTAAAGTAAAGCCATTTCAGAGTATGGATTTATCAACCAGTAAAATACAAATTTGACTGCTCACTAAGAGTACCAACAGCAGCAATAATAGCAATAGCAGTGGTAGTAATGTTACTTGTAGTTACGGCAGTGGTAGCTTGTAGACATTACATGTAGTACTGGAATTAGTTATCTGTAGTAACAGTGAATGTGGGATATTTGGGTACCATGATAACAAATGACGCAAGATGTACATGTGAAAAGAAATCCAGGATTGGCATGGTAAAAGCAGCATTCAACAAGAATAATAATATTTTACAAGCGAATTACTTAAATTTAAGGAACAAACCAGTAAAATGCTACATTTGGAGTATATCTTTCTACGATGCTGAAACTTCGACACTTCGGAAAATAGATCATAAATACCTGGAAAGCTTTCAAATGTGGTGCTGGAGAAGGATGGAGAGGATCAGCTGGACCGATCATGTGAAAAATGAAGAAGTATTACTTAGAATCAAGGAGCAGAGGAAGAACGTACAAACAATACAAAGAAGGAAGGCTAACTGGATTGCTCACATCTTGCATATTAAGTGACGAGAAGACGAGGAAGAAGACATACGCAGCTACTGGATGACCTTAAGAAAAAGAGAGGATACTGGAAATTGTAGGAAGCACTAGATCACAGTCTGTGGAGAACTCGCTTTGGAAGAGGTTATGGACCTGACGTAAGACGGGCTATGGAATGAATGAATGAACGAATGAATTGATGAATGAGTAATAGTGAGCCTAGTAAGCGGCGGAGTAAACCTGTGATAGCCGTTTAAATGGCAGACTAGACTGTAATGATTGGGGTCAATTCTCTATAGTGTTACATCCGAAATTTTCACCATCACGACCGTTAGGGCTCCGAGATACACCTAAGACTCTTTATCCAATAAGGTACCTGCCGGAGTATCATCCCGTCGGCGTAAAAGAGGTCACAGTGTAAAAGTTACCATAAAAATCTCTGTATCTTCATTTCTTCACCTTACTTTCAACATTCTCCACAGCACTACAGCTTACCTTCCGAATGCGAGACAAAGTTAAACACCATGCAGCTGTACAAGTCCACGGACCGTGCCCCGACATGTTTAACCTGCCATTAAATAGACACCACACCCCAGTTTTTCTATTTCTCTTCGCTCTTCTTTAAAATAAGTTGATATAAATAGCCAACACAAAGCTGCAGTTGAAACGGAGACCCAAGTGTCTCCCACCTTTACCCTGCTGCTGTCAGAATTTATTCTGCAATCCTAGAAACTACTTTCAAAATTTACGCTACAGTTGTTCGAATTGGAGCTGACAGACAAAATGGTAAACATTTTCACGTGACAGTGTCTTCTTCACTTTGGAGGTCTTTGGCGTCTTTGAGTTTCATGTAACGGAGAGCTCCAGTCCGACCCTCCTAGGTACTGATGCAAAAATAACTAATGGCTTGTTCAATCTGTCCCTTGATTGAGAGATCATAATTTCAAACGACAATGACAGGCGTCATCACCTTGCAAACAACGCTTGACCTGAAATGGTAAGACTGTGCCACTTACAACTTTATTTTTGGACGGAGCAGAAATAAATGCAAGCCACTCCACACCTAATTTTGCACTTCGATAAAGTAACAACTAAATCCAGTGGAAGTGCTTCATTATTCCTGTTACAAATTCGTCTTAAAATATCATTATTGACACTTTGCATTCATAGCCATTTCCCCAAAGACCTCGTCGCTCCGAAGTACGAAAGAATATAACCTTAGACATCTTAATTACCTCCTCCTTATCAAAATGGTAATGGCGCCCACCTCTATCAAAAATTTAGCCACAGAGGGAATTAACCCGTGACCTCAAAGGTGTAGGTTTATTTCAAGTCAGGTAACTATACAAACAAAGCCATCTAATTAACCTAATTAAACAAACGTGGTGCGGTGTAGTGAAGCAGCACCCAGCAACAAGGGGAGGTTACAGAGACGAGACGCCCAAATACAAATTGGCTATAACCGGTATAAAATAAAACGCGATACTTTCAGTTTTATGGAAATAAAGTGATAAAGTACGATACTCGGAACGGAAGGCAGCATGATACTAACTCCAAGGGGCACAGTCCTTCTTGAGGATCTAACATATGTTCACCTAGCCGACAAATTCCCCGCAATTTATGGGACCCGAAGGGTCCTTAATGCATTCAAAACAGCTTGCCACCTGTTCCCATCCTGTGCCAGATCAATCCATTCCATGTTCCCATTTTAATATTATCCTCCCATTTATGCTTAAGTCTTCCAAGTGCTCTCTTTCCTTCAGGTTTTCCCCTCCAAAACCCTGTATGCACCTCTCCTCTCCCGACGCGTGCCATATGCCTCGCCCATCTCATTCTTCTTGATTTCATCACCCGGTTATTTGATGAGGAGTACAAACGAGGCATCATGATATGTTTGGTTTTACCTAAAGAATATTTATGCTGAATAAGCTGCTAATTTAATTTTCATGTCACTTTACTTGCTACTATTTTTCGAAGTACGTAACTCTGCCACATTCCCAAAAGGATTTATCTACAGTCTTCATAACATGATTCCATTATGAATCCTAACATCACTCATATGGCTGCATTTCGTTTTATTTACGTTTATACCTGCACAAATTCCAGAGTTTATATACCGAAAACTTCGCCAAATATATTAATATAAACTGATGTATGGCGCATGGTCACAGCCTCCCATGACATATCCTAAGTGAAATTAAAACTTCCTTGTTGTACAGCGTCCCGTTGGCCTATGTCATTCTGCTCAATATTTGTAACCAATTCGCAGAGACTAATATTTTCTGTTAGTACTTCAGTCCGTCCAGAACGCTAAAACAAAGCATTCACAAACATAAACACAAGATGTCACAACTTAAAAAACTGCAAAACACTCTCCACCAGATAATCCATCTTGGTTAGTCCAGACACAGTCCCCTTGGAAAAGGTTATTCTTCCTGTCATTTTAGGATAAATTGCAACCATTAAACACCACCAGAAAAGCTAAAGCGTATACGTATACTACATATCATCACCCTGTTTCGAAACCTCTAAAATTCTAATTAGAAATGTGCTGTATATCATACAGTATGTGGGATATTAAGCTGAAGGTTATGGATATTACGCACTAGAATATGGAATATTAAGCTGCAGAATGTCGGATATGAAGAATGTTGGATACTAAGCAGTAGAATGTGGAATATTAAGCTGAAGAATGTCGGATATGAATAATTTTGGGTATTAAGCCGTAGAATGTGGGGTATTAAGCTCAAGACTGTTGGATACTAAGCTGTAGAGTGTTAAATATTAAGCTGCAGAATGTGGGGTATCACGCTGTAGATGTGAGATATTAAGCTGTAAAATGTTACATATTAAGCTGTAGCATGTGGGGTATTAAGCTGTAGATGTGGGATATTAAGCTGCAGAATATTGGATATTAAGCGGTAGAATATGAGGAATTCAGCTGCAGAATGTGGGATATTAAGCTGTAGACTGTTGGATATTACGCTGTAGATTGTGCAGGAGCCTGTAAGATACATAAAAGTACGCACACATTAAGTAATAGACACTATGACAATAATACCCTTACATAATGGGCAATTATTTTACATACATATGCGCATGACTACGCGGAAACAAAACGTTATCGCTTTTACCAGCATAAACGACAGTTTGAAGACACGTTCCGACCCCACAGCTAGAGCCTTGTTCCTCAGTACAGCCATCTGAGAACCGGTACAATTTAGCAACACCAACAAACGTAGCAAAACAGCGCAATGAATAAAAAAGCAAGACAACAGATTAATCACCCAGCAAGCACAGCATTTAACACATTATTACAATACAACTGCATGGACAGCCTGGGCTGATTGGCCGACTTGCGTAATGCTCTACATAAATCTCACTACACAGGCCAACCCGATAACGTACTCTCATACACAGGGATGGCCGTAGGCACCAGCAAAGTAAGCATACGCCAGGGGCTACATTTTAGCCATTTTTTTTTTCGCAAAATTCCAGTATTTCATTTCACTGCTGGCAAATTTTCTGGGTTTATTTTTTTCTAAATTTTCAGCCGTCAAAAAAAAAACTGGTGCAAACTTCAGACACGTGTGGGTAAAACCCGAGACAGACAGGAGGACTGCCCAAAAATTTGTTTGTCTGGGGCGGCCGAAACAGAGCCAGTGCTGTTCATAACTGAAGTGACGGAATCTGATGTCTCACTTCCGTCGATGGAATGCAAGTGTTATGTACATCAGTAAACGAATTTTGTTTTTGACGAAATTCGTGTCTGCGCGTTATCCTTACTCAGGAGAAAAATTCAGAAAATACCGCGGAAAATTTAAAGCCTAATGGGAACTGGTAAACATCCAAAAAGAATAACAGTAGAAAACACATTAAAATAAATTAAAAATACGTTTATAATAACAAACTTCCAATGACTGCAACAGAAGCAGCAACATATTTATTACTACATACTTCTAGGGTCAGCCTTTTGGTATGTCTTTGTGGAATGCTTCTTAATACCAGAAGACTGATCCGTTTTTAACAGCACAAGGGAAGTCCACAGCGGAAACCCCAAACTGGCGGATTAATGACAAGGATTTAAATTATTAGGGGTAATAAAAATGCCAGCTCGCCTCCATTCGCCGAAATTCGAAATGAGAGAGAAAACGTAATTTCGTTAACAGGTTTAAACACACAAAAATCACCTGATAGAAATACTTTGCTGTCGCACAATATATGTGTGTGTGTGTATTAAAGAATTATTCACCACAAATGCGGTGGTATCGTTGTAGAATTCTCATTATGGAGTGGATAAATACGTATTTCAATAACCTTTCAAGGGTGCATTTTTACAATTCCTTGCTTTGTCCAGTTCCACCACACGAATACCATGACATTATTTCAAAATAAAACCCTCATAGCTTCATGTCCAACAAGTCTCAATTAAATTCTGTTTTCAGATTCTTGCTAAAGTCGACATAGCAAAAGTTCTTCTGCCTATAGAGACGTTCACAACCTCTATTTCCCCACATAAAATCAAATAAAATAATTGACAGAATATACAGCTCTAACAGGGCAGTAGTTTTAAACTTTTCATCTCGTACTTCCATCATTTAACATTAGAGTTCGTGTGATTTTAAACCCTTGAAGTATTTCTAATCGTTCAAGACAATGTTATGGTATCACGACGCAAGAATGTTCACTGCACATTGTCCACTGACTGGAGTACAAATTATGTATACAACGTTTGTGTAAAGTCTTCAGATAAGGAACAAGGGGAAAGAAAATATTATAACCTTCCCACGAAGGCCGTGCGTGTTGTACTTGTACCTGTCTTGATCATCTCAGTATTTCAAGAAGCACTGAAGCGATTCATGGCCCGTGGTGGAAAACGCAAGCACATTTGTGGTCACACAAGGCAGAAAATCTAAGAACACTGTTCCTATATGATGTTCAGCAAACACCAGTCATCAACTCAAGGGCAGATGAAACACCCGTCGGAACTTGTCTTACAGAAATCCAGACGTTTCGGTGGGGCAGGGGTGATAAGGGCCACGTGATAATTCGGAATTGTTGATATCCGATGAACCTCAGGCCTTGCTCAGATTCAAGGAAACAGTAACTCGCGTTCAGTACCACCCATTGGCAGGCACTTTCTGATGTCAGGCCATTTCCTCACTGGCAGACTCCCTGACTTCGACAGCCGAATCAGATCTTACTCCGCAAAGTCTCAGCGTTTCGTCCCGATGGCAACGATTTCAACGGCTTTCTACGACCTCCTACGTTGGCTGTCCGAATGCCTGACAAGCCTTCAGGAGGGGTCCAAGGACGGCAAGCTCTACGGCGAGATGTCGATAGTGATCAAGGCATAAATCCGTCCTCCGTTAAAACAATTAGTAGGAAGATTAATAAAGCTCGCAATTCCTGCACTGTTGTGTAGGTCATTTGTTACGTTCTGGATGAAGAAAAACCTAGGAGAATTGGAGGACGGGCCTACCGTCTATGTGAAGTGGCAAGGGCAGAGTACAGTATTAGTTTTGTTTGTTCAGCCAATCCGCTGTCGCTACTGACTCGCTCCCAGCCTTCCATTTGCAAATTTCAACGGGCCAGAAACTAACAAATGACCTGCAACTGTCAAGACAGATAATTCTTCTGACCAACGTTTACCAACCATTAGTCCGCAGAATACCTGTGTTTGGCGTAACCTTTTGGCCAGTCAGCCTAAGCTGGCATTAAATGTAGTTTCTTTTACATCACAACGCTTTCTGCTCTTCAACCGGCGCTCACTATACGTTGTATCGAATCGCAATTGGTGATCCAGCAGCACAGTGTTTCGAACAAAAAAAAATCTGTGAATTACGAAATGCTACTCCAAAACAGTCACATACCAAATACAATATAAATTCAATCCCGGTATTACACAAATCCTTATGGAATTTAGACTTCTTTATTTTTAAACGTTAGTGTACAGAATGAGATGGTTCGCAGGGTTTGTCAAAGGGGTTGGCGGAAGTCTGGAAACGTTTCTTTATTAGCCGTTAAAATGTGTCTTCCTACAGAATCAAGAACCTCGGCAAATGTATACGAACATCAAATGGAACACAAGAGTTTACACTTAAAAATATGGGGTTGCTCACCCAAACGCATATCGCATTCATACGACTGCCACTGCTGTATCTTACTATGTTCTGATAACTGTGTTATTGTCTAATCTTGGCCATCTCTTTGAATAGATGGTCGCCATTTTGTACCTTCATATAATTCATACACTGATATTACTGTTGAAAGTACGCAGCATCTACCATGAAGGAAATCCTTAGTTCTCTTTTGTTCTATCACGATGGTACTAAGTGTTTGGACAGTCGATCATGAACTGAGCAGTCATATTAAGGTAGTGCACCCAATACAGTCATATACAGCAGTAAATAGACTGTTATCAGTATCATAAATTAATGCAGTTGTAAGATACGCTGTGGCTGAACCCGGTAGCCGCACGATCTAAGGCGTAGGTCTGTGGCCACTCGCTTGCTGGGATTGCGAGTTCGATTACCGCAGGGGGTATGTCTGTCTCTCTCTTGTGAGAGTTGTGTGTTGTGAAGTAGAGGTCTCTGCAAAGGGCCAATCACTCGTCCAGAGGAGTCCTACCGAGTGTGGTGTGTCCTGAGTGTGATCTCGAAACCTCAATAAGGAGGCCTAGGCCCACTACGGCTGTCGAGCCATGAAACAAACATGTGTTGCAGTCTGATATCTATCAACAATTACTGTATATAGAAATATAAAATGTATACACAACCATGTACTGCGTACCAACCCGCCTAACGGCCTTTACAACATTTCCTTGCAACTCCTGGCCCTGTTACTCTTTAGTAACGAGGCTTACACAGGATCAGATGAAACGAATTTTCAAAACTGACAGTCACGAACTGCCAGCATGCCGACATGTGCTTGTACAGCCAAATAACTTCTGAACCGAGAGACCGGAATAGCTCAGTCGGTATAGCAACTAGGCTACAGACTTCACAAACCGATTTTCGAATCCTGGCATGGACAAGGGATTTTTCTCTTCTCCAAATCGTCCATACAGGCTTTGGGGCCCTCCCAACATCCTAGTCAATGGACACCAGGGTTCTTTCTCGGGGCAAATGAGTGAAGTTGACAACTCACCTCCATCTGGTGCTCTGGTTAAGGAAAAGTGGAGGTACACTTCTAATCTACTAATGACTTACATGCTAGACGTGAAAGGCAACCCTCTAAAAGCCACCCCCTAATTCGTAGCAATTACTTAAACCCGAATACAAAAAAGTCTGAGGCTTGAAGCATCGTCCCAAAACCCTTGTGTTGATACGTCTCAAAATTAAAGCATGTTCATATCGGTTTTAATCATACAGTGGAAAACAACACTGACATATGTGAAATCTATATTGGATTTTCTGCATGATATTGGTAACTATTCAACTTGTACTTGTGTATTGCAGTTTGTGACGAAACCTCTGCAAATTCTGTATGACACTTCTCTAGGAGCACCGAAGTTACAAATTTGTCATAAGAACGAAACCCTACGATACTTCCCGGTACGGTGGTGGACATAGGCCTATGCTACAGAAAATCATGCACAACAATAATCAGTAAGTTATACTGTAATTTCTCTGTAAAATACTGGCTGCCCCACTGAACATAAAATAATCGTTAAGTTCTTCCCATATTTATCCGTTACAAAATTACTGCAATCAGACATATTTGTGTGTACGGTCAGATGCAAGTAGGAGTTCCACAGGAGACAACTAGGAGGAGAACAGAAGGTTTTATGACACTCGTAATTACTAGCAACTAAGTGCAAGTAGATTAGTGATACTTCTTTCTGGTTATTAAGGGTCAATGAGCTGCACACTTCTTTAAAAAAAACGTGGTGTTAGCAGGCGCAGAGCTTTATGTACTACTATGTAATATCATATATACTTGACTGAACTAATAAATATTATCTTTCTCATCTATCTACGTATAATATTATTAATCGTACATCAGCTGAATACCTTATACATATACCTATTTTCTTTTATTAATGAAATCTACTTAACAGTTTTGCACGCATACAGGTATGCATAAATATTATACGTAACTGAAGAGAGATTGCAGCCGCAGGACACAGATACAAAGGTGTCCAAGAAAGGCGAAGCGATGAACGTACAAAGTAAAAGTGTCGCGCTTCCGCGTAACCATTGTGGCCATACAAAACCAAAATACGTTCCTTGTGTACTGTTGTTGACCCGCGTGTAGCAGTCAACAAATAATGGTACTGAGATTTGCCACGAAATGCAACAGTGGGTTCCGTCAGCACTCTCGTAAAGCTGACTCTGCACAGGCCTCGACAGGCACTTGGGGATCCAGGAAGCTGAAACTCCAAGAATTTCTGGACAGTTGGCACATGTAGGCGACCAGGTTGACATCCCTATGCACCGGCTGCTTTTACCCCCAAGAGATACCCCTGGTACTCATTTCTGTTAGAGACTGGTCGAACCCACGGCCATAGCGCAGCCGGAAGGAGTAAGCCAAAGAAAAACTCCCATAACGCCATCTAGAATCGAACCCGGACTTCTGTCAACAATATAAGTATACTGAGGTGTTCATGCAAACTGCCCACGTATATTTGTCCATTTCAATAAAATCTGGAGTTTCTCGACAGATTTTTTATGAAGTCACCAATATCAAATTTTACGGAAATCCGTCCAGTGGAACCCACGCTGATACACGAACACAGACGGACGCACAGCCGTGACGAGGCTATTGGGCGCTTTTGGCTACTTACGCAAAAAGCGCCTTTAAAAAAAGGCAAAATTATGCACGTCAGGTTCCTGGAGAGTTCCGACTCTTGACGTCACCGTCCTCGCTGTAAATTTTAATTTCGGTTACGCAACTAAGAATCGGCAATAGCAGAAAGAGAACAAAAACACTCTGACTGCCCATTTCAACAGTAAGAGTAACCTTCGTAGGTGGGTGTCGGGACAGCATCATGTGGCCGAAGCACGCAGAAAACTTACCCGACATAATATACCCAACAACCAGAATCCTTCGACATCCTCACAGAACATCACAAGCTCACAGTTATTCGAAGGGTCCTGCTCCCATGGACCCACTCAACACAAACTATGAACCACCACTAGAAATCAGACATAACGCGTCCTTGTATAGGAAATTCGACACAAGGTGTTGTTGATCCAATGAAATGATATTCTAATTTAGAGCGGTCTTCACCGCGGAACGAAGAGTGTTCCCACACACGACATCCGGTAATACGCGACAGGACCAAACAGATCCGGGCTCCAAATTGTTGGATTCAAAATACCAAACTTGCATTAAATGGAACACAGATAAATAACTAATCACTGGTATTTCACACCCAAAAAATGAATGTGGAAAAAATCTATGGTGAGGAGAATCTCAAGGCAACCATTCCCGGTACATATTTTGATAGTCCAAAAACAATTTCAGAAGGAGAATATTTCAAATATTTGGATAGCAGGATAACAAATTATACAAGATGTACGCGTGAAATTAAATCCAGGATTGTCATGGCATAAGCAGTTTTCAACAAGAAGACGCTTTTCACCAGCAAATTAGACTTAAATTTAAGGAACAAACTAGGGAAATGCTACATTTGGAACACAGCTTTGTATGGTACTGTAACTTGGACACTGAAAGTTTTGAAGTGTGGTGCTCGAGAAGGATGGAGAAGATCACGTAGACCGATCGTGTGAAAAATGTGTTACAAAAGGTCAAGGAGGAAATGAATACCCTACACATAGCAAAACGAAGGCAAGCTAACAGGATTGGTCACATCTTGCGTACGAACTGCCCTCTGCAACACGTTACTGAAAGATAGATAGAGGGAAGGATACCAGTGACGGGAAGAAGGGGAAGAAGATTAGGCAACACTTCGAAATGCGAGGATACTGGAACTGAAAGAGGAAGTAGTGGATTGCACTCTGTGGAGAACTTGCTTTGGAACAGGCTATGGGTCTGACGTAAGGAGATGACGCAACAAAAAAGGCCCTAATAGTAAAATCTTAGCAAAGGATCGCAAGCTGGTGTGTACCAATGACGTCGACTTCTATTATAAGATTAATACAATATTTTCTTTATAATGTCACATAAAGGCCTATAATGGATTTTACAATTAACTGCATGGGGCAGGATCCATCTCAAGAAGCTAATAACGCAGAAAAAAACTTTCCTGCCTTCTATGAAAGCTGGGAGTTCATTACCGCGTTCACAACAGCACACCAATTAACAATGCACCAGGACCAATCCAGTCCGCATGCCCAAACCCAATAGCTCTTGCTTTCTTACTCCATGGAACAGAGTCCTTCTTGAGAAACTAACCGGTTCTCAGCTAGTCAAGAAATTCCCTGCATTTTATGGAACCAGAAGGTTCACTACCGCATTCAAAAGAACACGCCACCTGTCACATCTACGCCTGGGTCTTCCAAGTGGTCCCTTCCCTCAGGTTTTCCCACCATCTCTCCTCTCCTCCGTACATGCTACATGCCCCGCCCATCTCATTCTTCTCGATTTGATCACCCAAATACCATTTCGTGAGGAGTAAAAAATCATTAAGCTCCTCATTATGAAGTTTTCTCCACTACCCTTTTACCTCGTCCCCCTTAGGCCCAAATATTCTTTCCAGCACCCTATTGTCAAAAACCCCCAGCCTAGACACACATCCATGCCCCGGCAGGATTCGAACCCGCAATCCCAGCAAGCTAGCGGCCTTAGACCCACGTGTTAGACCGCACAGTCACCGGGATCGCTTGACCACCTCATCTCCTTTATTGGATGATCCTACTAACAGGAGTATCTGGTGTCAACACTACACTCTGAGTTGCTGACAGTGTCTTCAACTAAACTGCATGCAAAAAATTATGAAGCCCTTCATAATAGTTTCTCTAGCGTGTCACTTCTCCATGTTTGGTCCAAATATCCCCTGAGCATCGTGTTCTCAAAAGCCTTCAATTATGTTTTTCATATTCATCACAGTATGACACAAATACAGCTTATAATTTAACAAGTTTAATATTCTATTTGATCAATTTTAAATGACAATATTTGGCAACATACATGAAACCAGGATCTTAATTATTATTTAATATAAATATACACAGCTTCAACACCCCCTCTTTATACGATTTGTAGCAGTGGCCTGAAGATGTATGAACAATAACATGTTTTGCTGCCATATCTGTGAAGATTAAATAACCACTGTGTTGAGGTCCTTACCATCTAACTGTTCAATATTTATGCATTTTTATGTATGAAACATGAAGTAAATGATCTTGACCAAATACACACACACACACTCACACACACACTTAACTCCATCATTAATGTAATTTTAATTAGTTCATGTCATTTCAAAATTTCTGCACTTTGTAGCACTTTTGAAGGATTTATTAGCTTTCTGTATGTTCATATTCCATCCCCCATGCAGGTAACAAGAAAAACTCTATATATTAATTTCAAAGATGGTATTCTAAATCTCTGATAATATACATATGACCTCTGAACCCCCCTACCTACAATTAAAATTATAAATCTGAGATATGGTTTCACCTGGATGATGTAAAAAGTGAGGGCACAAAACTGTACACACTATTCTAACAGTACACTATGAATACAATGAAATATAAACAGCAATAATACCCATTTATGTACGAACTATGAACCTTCTAATTCAACATGAACAACATACAAGAAATTACTGCCTACAAATATCACATTACAACCTTCCATGGAAGACACTTAAAAGACAATCCCCCCCAAAGGCATCTCCCAACACTGAACATACAGGTCTTACACCATTTCTATTATATGGCCATGGACAAAAACACCACATAATGTAGCAGAATCAACTCCTGAAAATGCTCAAGTTCACATTTAATGTAAAAATTGTCAGCGATCAGTTAAAATTTGATTACAGAATGTTCAGACACATGAGTGATACAAAATATTTTTATACACTAAAACTTGTGATTGCATTAAAATGTATGAAACAAAATCGGCATTTTACTGACATGACAGGCACAAAAGTTATCCTTTTGAAACTGTTATAAATATGTTGTTTCCAAATAAAACAGCACTGGAGAGTATGTATCATATTCTTTGCTGCACACAGTCATTTTCGGCCTAAAATCTTAAAACACACACACACACACACACACACACACACAAACATCTTTCACCACATCACGAAACAATCACAATGACACTGTTCACATGGTCAACATGTTACAATCTCCTACTATCAAACAGCTGTCATATAATAAGAAAACTGCCATGACTGTATGAAATGGAAAACTGCATTGGTTTTATTCCAGGGTATGATACACATGAGTAGTTTTCATCATTAATTAATTACAGGAAAGAAAGATGAGATATTCAATAGCTAGTCCTTACTGCATGGGACATGCTATTAAGATAACTCTCCTAGTTAAGAATGGTCTCTCTGACTTCCTGGAGTAGTTACTGATTGCCAGCATGTGTCAGTTATTACCTACTTCACACAACAGGAAAGTTACTGATGTACAAAGTTACCCTAGTAATCAAGCTGACAGGAATGAAGTTAGATGATACATAGGCTGGACATGAAGAATGTTCCAGGCTTTTTGTTAGTTCATAGACAACCTGTACATGTTGTCACTTTCCATACCTGTACTTATCAAACAGTACATACAAATCGGATACATTATAAATATAGTTCTGATTCCATCAAAATTTATTCTGTTATTATGGCCCAACAAGAATTACGCAGACATAAAACTGGCTTAAACTGAGACAGATGTTATGGAAACAATGTTCTGATCTAATAGCATTACCTTGGCTGAGGCAGAGACCGATGGTGTGCTCTTATGAATATGCAAATGACCCTGCAGTTTTCATTAAATTCCAGAAATTCTTTGACTTGGCGACTACTACTGGTTTACCAAGAAAGACATAAAGTAGTGTTCTCCAAGCAATTCATTCATATAATTATACTCCAGGCTTATACAAAATGCCATGATGAGTAACGATTATGTTTCCAGCATGTAATGCTGTGTAATTTCCTACTCCCACGGTTGAAACTGCAAGTTCCTCGGAAATGTTCGTAAATTTATACCAGACTACACGGCATCACATCCCAGAACACAGTAAATCTCACAGTCGTCACTGTGAGAAACTCGAACATAAAACGAAAGTTAATATAAACCTTTTGCTTTCATAATGGCCTTAAGTTTCTTAAAATAAAGCTTCGTCGTAAGTTGCATTTTGTAGGTGTAACAGAAACAAAATTATTTTTTACTGGGCTTGAATTTCATACATCAGTACCTATGAATCCGAACCTTCAGCTTTATCAGCGGCATTACCTTCTATCAGATTCTTCACACAAATTTTGGTTCTTCTCTCCCATCGCATACATGACTATATTTCGAGACACAGTCTTGCACAGAAAATGAACCTGTCAGCATTGATTTACGTAATATTAAACGAGAAACGGCTAATTATTAAATGGAGTCACGTAGTCCAAATCATCTAACCTTAGTCAAATCGGTCATTCCTGCATACAATGCTTTATTTTTGCACAAAGTAAAAAGAATGTATTAAAACTACACTAAATGAGAAGCAACGATACACTGTGATACACAATTCGAGCACACATGCATGACGTTCCTAACCATACTTGACATAACCCAATACCAGTTACTTAAAGTACGTCACACTTTGCCACTAGATTTAATGAGTAAATCCAACAGGAAACGAGGCTTGAATTTCCAATTTTCTTCATCTGACGTTTTCGAGAAGTCACATGTATAATGGTATCGCAAACACGCCGTTATTACAGGCTTGGGGCAGCACTTACCTTGTGCTTGTTAACTAACTGAGGCACAACGTCGCTCTTCTTTAAGGTGGGTTTATCACATATGAGGCAGGCATGACAATCTGGCGAACAGAGTGACGCACACATACAGCAGCACGTTAAGTTGCATGAGCACATGAGGTTGTGGAACGAAAGTGGTCTGGCACAGCCCTGAGTATCGAACCCCGTATTCGGTGCCAGGGACGGAGATGCACTTCTTAACTGCTGGACTCTAGGCGCACATGCCAACACAGCGGCAGCTAAAGAATTCACAGTTTCTCGGACGCAAAACATATCCAAATCTAGTGGGCTCTTGTTAGCATGATAATGATGCTGCATTAGTTGCCGATTATTGTTGATAGTGCTCGTCTTTGTGGACCCATTTGTGAAGCTGAAGGATCTGGGTCTCGCTTCTGACGAATGTGAAACGTGGAGCATGTAATTATGAGAATCGATGTTCAAAACAGGCGGTGCGGCCAATGCTGATGGAATCTTCATGTCGTAACATTTGGAATCAGTGCCGGTGTCCAAATTCCGGTTATCTATGGACACATTAGATACATCTCCCGCGGAACTGTCAATGTTATTGTTGTTTATTGGGATGTTAGGTTCGTGGACCAACTGTTTTGTTCCCTCCCGTTTCATTGTCCCATAGAAAATCCCACCAACGCTGCTGTCACTGATCACTGTGTCGCTCATGGGCCGCTCAGACTGTTTTAATATTAACGTAGTGTCTTCGGTACGATGTACCTGCATCGGTTCATGGACGATTTCTTTTGTTACTTTATAACCCTACTTACACGTGACACTCTCACATGGGTTTCTGTGCATCTTGCCTATTGCACACACTGTTAACTCCAACCACTCTGGCGAATACCCACCAACTGCTCCAACGGCGAGGAGTTCCTCCACTCACGTTCTGCATCTCTGTCACACGGATTACTTATTTTCCCAGCTGGTCGTCAGAGTCGCCAACATAGCTGTGTAAAATTCACCACATCGTACGGAACTATTTCTTCGTAGTACACAGTGACACAGAACGTGATAGACTCCCGTTCTGGCGTTGCAGTAGGTCTTATTTTGAGCATAATAATTGTGTTTTCTCTGCACTATATGCAAGAAGAGAATATATATCTTATTAGAATACTGATGTCCGTCTTTCCGGCGTGTTTTGTCTCCGCAACTTCTGGAAAAATTTAGGATTTGTGATAACACTAATATTTTCAAGAAAATTTTAATTTCTTTCATACTGATCCAAAATAACACCCTACATTACATAAGTTCAAGTAAGCATTTTATTTTACTCAGAAATGGCTCCTCGCAGGACGATGTGGACAGACTTTGATGTTAAAACACTCTTAAATAAGATTAATGTTTACTGAAATATAAGTCACATACAATAAAATCTAACTGTACAGTTGGACCCACAGCGCTATTACAGTTGCACCAACCGCTCTTGATTTGCAATAAACGATTTTTAAGTGGCAGAAGGTGTAAAATTAAAACCAATTTTTGTGTAAAAACAATGAGCATTATAATTCAGTTTAATCCTAAGTGTCATCGTCTCGTTTATCTTTCTACTTTCTTTCAAAAGTGGTATTACTGTCGACGAATGCAGTTTTGATTTGAATGCGTTAACTGCCATTGTGTAACTAAAATTTTGATTGAATATGATAGATGTGAAACAATTGAATTTACCCCGTTTACAAGCAATATCTAAGAATATACTACAAATGCGTTTTGCCGAAAATGAAGAATGTAATAATCATGCCGTGGATATTCAGATCATCACTATCAATTCAGAAAACTCAAAATCAATCGTTAATTCTTGCGGAAACTCTTTGTGTGTGTGTGTGTGTGTGTGTGTGTGTGTGTGTGGTGTGTGTGG
>Ga0123352_10003659_pt1 | contig 22358 bp, 9 predicted proteins | sample TergutLab28metaG_FD_89700 | JGI IMG/M metagenome (GOLD analysis project Ga0123352, IMG submission 89700) | Labiotermes labralis P1 segment gut microbial communities from Petit-Saut dam, French Guiana - Lab288 P1 | ecosystem: Host-associated > Arthropoda: Insects > Digestive system > Gut ...
CAAACCAGGGTTTATGCTGTTTCCATTCGTGCATACCTAGACTCTCTTTCGCCGAGATTTGGATATTATGTTTAATGTTCCCCCAAATCCTATTTACATCCTCGTCCTCGTTTAAGGTCTCCACATCAATGACATTACAACCTCAAAACCTTCCGAAGACCACGTAGCTGTATCACAATTGGATTACGTGTCTTACTTACAAAAATTCTATATAGATATGGATAAAACATTTTGTGTCGGTGCCGGTTGCCGTGTGGTCTGACCAGTTGCGTACCCAGGAATTTTGTTCGGTGGGGGGTGGGGGGGGGTGGGTTCAACAAATTCAGTTGAGGACAGAGGACAGGTAGAACGGGGATCTGGGGGCGGTAGCCCCTTAGTCAGTGGTTCTGGAGGCAGCTGTAATATGGTACAAGTAATTTCATTTCATATAGTAAAATTTTCTTAATTTTTGGTATTTTAAGACTATTTATGATGACAACCAATTTATTTGTCATTGATAATGTAAAACAAATGCGAACCGGCGGTAGTTTCAGAATTTTGCTGCTTTTTTCGAACATCTTGGGGTGTTGGCTTCCTAATTTCAGCAATTTTTAACAGTTTTTACAATCGGGTTGAGTTTGGTATGATTTTGGAGGGACTTCGGAATTACGGGAGGGGTTCGAACCCCCCAACCCTCCCCCCTCGGTACGCCACTGGATCTGACGCAGAGGTTTGAAACCGCTTGATGACTGAAATCGCGGTTTCGAATCCCACTGAAGTAGAGGAGGTCCTTCATATTGTGTTCTTGGTATGTAGTGTAAGTATCGTCCTTGGCAACAGGGTGATCACACTCTACTGGCAGTTATACTACTGACGACGCGAAAATCTCTGCTGATTCACACGATGGAGTTACTGTTCATTTCATTCGCCACATACAGCAATTTTTGGATCCTCACCACTCTAATCGATAGAAACAAAAAGTAACTTCGTAGCCTCCGCTATCGCCCGGCCCTACCCCTGCTACATTATACCTGTGACTCGAAAATAGTCAACACCCATTTCTATATTTGGTGTTTTTCGGCAGCCGATGTAACAATGACAAAAAAAACATTCCTTGATTTTTTCAGTTTACCACAAATGTTGCGATCACGCGGTTTCGTTTTACTTTCGGAATAATGCAGAACCTATTCAGAAACGTGGTAAAGATGTGTCAACATAAAGTTCTGTTGCGTTGAAATGTAATAAATCTGAGACTTTTAAAATATTGACAGCAGTGTTCTGGTCTTCAGGAACGTTACGATGCTCCGCTGGGTAGGTGATTCCGGAAAATTCTAGGGGCGTATCACCTTCATATTCAAGAGTTCAAGGTCAAACATGACGTCTGGTTTCACTTTCCTAAGGGTGCAGTGTTACACCCTACAAGGTCGTAATTCTTTGATAAATCTAATTATAGTAGAGATCCTAAAATACGAGGTTATTTGGCGCATTCCGTTCCGTAATGTTCCCAGTTCTCGCTAAAAATCTGTTGCGACCTTCCTTTTACGCGACATTTTGTCATGTTTAGCAGTATAACACGTTCTATATGTTCAATGTATTTACCTAAAAAACGCCGTACTTCTAAGGATTTATACAGCAAACAACTATTGAATCCAGCAGATTCAAATTTATATCTTTAACGAAGAAATGGAATAAATAAAAAACTACTTATGATTATGTTTAACATTATAGAAGGTTTCCATTATTTTAAGTGACAATATTATTGGTAGATATAAACCCCATCTATAGAAAAGTATAGACTGTACAGAATTTAGTGCATGTGTTTCATGTTTTACGGAAAGATAATGACATTTTAATCATGAAATATGTAAATAGGAATAAAAAAATATGTGTACATATTTAATAAACAGTCCTGTGGGAGACTGTTCATTAAATACACACAATTTGACTAATGAACAACCGGGATATGTTACTTAAAGATGGTAAAAGTTTTGAAGTAAAGCTGCTACTAGTGCTACTAATGCTACAGATAATAATAGTCATTATTATTATTATTACTATTTTTTATTGAGTTACTATTCTTAATCTTATTTTTGCCTTTGGAAAAATGTCTCTCACAAACAAAATTAACAATTCTTACTTGTTGAATATTTTGTAGAAGAAATATTAAAAAGAATCTCTACAAGGAAAATAACGCAGAATACAGTAGGAGAAGAAAAGCAATTTCCGTTTATTCATAGCCCTGAAAAACGTTGGTTATCTACTTTATCCGCCTTGCATTATTTTTTAAATAGTGTTAAGATTTTGACACGTGTAGCGTGAATAATGAACTGACAGTATGTGCTAGACAAGTAAAGTGACCCGTGATAACGTATCTAAAAGCGATGTGTAAAACATAGCGAAATTTCTCTGCATAAGAGCCTGTAATTATGTCGATAACTACACGTGCCAGAGAAGGTTTTGCTAATGTGTGTGGCAAGGTTCAGATAAAAGGCCTTCAGGTCTAATTAAGGTATTCCAGATTTTTATCGACTACAATATGTTTTGAGGCTCGTGGTCCTCATAACCTGAATAAGCAAATAATCTGCATCGATGCTACTGAGCATGAAATGAGTATAGCTCATAGAACATTCATAGAATATTGACTTGTAGCGCTATAGAAAAACATTATTGTAATGTAATCAGTAAGTAAAAGATCGTTGAAACAATTTATTGTGTTTCATTGACATTATAAAAATCTCTTACCTGATTTGTATCTTAAAACGTGTAACTTTATTTCGCTTGGTGTTGTATCGACAATAGGAGTTTAATTAGAATTAATATGTACTTAATTCAGTAAACTTACAAGAACTTTTCTAAGTCGCCAACCTTTTTAAGTAGAATGCCATCTTTGACGTGTAAAAACCTGAGTCACAGATAAATCCGCATCCGTAAGTATTTTATTTTTGTTTATGAATAGTGATCTCAAAGTTGTCGGTCGGAAACGAAAGCATATAATATAGAGTATAAGGGGTCCATTTTTCAGATTAAAAGACTCAATACGGTAAGGATTCATTGCACTTTATACTTACATTTATTTATAACATACGTATCCGTAAGAAGCTTTCGAACTTCTATATAACGATTGTATCTCGAATTGTAGCAAAATTCTCAGAGAGTTATTTTCCTGTGTGTGACACGAATTGTGTGATAGCTTATTCCCAGTATTTTCGCATTTGGAAGTAGTACGTGACTGGAATGTTCACTTAGTCCTATAAATATATAGACAGGAATTCTGAGGGTGAGGTTATGTGTTAAAACGGGAAATGTCACGTTTGTTTTTTTGACTGCTTTCTAGACTTGCTGTAGGGTATTTCCCAAATTTATCTCGTAGGAAAAGGCAGTTTTTAAAATGGCTGTTCAGCAAGCCAATTACCAATATTCGTTTATGTATTTTTGTTACTCTTTGATTTTTGCGGACGGACGGACGTACGTATGTACGCGAATCTATTCTCAATTAAATCCCAATGGTTCCACCTGTGTCTACCCAGTTTGAGCGTAATTTTAAATGAATAGCATGTAATTTGACCGAATATATTCCCATGCGACTCAAACAGAAAAATTTCCTCCAGTCATACGTCCGTTACAGTGTTGAATATTACATGCATTTAGCTTTTACCGAGAACTTTAATCACTTCAGATTTACAACCGTCCATATATTTCTTTTCTGTATCCATCGAAATTAACGTTATAATTCAGTCCAATAAATTCTCACCACCTCTGCAATAATAACATTTTCAGTTCTAAGCAAACACCTTGCACAGGAACTGTTAATACATTCTGACAATTTTTTTTCGGAAGTAAAAATAGGCCGTTAGACAGATCGTTTATAACAAAACGTTTTTGAACTCATAAAGTTTCTTCATGGCGGACGTGCAGTAAAGTAGTAATATAAGGTTTTAACATTCCTCTGCGAGGTAGCTTTCGCTGGCCTTTAGTACACAGACCACAAATATGGGAACATACACTCACATAGACACATGCATTTGGAAATAATTATATGGTTTTTAATTTTAAATAAATCAGCAAAAAAGGCAAGAGGAATCTCATCAAATTAAATGAAATTAATTTTTCCCTCTAATTTTACTCTATACTCAGGGACAGGGAAACTTTTCACCACCCAAGCGGCTTTGATTGTCAAGGAAGACTTTGTTACATGAGGATCCACTTTTACCTACATTTGACGTCTAAATTTTATAAGATTTTTTATTAGGGATTTAAACTTGTTTTGCAGAATATGCATGTAATATGCATGCTCTAGTCACGAAGCTTCACTGCAGGACTCACTGGGAAACTACGTGTATTTTAAACAATGCTCTACCTAAAGCAGAATGTATTTCCTTTTTTTTTTTAACTTATGCCGAACCTCGGACAGGTAGGCCTAAAGTATTTTAAACTCTTAATGTGTTTGGAGCATATAAATTTACCGCATAATATGTATATTTTGTTAAAGATTTTGGGATGAGCCTCATTGTGTCATCCGCTTTTTACAGGTATAATCCTTCTTGCCGAATCTAGTGACTACGAGGATCCAATCCCATAATAGGAATCTTCCTATTACACGTATGCAACCCGCAGAATCTCGGGAAAAGCGTCGCGATAATTGAAGGCAATTAATGGAATACATTTAGACTAGGTTCCTGCATTTGAGCAACGGATCAGTGATTATTTCAAAAACAGCAGTGAGATTATGTAGTTTGCAGTTGTATGGTCCAAAATACTACAAAAATCCAGGTGGAGGAACGTGCTGTGCACATAGAATCTGTAACTACAGTTAGAATATTTACAATTAGAATTACATTTGCAGTGCTACATTACGGCATAGACTGTGCGTATATTTATAATCTTCAATGTTTTTCACTTAGAACCGATACACACACACATTGTTTCTTCGTTCTTACTGTGAAATTGTTTAAAGAGCGAAACTAAAATTAATGGGAGAAAGCAACTATGGTCCTTTGGAATTCACTATTACTGAATTTGCATAATATGTTATACAAAAATCGCAGATTTTATTCCAGGTTATAAATCTTTCGACGGAGCTGCAGTACCTCTGCTTAATGAGAAAGAAGCGTGATACTTCTTGTCTTATTACTGTAACCGTCAAGATCACCATCACATGAAGTGGCTGCAGATATTAGAGTAGGACTGAGAAGTTGAAAAGTCAGAGCAGTCAAATAAAAAATCAACTACGAAATAGGCCATCAATTTAAAGGGAATTTATTAGAATCAACCTGAGTCATAACATTTTCTTCAGCTAGAGGCAGAGTAACAGTTTTCATTTTCTTGTTCGCCAGTAAACTGTAGATATATTTTTTAGCCACATTGTCACCAAACATAAGATTCTGTAATTAAGTTATATGTTCCTCTTATAGAAAATGACAAAATTTACTTCATAAATGTTATTACTATCTACTATTTAAATATTGCCACCATTAATTCCACACGATTTTTGTCTAGTTTAGAGAATTCCTTCGTGCAGCCACGTGAGATTTTTTGACTCATTCAATTAGCAAAAATGGAAAAAAACTTCTAAAAAATACAATCTGTAGCTATAATTCTGTCAGGTAGCTGTACATTGATCTACTATTAAGCAATAAGTCATTGCTTCAATCACTATTCACGCTAGCTGATTCGGAGTTACACGTTTAAAGTATTCTCTTAGCTAGAAGCATATTTTAGCTTGGTGTTAAAATTTCTTTTTTTTATTTCTTTCAGCAACAATGTTTGCCTAGCAACAGTAATCCATGTAATGTTTTATTTATAGTAGTGTGTAATTCCGCCAGGCCTACTACAGATATATAAGTTCCTGGCACAGATCAGTTAGGTGCGCCCCGAATAGGCATTTGAAATATATTACTGTCCTCCAGTGGCTTTCAGTTACTGTCGACATAAACTAAGACTCGCCAACAACTTATCGACTTGTAAAGACGTAATCTGAATTTTTCAGACTTATATAAAGTAAACTCAAACTTTGTACCTTTGCTTATGCCAAAACGTAGAAATTCTTCCACACTCCACAACCGTCTCCTAAACATTTAAACTGATAATTTTATGCAAATGAGATTATCAAACTTGGTCAACTGAAAATACCCATAAATTCAAACAGCTGAATCTTGCAACACTGACCTGATGTACAAAACAATTTGCTTTACCACAGACTTATTTATAAATGCCATTATCTTCATTTATTTGTATTCTGAAAACGTATTCTTTATTCGATTGGTGGCCAGTATTATAATGCTCAAAGATTTATTAACACTTATATAATTAGGTTCATGTGATCAACCTTTTGACGCCTAATGTCAACCATAGTGGTCGTACCGCACCGTTAACATCTAAAGTTGCATTTTATATATTTATTCAACAAATATAGCTACTGAATATTTTAAACATGGTATATACTCTCTGTTTTTTTTCTTCAAAATGCAGTTTGTTTCATAATTCTAACCTATTTGGTTCCTGTATTATTCACATTTTATATACAGGGTGTACTAAAATTCAAAAAATAATTCCGGCGTCAAAAGATTAAGGAGTATGAGGTTTATTGGGTGACGTAAGTAATAATGTATGGTATATTATAAGCACAAGAGGAATTAATTTAAATTTTAGAAACTTCAGATAACAGTCTACTTGCGTGATTCACGATCATGTGGAATTATTAGGTTAAATATGATGTTAAATAAATTGTTTTAAAGTCTGGAATACCTTAAATCAGGCTCAGCATAACGCATTGTCCTGTAGCTGGTTTTTGCTAGTATTAGGGCAAAGCGCGTGATTGCAGTCTGCTTGACTGACTGAGCAAATATTGGTTACTTCCGGGCTCTGTTCGATCCACTTACTTAACAACTATAGTACGTAATTTACATATCATCTACAGGCTCGTAACATTAATTGCTTTCAATTAATTTATTATTATGTTTATGTCATAAACAGCTTGATCCTCTTCGGAAATGGTGAGGTAATTAATCGTTTCCTATCGACACTGTGACATTTCACCTTAGAGCCACTAGAGTAATTTTAAAGGCAGTGATTTCGTAAAATTAACATCAGCATGATATGTTTAAAGACTCCCAAAATTAATAGTGTGATGTACATAAGAGCACAGTATGCGATTTCATTAAAATAATGTTGTGATAAATCTGTATGAAGCACAAAACAGTGTTGTTGAAATTAATTTGTGTTTAGCTAGCAAGTTAAAATTCCGAAAATCCTGAAACAAGGAACTCACTCCCACACAGAACATGTCAGTTCTCTCTTTGAACTATGGAAGCGAAATCAAATAAATTAACGTTAGAAGCAAAGTACATAAAACGTGCTTTGCTTCCCTTAGAGTCTGGCTCAGGCAATTACAGCACTCAGGTAAATGGGTCGGACATATTCCGCAGTTTCTGCAGTACTTTGTGACATGTCGTCGATTGCCACCGTTTCTAACCAGGATGGAAATTTTGTGGAAGAAAGAGTGCTTCCAGTTCCTTTACTGCGTGTCTAAATTCAGCAGTCTGGCTATATGTAATGCGTGAATATGGTTTGAAATTTTGGTATAGCAATAACATCTGACTCAGTTTCTTGCTTTAATTTTTTATTATAGATCTCAGATTTGCTGAAGTGTCCACTGTATGATCTATTTACGGTCAATTTATTGTTTTTTATCTTACCGCATTCCACCTATCTAAAATTTACAGGAATAAAACTCAGATTAACAAATAGAATATTGATCGTGTAATTATAATGAGAATTCGGAATGCATCCAAAAATTCTATGCCTAACACTTTGTCATTTGTGGTTGCCGTACGTACATTTAAGCTAAGCAGTGCATTTTATATTTTGGTTTAATCTGTTAAAGCCGCTATAAGAAGCAGGCTTAGGAACAAAGGTAAATGTTGCATATTAAATTAGAACACTGAATTTAGAGGAACTAAACTGCTAAGATGGTCTCTTCTCTAGTTAAAGTCCTGATGGTTCCAGGTCGTTGAGGCTCCCAAGGTTGCTTGACATTCGACACAAGAAGAAGGCTGTCAGTTTTACATACCGAACTCCCCCATTAGGTATCCTTGGTACTCACTCGTGTTAGAAACTGAGGCGACCCAACGGACACAGTGAGGGAAGAAATACTAAGTTACTGAAAAATCTCAATAACCCCATCGGGAATCGAAACCTCAACATTTCGGCTCTTAAAGCAGTGCCTCAACCAACTGCTCCACCGCGTACCTCTGTTCCATCCGAAACCCACTCTTATAACTCCAGTCTCTACCTTCGATTTTCAAGTGTAAATTGAATTTTTTGTCTATTTCCGAAGAATAAAACTTGAATAATGTCCTGTAACTGCGACATCAGCTATCAATTTAGAGATGAGCTCAATGTATCTGCTAAAACTGTTGTTCATAATCTCAGTTAGATGCGGTATTTATTAGAGAACAAATTACTGAATGTCACCTTCATTGTACATCATTGTCAAAGTCAAAAGATTGGAACATATCAGGCTAAATATTAATGGCTTTCAGTATTCCTCATCAATGTCAACATGACGTGTAGCTTCGCTTGAATACAAAGAATTCCACGTGTCTCACATATGAATTTACTAATCAGCAGGTAAGCATGAAAACATTCTTACAATAAGTCACACCAACTGAAGACAAATTCCGCGTAACAATAACATAATCTACCATAATAGAAATAAGGCTATATGAATATAAGTTATTAAATCGAAAACTGTCCTTTCAATGAGTAAGGAACAAAGAGGTAAATTATGTCAGTGTTTCTTGTTTACCTATTTAGGACACCCGCGATGCGATCACAACACGTGTGAATTGGAACGTGTTGAAGTGGCATTACTTTATTACTTCGTGGCTGAGAAACAAGCAAAGTTCACACCCACGAAACTCTATAAATTTGCTTATACTTGGAAATATAATGTTAGGAAGTATTTAAATTTGTAAAAGAAGAAGTGTTTGTTACTTTGCCACTACAGAATAAAAGTTCTCAGCAATGACACAAATGCATAATTAATTTGTCGTCCTTTGAGTTATAAACAGGTGCAGATAAAAGAAAACGCCACTTTCAAGCCGAAGTTTACACCAAATTTATAGATTTTCACATTGTTAACTGAGGTTATAATGTAGTTTAAGAAAATTATAGAAGCCGGCATGCCTAAATTTGTGATAGTAGCTAACAGTAAAACCAGTCAAAAGCCGCAGAATCACAAGCAAATATACCCCCTAACATTAGCTTAAAATTCGGACAAAACGTGGGTTACTTAAATTCTGCCCCACATAGGAAGATCTGTTTAGAGTGTTATGTGGTGTGTTGGGAACCTTAACTAGAGTTGTTCTTATCAGCATTGTCGCCCCGTACTGCATGTCCGATAACCTGCAAAAAGAAAATGTAGCGTTGAAATAATGTAATTTTGTGCACTGATGGTATATACGATATGGAAACAGTCTTGAAGTAAATTACTGTTTTCCGAAGAACTTTTCTTCGGAATAAAATAGGATAGAGTTTTATTATTAAAATTTTTTTATTCAGTTTTTTATACCTTAAATAAGGCTTATGTGTCAAATTTACATAATTTTAATTTGTTTTATTACATTTTCAAACTAATTTTAGCGTAAAACACATGGAAAAACACTTATTCAGGCTGCATACTCACGGGAAATATTGCTGCGAGTTACAAAACCCCTACTTTAGGATATACTTTCGAGTTAATGTCGTTCTTGATAGGAGGAGTTTATAAATAAATTCACACCTGCCACCTATATTTGTCGGACCAAAAGTGTATATAGAGAAAAAACGAACTGAAAATGTACATTTTGGGTGAAAAGTATTAGTGTGATTAGATAACAAAAATGTTCAGCTTTCTTGTAATGCACATATAATCCATATATTTTAAAAAGTTTCTTAAGTCAAATTGGTCGCTGAAGGATACAAAAGCAGATTCAGCGTGAGAAATGTTTACTGCTGTTTGTATCCTTTGTTCTTTCTCTCTCCTATCCAGAACTTCATAATTAAATATACAGGAGAGAAACGGAGTTTTAACACAATTTTCGTGTTTCAATTTGTATACTTTACTGTACTCAAGAAGCATAAGAGTGGGAAAAATGGGTAGTAACACGACTGGCTAAAATTTGACCTGTAGAAATTAAAAAAAAAATTGAAGATAATTTCAGCAACCTAGAATAATACGTATCTATGCTTATAGAAGTGCTTGCACAGCTAAATGCCGTGACTGACAGAGAATAAACGAATATATTTAAAGGACTTTTTAAACTTAGTAACTTTATACCACAGCTTAATTATTTGTGTTTTTCCTGTCTATTTCCTTATTTACGAAGCTAAAAAGTGTTAAGTAAAAGTTATACTTACAATTTTGTCAGTTTATGTATGCTGTTAATTTTGTATTAACCACCCGCGAAATAAAGTTTATCGATTAATTTAATATTAGAATTCCAAAATTGTAATTCACTTCACACTATTGCCCAATGCCATACTTATTTGTTAACATGTTTTGTTTTTCTGCATTTGTCATAGTTTCATTTAATGATTGTTGAACGCAACAAAACACGTCTTTTACTTCCTGAATCCAAATTCGAGAAAGCGCATCTTCTTCGTTTATATAACTTCCACATTGATAGAACTGGAGAGCGATATTAATATCAGACTTTCATAAAACTTAGTGCTTAATGAGACCGTGTGATTATTCCTTATGATTTTTCACCTGGCCCTAAGATAAATTTTGAAGTGTGATTTGCTGTGTCAAAAGGTCGGAATCAAGCTGGAACACGGCGTCCCAGGCAGCATACAACACAAGGACTTTTTGAGATATATGATATGTGTTAAACCTCTAACTAATTTACGACTGTCAAAAGATATCACTCTTCATGTTTCACGGCGGTTCTTAACTTCTGAAACTAAATGCTGCCTGAGATTAACAAATTTTGAACCTATTACTTGGCTATGACTCACACGCTGATATGCCAGGAACCTACGTTTTCCCTCTCTTCTTTAGATGTAGGTATATAAACGTTTTGAGTTAGTAGCTACCACAACTTCCTAGATATAAATATCGAGCAAGTAAACTTTATCTTTGGTTCTTACGTCCGGGTTTCGAACTGTAGTTTGATGTCTAGAGAAGGCTGTTTCCTTAACCACTGCACCTGTGCCAGCCTGCTCCAAAGACAGGATATAAAAATACCTGGAAAATAAAGATGTAAATATTTAAAGAAATGGACGTGCCAGAAAATGATTAGTGCAGAGTTTTAAAATGCAGAAGTGTTAAATAATGTGGTTACACTTCTACATGATTCTGTAGAGAATACAATAGTAAAAATTCCTAAAGAAAACTAGACAAATTTCAACGCAATTGCTTAAATTGCTAACGAATCTAGAGGGAAAGATAAAGCAGCAGGACAACACCGGCCAGAAACAACATAAATTTGAACTTCTTATTAAATTATTTCGGTATAAAAAGGCGATTTTTTAAAATAAATTTGGGACTGACAAGAGCACATTTTGTTTAATCGGAACTCGCAGTCTCTCTACTGAGTCAATATTTCTCTAGAAGCAATTCTGAAATATGACAATTAACTTGGATCGTCGTTAGAATCGCCTATATTTTGTGAGTTTGTTGATCCTTCTTCTGTTTCAATTTGTTACGCACACTTCTCTTTTCTGTTGAGGTAGATTTATTCTTAATTTTTTCCGAAGACTCGCTCATATTTTCTTGAAAGGTACTTTTGATAGATTATTAGTTAGAATCGAGTTTACATTCTTTTATTTTGAATCGTACTCTTTCTAGGCCATGCTTAGAAAAGCGTCTAACGTCCCTTAGACTACCAGGATTCATGACATTTTTGAAGTAGTTAGTGATCCAGGAAAATCAGATCATGTGGCTTGAGGTTCATTACTGGTATTGGAAGCTGAAGCATAGCAGAAGAGTAGATGTATCTGCGACACGAGCCCTTATGAATCATAAAAACATCCCTGGAGTCCTTCTCTTGTATTAGCAGGAAAAGCGACAAGATGCGATAACAGGAATATCTTGTACTGTCATATTGCTCACTGAATGCAATAGTGGCACAACCCAAAATTTGCCATTTGAGGTTAATACTAAGATTAAACTCAAAAATACAAAAACTGAATCTGACAATACCGGCACCCAGCGGGGTTTTTCAGACTAATAAATGTGTTGGTTTGGTCGTATGTAGCTGTTATATTTGTTTTCTCAATCGTAGAATTAACCCCAAATGGCTATTTTTGAGTTGCATTCAGTGAGTTATATTTGTAACAGAATTTTTAGTTGTTTATGTATCACATGCACGATATGCATACGTCTTAAGTAGTCCATACAAAGACGTGTAAAAGTATTTTGTACATAAAACCAATTTTGTAGTAATAAAACTTCCAACCGCCCCTGTGCTGAGAAGTGAGTGTACTAACTTCCCTAAAAGATAAGCATTAACATATGGGCTATCTGTTGTCCTGGGTCATGTCCTTGAACATCAATTGACAGGTAAGTGAAAGCTACTTAACATAAGGTGTTTGTTAATAACAGCTTCTTTATGTACAAATTCGTAAAAACAATAAAAGCAGATACGAAGTTTAGAGTAACAATAGAATTATCTGTCTGATTTGAATGTGCTCACTACAAAATGACGACTGTAGGGTGGTGTTTTCTTTGTCAGTCTTTGTTGTTCTTCTCTCTGTGTCTTGGTAAGTACACAAGGGAATAATCTGAAAATCTTCCGCCGCAGTCCTTAATGAGGTTTTAAGCTTTCGCGGCATTATGTCAAGGCGTATGCTGCTAAAATCTGTCCATTTCTTGTACTTACACACTTTTACGTGTATTATGAGGGAAAGAAAAGAAAAGAGTTTTGATGAAATCAAACACTGACTTTCTAATCGGAAGCAGGTCAGTTGAAATCATTTAGTCAACGAGCCCCAGCCTTTGAGCGCAGACCTGCCCCATTGCCAAGTTCTTTACGTTTTAGAGTACATCAGTCTCAAATACAAAAATACAAAGTAAGCCTGTAAATGTAAATAAACAAATGATAGCCAAGATGAAAGGCTATTCTTTTGGTGAAAAAATACCAGATGTTGCAGTAAAGAAATTTTACACATATAACACTTTAAAAAGCAATGGAAAAAATACCTAACCTAAAAATAAAACTCCAAATCTCCTTCCCCTCACAGCTCAGAAGAAATTAACCTTGCTTTTCGCGCTCTGAAGAAACAATCGAACGCTAGAATTTGACAAGTGGTGCTGTGTCAGTAGGGTTCAAAGCCCTTGAGCCAATCTACAACTGTAGCCAAATTATCCCCCAATTCCTTCTATCAAAAACCTAACTATTCAAATTAAAATAAATTCCATTACTCCCTACTGATTTGCAGGTTTCATACGTGGTCTTTCTTCTAAATGGAAGACCAAATATAGAGAGATTTTGAGGTCAATACGAGCATAAATTGCAGGCTGTATAAGTAAACAAAGAGGGTTATTTATTAAAGGCTCCACAGCTTATTTAAAATTAGAAGTAATGTAAAACCTCTAGGTATAAAATTCCACTCATTCCTCAAGAAAAGGGTGTTGAACCACCCACTCAATTCCCTTCGATAATCAAAGATCCGCTAAAATTCAGAGCTCTTATTACCGGGCCTAACAGGGGGTATTTCCCATCCTCCCTTGACAAAGACAGGGAGCAACTCTATAGTGAAGCATCGTGTTTCAATTCCTATTTTAACATAGGGTAGTGGATAAATTCCAGACAATCATTCTTAGAGCCATTAGATTCGTGTACAGATGAATCTGGTAATTTGTACGTGACTTCCTTTATCTGTAAGCGGCCAGGCGTCACGGATGTGGAGCGCCAACCGAGTGGCCAAGGACGTGGTATGTGCTATATCACTAGAGCCGTTAGTCAGAGACCTACTTAATTCCCCTTACTTCCACCTTGCCAAACACTTGGCAGAGTGACGATTGCCAGAGAAAATACAAGACGATTTCCTGAGTCCAAACACCCTACGTATCCCTGCACTTACCTCCATTCTCGGTAGGGCTTAACTGAAGGCTTCACAGGAAGAACCGGGCGCCTAGTATTCTAGCCCATGTCAAATTCATAATTTTTATTATTGCCACATATTAATACGGTGATAGGAACAGGGTATGTGAGATGGGAGGGGCATATATCATGCATGGGAGACACGAAATTAGCATTTGCATTTTTAGATATGTGAAATGTGTCACTTTGGGAGAATGAGGCGTATTTATCTACTGATTTATTCATGGTATATTTCGGAAAACTCTCAGTAACACAGATAATATAATCAATATATCATCCAACATATGCACTCTGCGATACACCACATACGACCTACATCAACCCTTACATGTTTCAGCACCGAGGTGCCAAAATATGTAGAAATTTGTATAGGTCGTAAATGGCATATCGCAGAGTGCGTGTGTTCGATGATATATTGATTGTAAGAACATGCACTGAATGAATAAAAAAAATGTGTCTATGTTGTCATATATTATGGTAATTAATGAATAAATTTATAGAGCTGTAATTGAAGGCTCTTGTGATTCGATATGACGTACTTCTCCGTACAGGTACATGGAGGGAGTGAGGTAAAAGCCATAATTCTCAGGCAGAATAGCTGGTGTCCTGCCGAGATTTGAGCCAAGTATGTCCCACTGCAGAACAGGATCACCTCGTCTTTCGGTACATAGGTGCAAATGGAAGCATTTCAATAAAACTCATCATAGGAAAATAAGATTGCGGGAAAGTGTACTGGATTCGCCAGGCTCAGGAGAGGGATCAGTGACAGGCTATCGCAAAGACAAAAACAAACCATATTTCGTATACCACCAAAAAAGTTTAAATTTTTTTGGAGTAGTTCATTTACCGTCAGTTTTTCAAAAACAAGTTATTGGCTATTACATAAGCGTACTGGGAACCTGGGAAACCGCAGTTGATATTATTTAATATTGTTGAAAGTTATTTCCGCAGTAGCAATGTATCTTTTCAAGTCTGGGTTTCAGGTTAAAAATACATTCACTCTACACCCCTTAGATATTTTGAGCTATAATTTTGGAACGTTTGCCATAATAATTAACGCGTGCCTGGAATTTGTGCATTGATCACTTTCATTCAGCTTTAAATGCCTGTATGATGTATCTAACAAAGTGTCATACATGATTGTAACAGAAATTTTATTGACCATTAATATATGTGTAGGTATCAGGGATTCCCAAGTCAATGGTTGCAACATTACAAGGTTTTCCTTAGGGAGAGTCGTCTAAAGGGACTTGAACTGCCAAAACTGCCAAGGATACAGGATTAAATATTTTTAATTTTGTTTGCAGATAGTGTAAATCCTTTCAAATGGTGTTTCAAAATATGTTTAAAAAATGCGAGGAATCTGTGTTTTTACAGAATGCTGATAAGGCACTGATATCATTTGGTCAAAAGTCAACTGTGCGCTAAATCATTGTTTGGAAAAAAAATGTTTAAAAGAACTGGATGTTACGGAGAGTCCGTAGCTGAATTGAACTTTGAAACATAACACCTGTTACCACTAATATAACGAAGTCGTTACATGAACAAATGACGTGTGTGTTGGCTACTCACGTAACTATAAAAGTTTCATGACGGGAAACAAAATAGTAGCTTTTTCCTCTTATTTGCCTATCGTCCATTTAGCAATGCTGTTTGCACACATGGTCAACTGTCAGCGTGATCAGTGAAAATTAAAATGAACATGAAATTTGTCGCAAAACTTGAGATGATATTTTGATATTTTCCCGGGGGTCGCTAGAAACCCGCTGAAGAACCTCAGTCAGAACACAAGATATACGGACCGAGATTTGAATTCGACATCTTCTGCTATGTTTATCCCTAAAGGGAAATATGAATTTGACATTCAGAGGGCCGTGTATCGTGACATATTCTTATAATAAAACCACCTAGATAAACTAATTTCTCAAATTTATTTTTAGAATAGAACTCTACAAGTTTGGGGCAGGTTTTCTGTCCATCATCAGGGGTGTAGTACTGTATACACAGCAATAGGTTTAAGTCATACAGGTTATGCTGACTGTTTGCTGACATATACCTATTGCTGTGTATACAGTACTAGACTTCTGATGATAGACAGAAAATCTGTCCCAAACATGTAGATTTCTATTCCAAAAATAAATTTGAGAAATTAGTGCATCTCGTTGGTTTTATTTTAAGGAAATATGAAGTTTCACCTTTATATAAAAAACATGCGAAATTATTGTTTTATATATTGTAACCTTCATGTATCTATACAGAATAACAGAAGTTTTGGACTGAATGATATCAGGCATTTCGTACATTTATTCTGTTCTTATTTTATTTAGGGATGATATTTTTATTTGTAAATATCATTTGCAAATATTTTAGCTCTGTCATAATTCCGAATGATATCTGCCTAACGTAAATTTTTCTACATTCTTTGTCAGCCATGAATATGTATTTGTTTTTTGCTACATTTGGTCTAGACCATCGTCTCTGTTATAAAAGACTTTTTTTTCATTTTTTGTGGAATAGGCTGCATTGACATCGTACATCTGAACTCGGCAACTATGTTTAGGCGAGAGACATGAAGTGGAACGAGAAGAGTAAATGGACGTAAAAGCATGATGAGTAAGCTGTTGCACATATTTCGCTCTGACACAAAGTGCTTGCACCCTCAGGAGTACTCTTATCTCACTTGCTGTTGAACTCACACTCCTGAATATACGTCACTTCAGTGTTGGCTGGAAATTGAGATTCTTGTTTCAGCTGCAACTCTAACAAAGTTTAGTCTCGAAATCATAGTGAAGTTAACTTTAATTAGTGAAAGAAAAATTTACAGTATGTAGTATCAATGTTATTGTAAATTTGATAATCGTAAGATTAATTGAAGATGTTTCTTTTTTCATTATTGTTGTTGAAACTCACTTAATTTTATCACACTATTATTGTTGTTACCATCACACTGGTTCACCTAGTTTATAAGTACAGGTTTTACCAAAGCTAACCACAGAGCTCTTCGGCGAAATGTATTCACACTGCACTTCTCGTCTCACGGAGACGCTGATCCAGTTGTGAAGTCGTATTAGCTTCTGGGTAATTTCGGCCACTATAATTAGGCTATATTCCAGTGTATCTGTACTGGACTAATTACTGCAAGCATCAAGCTTTGAGACCACGTCGTTGCTTTCTTCGTGTTTGTTCTCCACGTTGATTGGATCACAACTGAGTCCTGTTGTAGGTTGTGCGTGTCTTGGGCACACACACAAAAAGGTTTTAACCTTGGTGACAAATAAAACTACTGAGAGGTGCCTTACCCTATTTGACGGTTACGTTTATTTTGGATACTAAACTTCTTAGGATATGCCTTATATTTTGTAATATTTCCAACTAATTTTTAAGCATAATCACAATATTGGGAAGGCCTAAGCGAGTGTTTTTCACCCAATATATGTATCAGGCATTCCAAAACACGTTAAATAGTGCGAAAAATCAACACAAAATTCTACCTATTTTTCGACATGTCTGTACGTTAACTACAAACCTTAGACCAAAGGCCAGCTTCCATTCCATCGGGCCCAAATCGCCATATATTTTTGGCGTTTATCAACTTTCTTCAATTTGACTGATATTTGAGAACTTGTTATAGAGCAAGAGGTGAGTTTCGAAACTTAACTTCAAAAGTCCTATGAGCCAGCGTTGTTCACGTTCATATTTTCATGAAAGCCTTGTAATATGTCTTGTTTGCATTAAGCAAGTTTTCGTTTTAAGGACGTGTCTGTACATCTATCGAACCTCTGCAGCGTCTTGTGCCCGGTAGAAATTCACAGCATTTGATGAACCGTGATTTTGTGGTCTATAGTGAGAGTTGTGAGAGGAATGTAATTGTGTGTCATATAGGTGTAATATAACTGTTATTACTCAAATAGCTTGAAGCTTATACGAATGTAAAATTAAGTATACGAAATCGGAACACGTTCTTTTCATTTCTCCTGTTCTCATCCAAGAACTTGTAATTTTTTAACGATTTTATTTCAGCCGAATAGAAGGACTTCGAAAGCTTCGGGCGATGCACGACGTATTTTAACAAAAAAATATAGCGACATTACGAATTTTAACTACACACAAACTATTACATTAATTAAAACATGCGTTTATTAAATGTTATTGTCTGATATTCATTGCATCTGTAGTCCGAAACATAGTTGCTGAATTCAAATGCTATTGACTATGTCTTCCTTAAAGAAGATATTGGTCTAGCCCTTAAGAAATGACGATTAGTTACTGCTTGATATTTACTACCTACCAGTTAATATAGAGTGGGAAGTTAAACAGCAGAAACTTTCTATTTTGTGCTGAGGCAGCATGCTGCCACAGCACCAAAGTTAACATAACGAAGTAATTCACTGAATTTTTTAAATTGTAACTTTAGCAAGGAACAATATATGGTCCCTGAGGATGATCGTATGATCGAAATATGTAGGAGCGTTTTAAATGTTGTAATGTAAATTTTAGACTTCTTAAATTATATATATATATATATATATATATATATGTGCATGTGTTGGTGTGTGTAATTAGATAATCTACAGAATGCATGTTGAAACGATATAAAACGAATTGTATATTTTATATAATGTAGTTTCTTTGCAGTATTCTAATAGTTAAACATGATAACTGGAAATAAGTTTGAGTAAATAAATCACTTTCCGTAACGACAATAAAAATTGCCAAAATTAAATCTAAGGAATACATTCGAAAGAGAAAATTTTTTCCAACCTAATTACCTGTATTATTATTTCATATAGGTTTCGTTGCGAATGAAGTTTTTAAATAACCGCTTCTTTCAATTTTTATCTGAAGGCAATTTACTCAATACGAATTGATGCTAGGATCATGTAATTGGGCAGATATTGGCGAATCTCAAGTAATCATTTCGAAATAACAGAAAAAAGGACTGGATTCTGAAGAGAGAAACTCGTACAACGGTTTATCCGAACCCATCAGTTCATTCTCTGCAAGATACGGACAATCTATGAAATGGCTTTTGTATGCCACGAATCTTTCGAATGCTTTACTTAGCCTCCGAAGCCAACGATTTTACTTTATCCAGCAGCAGAAACTCTGTGAATTACCCTTCTTATACGGAGAATCTAAAACCAGCGCAAGGAAAAAAAGAAAGAACAACGTAAATAGACTACTGGTACAAGGGGTCTTCCTGAGATGCTGTAATCATATTAATTCATGCTTCACTGCAAAGTCCATCCATTACTGCATTGCCTCTTCCTACATCTCCACCCGACCTGACAGAACTTTAATCCCGTTTATTACAGTAATACAGATTATTATCTAATTCAACAAGCAAATAAACATACAGGAATAAGAAAGTTCGGGATTAGCTCTTGTAATCAAATAATGTTTTACCTAAACTAGGAAATCTGTTAATTGCAGACTGTGTATTTCTGTCTTAAATAAACAAAATGGGTGCTAATTTTAAAAGCCGTTTTTAAATCATCGGAAAATAGAAGTTCTCTAAATAGAACCATTTTTAATTGGATGGATAAAAGAGCGAGATTGTGCAATGGAATATATAGAATATTCAAAAGATGTAATTTTTTATAAACGTTAATTATTACACATCAAATAAACTTTCTTGTAACCTGTGCGTAAATTAAAGGCTGGTATGTAACAGCCGGTAAAGTGACTGCTGGTTACGCTAAAGGTATTCCATCCCAACAGTAATAAGAATTTCGCCCTACACCACGCTATTTTCTTGTTACAAATCTTCCTTATCACAACTTCTTGTGTCTTTTCGCTGAGGGCTCGTGACTGAATTGTGAAGGATTTCACACACTTCCATCCAGTTCTGTGTTTAGCATCGCTCTCAGCTAAGACCCAAACCTTCTGTTCGCCTTTATATTGACAGATTTATCCACATCCGTGCTTTGATTTCTAGTGTTCTTTTTCACAAATTCTTGAACTAAAGAAAGAATAGGGTTTATATATTTCAATTCTTAGACCAAACGAAGAAATTTATTTTAAATAGCCGATCTGATGGACGTCTTTTGAAGTTACCAGAGGCTGGAAATTTTCCATAGTTAAAAGTTTTCAAGTAGTTGTTATATTTTGAAATCGACTTAATATTATTTCTTGATACATACCCGAAATCAAAAAAATATTATCTTGTGTTCCTTCTTTTGGGTAATTCCTCGGCGTCTGAATTTTACGTACCGATGTTTCGAATCACTCTGTCAGTTCTATCTTTTCACGTGGTGTAAGCACCTGCATACACCACCTAAAAGAAAGAATACAACATGCAGAACACGGCGAAAAGTTGGAACCAAAATTATCAGGTTATTGATAATTAGGTAAATCGGACGTGTTATTTAGAATACAAATAATCTCCTAAAGCTTCCAACTGAATGACACTCAATTTTATTACACAATATAATTATAGTAAATAAAATAGAAAATATGAATAATCTGGGTCTCTAAACTTAAACTGTCGTTTATATCCCTACATGTTACTTTTTATCCTCTTTGATTTCCTTCTTTAACTCAATCGAACACAACAAAACTTATAAATTTATAAGTTGCAGTAAAAAAGTAAAATGTGCAACGTGCCATGCAGGCCCAGAGGGACAGTAGAATTATATATTTACTCTTTCTTTACTTATGTATATTGGACTTGATAGTTGAATAAAGAGAGACCAACTTGATGTCACTTGTTTCTTTCACCCGTTACCTCCTCCCTCTTAGGTCCAAATATACTCCTCAACACAATGCCATAACCGTGCTTTACCTGATAATTCAACCTACACAATAAAACCAACAAATGCATGTATGTGATCTATATTTATCAGATGTTATTCATTATCGATATATTTCAAACCCTTCGCGATCACCGTCAGATTAATTTACAGTATTTCAAGGAGTCCAAACAAACTCTTAAAATGCATACGTAAATCTCGTGATGGTTCACTTATACATTTCAGTAGTTCGCTTTAGTTTTGGGGCTTCTTGTAATTTGTTTGTTCTGAAATCCATTAAAAAAACTTGAAATACATTTTCGGCAGAATGCAGAATTTCTGAATGTCAAACCTGGTGGTGCATATAGTAACACTTTGGCTTTAGAAAGTTAATTAGTGTTTGCGCAAGGGTGGAAGTCAACATGAAGGTGGCGTTTCCGAAAAACAGTAAGCTTTGTTGTCCAGTTTAAGATAACATTTATAATTTTTTTACACTCGGTTTTTCAAATAATTATTGTTCTTTGATAATATCATGGTCTCTGACGCATTAGGCACATTTGCACCCCAAAAATGTTTACTGATTTTGAAAGTTTACAGCAAAAGTTGTTCTCTTTCTCAGGTGTATTTCATATATCGACACTGTTATCTCAGCAAGGCTTTTTCCAGTCACGTCTAAGCGCATGTGAACCGATAAAAAGTGCTAGTACCATATTTCACAATTTGGCTTGCCACCATTAGACTTGCAAACATGGTGTCAAGTAACAGTCTGCATACAATAATGGATTAGGTATTTAACGTTCAAAATTAATTACATGTCGTTCAAACGTAACTCTTCTGTGTATGATTTATGACGTGCTTCACTATATTTTCTCCTCTGAACTAGAGAAATCAGTAACATACTAGAATCTTCAATCAGCAGGTTTTTAGTCTTAGCTTAAATACTTTCATGGTCTATTATTTCATGTTATAATCAAATGTACGTACTATTCATTATGATATTACAGAATTCAAACAAACACTTCGATAACAGAGGCAGAATTCAGCTACAAAAATAACAAAGGCAAAAGAAACCCGAGCTATCATTCACAACACAAGAAATGAAAATGCATAAAGAATTTTGTTAATTTTGATTTCTTATTCTTAAGTCATAACATCACAAGAATGCTGCTGTATACCATAATTCTGTGTAGCATATTCACTGCAATCACACATGCTCCGCTAGTGTTGCATTTAATTGTTTTAGGCAAAAGTAAATCCATTAAACATAACATTATAGAGACTGCACAACATTCGTTGAAGGGTTCCTTATTCAACATATCGGGAAGTGCTGTAAATAGATTGAAAATTATGCATCTAAATAAAGTATGTACGTATGGTTTTGTGAACCAATTATTCTTCGATTCGATATTTTTGCCCAGATTGGTACAGCGATCCACGAACTGCATTTAATTGGTGGGTGACAGACCTACTGGACTAATAATAAAATATTATATTATATATATTATATTATATTATATTATATTATATTATATTATATTATATTATATTATATTATATTATA
>Ga0123352_10003660_pt1 | contig 22357 bp, 19 predicted proteins | sample TergutLab28metaG_FD_89700 | JGI IMG/M metagenome (GOLD analysis project Ga0123352, IMG submission 89700) | Labiotermes labralis P1 segment gut microbial communities from Petit-Saut dam, French Guiana - Lab288 P1 | ecosystem: Host-associated > Arthropoda: Insects > Digestive system > Gut ...
CCAAACAGCAGCGTTAGAACCCCAGCCTAGGTTCAACATGGGCAAATTATTAGCAAGATTTCCCTGAATACCCAAAGTCTTCTCTAAGCGAACCAGTGGGCAAATATTCATTCTTAAATTATTTAGCTCTTGTTTCAAATTATAACTTAAAAATCCGTCTTCGTAATGTAAGAGTGGTATAATCGACTCTAAAACTGATTCTGCGCTTGCACTAGCAAAGTTGAGTGTTGATAACGCAAGTTCAAAGTCTCCCTCTTGCACTCTTTGATTAAATGTTTGCTGATCCAAGATTGATATTGACAATTCAATTCCGACTTGCGCTAAAGATCCTCCTGCTATTTCAGCCATTACTTGATATACCTCATTTTGCGGCAATATAAGTTCGAGTGATATTGCTGGGTGTCCTGCTTCGACTAAACGATATCTTGCAAGATCTACATCAAATTCTCTCAAAATGCCAGAATATAGTTCACTATGAAAGTTCCAAGGTGCATCCGATACTGCCGAATTAATAGAGCCATGGAAAATGTCATTAAATACTTGTCTATCAATGCCATATGCAATAGCTTCTCTCACAAGAATATTGCTAAGGTAATCATTTTGCATATTAAAATTTATTGTTATCGGATTATTGATTGGGTTTGAATATGGAAGAAGCCATATCCCGCCAATATATATAGACCCCGGAGGAAACCGTCCAGGCCAAGGCCATGGAAAAAATCCATTTGTGGTTATCCCATTGGTCATCCCATCACAAATAAACATATCCATATATCCTGCGCTAATCATTACTTCAATGAAACTTCGATCATGTATAATATATATTTCTTTTCTCCTTTCTATCAAACAACACCCATCGAAACAGCGAATATTAGAAGGGTTAGCGATTGAGTTAGGATAAAAAACAATCCTTTCTCCGGAAATAATATGGCATATTACATGCATACCCGTACCTCTATACCTTGTCCAAGAATTACTATCATCATATTCAGATAGCACGAACACTATGCTTGCCGCAGGCAACGCTAATAGATGTAAAAATTCTATTTGACCTGGATTATGAAGCGTAAAATAGACGGTGTAGTTGCCTTCAGTTGCAATATAATTGACTTTGCTCCACACTCTATGCATAGGAGAGCCTTGATGATCTAGTGCGTATTCTTTCATGCTCACAATGTTATCGGCATTAAATGGATTTCCGTTTGAAAAGACAACATCTTCTTTTAAATACATTCTAATTGTTATGCCGTCATCAAAAAGATACCAGTCTTCAGCCAGCACAGGCTTAAAATCGTATCCTGCGTCATTCCACACCAGCAATGTTTCAAACACCATTCTAGCTGCCCATTTTGAAGTCGTTGATGATTGGTTGAAAAAAAGTGGGTTTAGTGGCTCTTCTATTGCTCCGATTCTAGATATTTGAAAATCTTCATTCATAGTGCCACATACAAGTCTCATTGGCGTCAGCCAATCCCTTTGGTTATACTCACTTACAGGCATTGGTTGTGTAAAGCCTGTTGCCATGATTAAGCTTATTATTAAGCTAAATAATATTGATAACTTTTTTTTCATATTTTTTTCTCCTTTTTTTGTTTTTTTATTTACCCTTTTCGACCCACCTTCTTTAAAAAGCCAAGAATTATTATGTTATAACTCAGCACTTTCAATAAAATAAAAAATTTGACCAGTCATTAAATGACTTGTCTCTTTTAAATAATTTCATGAAAAAATATATCACACCATTATTGATGTTTAGTTTATCAATTAATTGGTTTTTGAGAATAAAATTTTTCATGTCTTAACATGCAAATTATACCATAAAATTATACATTTCTTTTAATTTATTATTAGTTATTTTGTCTATTTTTGTCGAAAATTCTTTTTAATTTAGAACAAATTTACTTTTTTAAGAATATTTCATCTTTTAAAACAAAAATAATAACGAGCAGTTAGTAAAACTTCTCGTTATCCGTCTGTATTTATATCAAAAGCATTCTCACTATTCGCTCCCCCCCGTTAACATAAACATTGTAACAATTTCCACTTGCGGAGACTTTGGCTTTTGGGGCTTTGTAGCCGATTGCTCCTGCAACAGCAACCGCCATTGCCGCACCCATCAACGCTCCCCAAGCGGCATCTTCTAAGACTTCCCAAATACTATCCGCTCCGGTCACAACACTCATCAAGCCAGCAATCACAAAACCTGTTATCGCTCCCTTCGTCGCAACTTTCAGCATCGGTCCCACTAATTCAACCGCCGCTACTATAAACACTACCAACGCTACTGCTATTATTCCTATTCGTATCAATAACGAAGCGTTTGACAAACCCTCCGCGTCCAGATGAGTTTTCGTCTTGTTTTTGATATACTTATTATACTTCTTTGAATTCGACTATGTAGATTTTACCATTGTGCATTAATATAGTAAAAGAAGTAGTATTCTCTCTTGAGTAATTAACATCTGCTACATCATCCTACATTATAACAAGTTCACCAATTTGTAGAATTAGTTGCTCCAATTCCAACATTTCAGTTTCCATATTTTCTTACCTCCATTTTAGTTTTAGGTCGCGATCCTATGTTTCATAGTATACGGTCAAAAACACAACACTGTCAAGCGTTTCGTTTTAGTTTTGACCGCATATCTTTAAGACATTTAATCGAAAAATAAAGAAAATTGATATAAATCTCTTTTCTCATTCATTAGGCACATAATTACAACGATAAATGTTTTTCGTTGCACTTTTGACCATAATGGATATAAGAGGTTAAGATATGAAAAATTTGCATAAATTTAGTGAGCGGCTAGGTGAACTTATGTTTTACGATAATAACATAACTAGTGATAATTTGGGTGAGAAACTCGGCTTAGGAGGTTCGTCAATTAGAATTTGGCGGACAGGTAAAAGCATTCCCTCTCTTTCAAAAGCAATTACTCTTGCAAATTATTTTAACTGCTCTTTAGATTTCCTGTTAGGTCGCATTGACGATGACATAAAATATTCGCCAAAACCTCTTCCGATATTTCATGAGCATTTAGTTTCAATTATAAATAAGCGCGGAATAAGTTGGTATAAAGTTGTAAAGGACACTAAAGTTTCAAAAACAAGTTTGCAAGGCTGGAGAGAAGGTAGCGACCCTTCTATTGTAATCTTAAATGAATTAGCCAATTATTTAGATGTTTCTATTGATTATCTTATAGGACGAGAATCTTAATACATACAAATCAGAAAAATCTACAATCCTTTTCACTGTGCATAATTAACTCAGCCAAGATCCCCAAATAATAACACCTTGCGATTCATAATAAAAAATGTTCTTTTATTGCTTAAATGAAAGAACATTTTTTACTGACATTTACCTTATTTTTTGTCCTACAAACTTAATATCTGTCTATATTCTAAAATTAAGGCTCTTTTTTCACAAAATAATTTAGGTCAATTTTAGGTCAACTCTCAAAGAATTTTTTCTTGTTTTCCCAATATATAGCCCCTTTAAACGCTTTTACCCCACTATATATAGTGTTTTTCTCACTCTCATCTTTTCTTCAAAAAAAGCTGTCAATTGGTTTTTTCTTTTTTTTTTCAAATAATTTTGATATGTTTTTTTAATTTTTAATCACCTAATAAGTCGGGGCGTTTTTCTTTTGTTGTTATTTTTGATTGTTCGTTTCTCCATTTTTCGATGTTTGCGTGATGTCCTCCGAGCAGGATTTCGGGAACTTTTTGCCCCATGAATTCAAAGGGTCTTGTGTATTGAGGATATTCCAATAGGTTTGACGAAAAACTCTCGTCTTGGGAACTTTCTTCATTTCCCAAAACTCCCCCGATATGTCTTGACACCGCATCAACAAAAACCATTGCGGCAAGTTCTCCGCCCGTCAAAACAAAGTCGCCTATTGAAATTTCTTTGTCAATCATTAGGTCAATTATTCTTTGGTCAACCCCTTCATAGTGTCCGCACAAAAGAAGTATTTTGTCATGATTTTTAGATAAATCTTTTGAGAGTGAATGTTTTAAGACTTCGCCTTTTGGGGAAAGGTAAACCCTTAAATACTCATGATATGGGTCAACTGCTTGGATTGCATCAAAAATCGGCTGACAAGTCATCACCATACCAGCCCCGCCGCCATAAGGCTCATCATCAACTTTCCGATGCTTACACTTTGAATATGAGCGAATGTCAACAATGTCAATCTCAATCGCTCCGCATATTTGGGCACGACCAATAACGCTTTGCTTCAAAGGCGCAAACATATCCGGAAATATAGTTAAAATTTTAAATTTCATATTTTACCTTTTACTTCAATATATCACATTTATATTCGCCTGTTACACAGTCTTTTTTTGAGTAGTTGAAAAGGCGGTTTTTTTTGTCGAATGGGAAATATTCGATGCGGTAGTTTGCATTTTTTTCGAATTTAGAACGCATTTCAATTTCCAGTTGTTTGCTTCTTTGTTGCTCTATTGCCTCAGGAATCGGGGCTCTTGGATCGCAAAGAAGACAATCCAGTTTTATGAAATGTTTTGCTTTTTCGACGCTGCCATGAGTTGTTAGAAAGTCTAAAAGCAAGGTGTAGGCATTCTTTAGTGATGCATTTTTGTCTCCCTTAGCCTCACTAAATGTCTTTAAAAAAGCATATGGTGATGAAAAGAGTGAAAAACCATATTGAATTGAATTTTTAAACATGCCGGAATTGTGATATTTATCGATTGTTTTTTCTATTTTTTTTAAAGTGATAATGTCGCTATAGGGCATCGTTTTTGTTTGAATAACCTCATAGGGAGCAGCATGAGAGTAAATTGCACCAAAATCATTTTCACGAATATTTGTTCCTTTCAGCATTTTTAGAAAGCCCAATTGAATCATATTGGCATTTGTTGCAACACACTCATTAATAGCATGTGAGAGCGTTTCAATCGTTTCAAGCGGCATTCCGGCGATTAAGTCAACATGAATGTGGCAATTTTTAAATGTCGTTAGTTTTTTGATGTTTTTGAGAACCTTTTTTATGTCGGTCAATCGATTGATTGATTGCAGTGTTTCAATATTCAATGATTGAATTCCGATTTCAAACTGCACTCTTCCCTTCGGCATTTTTTGGATGATTGAAAATAACTCGTCATTAAAAAGGTCTGCTGCCGCCTCAAAATGAAAGGTTGCATCGGTTTTAAGAGAGAAAATAAATTCTAAAATTTCAACTGCTCTTTTTTGATTTGCATTAAAAGTTCTGTCGCAAAATTTGATAATTTTTGCTCCGTTTTTAACAAGAAGGTCAATATCATTTTTCACTCTCTCAATGGAAAGATATTCTACCCCCTTAGTTATCGACGACATACAATAAGAACATGAAAACAGACAACCTCTTGAAGTTTCAATATAAATTAATTGTTTTGATATATCGGGGATTTGGTTTTTCTTAAATGATGCAAAATATTCGGGCGTGTATGGTGAGGGGAAGTTTTCGAAATTTTTGGGGGTTGAAAAATTGTGCGTGCGGCAACACTCCGTCCCTAGAAGATATTCACAAAACTCAACTTCTCCGCCTTTTAGTATTTTATCGGCGAAGGGATAGTTATTTTCTTCGTCATGGGCAACTTCAGGACCGCCTAGTATAATTCGGATATTACTCTGCAATTTTTTAATAAGCGGGGCTATTTTTTTGATTAGTTCAATGTTCCAAATGTAGCATGAAAATGCGACGATGTCGGCATATTCAGAATAAATTTTTTCAACTATTTCATGCAAACCCTCATTAACGCTTGCCTCAACCACCGAAACTTTAAGTCCATGCTTAGTTGCATAAACTTTTAAACACCACGCACTGAGTTGTTTGTGGATATTTTTCGCACTGATTGAAACTATGACAGTCTTCATTTGTTAGTCTAAATCCCCTTTTTTGAAAGGAATTTCTTCGCAAAATATAATATTATTTGAAGCAGGAATTGTGTCTATTCCTATTTTAAAAATACGGCTTCTTTCGGGCAAAACAACAGTTGTGTTTCCGAATGATAGATTGATTTCAATGTCAATACTTGCTTGCACCACATCATCCCTTTCGCCCCATATCTCTAGAAAATCGTCAATTTCTTCTTGATCTAAATCCGCTGCCTCTAAAATATCTCGAATGTTAAATTCAATATCAAGAGTTAAACTCACTGTTGAAATATGAGTGTTAGAATGTCCTATGCTAAAAAAAGATATTTCAATAAAATTTTGTGCAATATCTAAAAATGAGAGAAATTCTCCGCCTTGCATTGATGAAAGCAGCATACCTATCAAATCTTGTGACCCGTCATTAAGGATTGACAGCGCTTCATCAGTCGCTGTCAAACGGCTTCCGACTTGAGTAAAATTTGCAAGATTTTTTAATTCGCTGATGAACTCATTAAATATAAACGCTGCATAGTCACCTTCTTCACCAATTCCGAGCATCATAGTTGCTCCTAGAGGATGAGATGCCCCATCTGGCGCAGAAACTGCTTCGCCGATAAAATAGCCGTCACCAACCGGCTCAATATAGACAAGATAGTTGTTATATAATGTTGCAAAAACATTATTCATGTCATCAATGCTGTTATTCAGCATATCTATCATGTCTCTAAATCCCAACAGGTTTGCCATTGCAAGAAAGAAAGGGTCTCTCATCATACCATCAAAAAGAGAGTTAAGTGCAAAACTTTGCCTGAGCGAATTGCCTTCACCATGAATTCCATGTGTTCCAAGATTAAAACTCGATAAGTCCATCCCAAAAGTACTCATAACTCCAAGAACCATCTCAATCATTGCCCCAATTCCGCCATCTTCGCCATCAAGCATCACAGAGATTAAAAGCGGCAAAATATCCTCTAAATCATCCATTCTTAGTGTTTCGGTCATAATTAGTGAATAGTTTGTGCTTTGATTGTCAAAAGCGAATTCGGAAACGGTTCTATTGACTATTTCATTCCATTCATCTTGTGTTGCAACGGGAAGCGCTTCATAATCCCTAACTCTGTTAAAACGAAAAGAATCGCTAAAGTTGCTCTCAAGATAAGCGTTGGTTGCTCTTGCTTGAACTCTTATGATATTTTCACCATAAATTAGATGCTGAACATGGTCATTAAGCCTTAGTTGATTTACTGAAACAGTAACTTCATGCCCGTTTATTGAAACAGTATAGCCATTTATTGCCCTGGCATCACCGCCCCAAAACAAAATATTGTTCAGTTTTTCAAAATTAATTGGAGTATTGAGCCTTTCCGTCGGAACTGTTTCTTCACCGCCGTTTCTGCACGATACAATAGACACCACGCTGAAAATAAGCATGAGAGAAAGCATTAGCAATAATATTTTTTTTAGATTTTTTTTCATAAGTTCTCCTAAAATTATATTTATAGAGGTGCTAAATGTTCGTAATGCGAGCAAATTTACGAAGATTTTTTAGGATAAAATTATCGGCATGACACAGTCATTACTAGCGGTATTGACAAGGAATGAAGATAGTTTTAGGCAAAAAAGATTGTAAATTTACCGCATAGACATTTATGCCGTCATGAACTTTTAGCACCCCCATATTTAGTATATGATAAAATTATGGCATATAAAGCAAATTATGTCAACAAATATATCGAAGAAATTTAAAATCCCTCCAATATAAATAGAGGGATTAAAAAATAAAAGATATAAAACTAACTCTTCATTTGCGTTATGCATTATTAAAAAACTATTCCAAACTCACTATATAATAATACAACGGTTGACCGCCGAAGTGAATGTCTACTTCACAATCAGTATATTTTTTTGCTATTTCTTCAGCAACTAGTTGAGCCTCTTCTTCTTTGACATCGTTTCCAAAATAAAGCGTTACCATGCTGACATCTTCATTCATCATTTTGTCGATGAGTTCTTTGGTGACAAAATCAACTTTGTCGCCTTTTGAAACAATCGAACTTTGACATAGTCCGATAATGTCACCTTTTTTCAAATCAAGATTGTCTATACTTGTTTCTCTCACCGCATAAGTCACTGCTCCTGCTTTCACTGACCCGAGTGCGTCTGTCATTGCTTCAAGGTTTTCTTCAGCACTTTTGTCGCCGTCAAATGCCAAAACTGCGCTCAATCCTTGCGGAACATCTTTTGACTCGATTATGTGAAGATTGCGTTTTGACAATGCTTTGGCTTGCTGGGCGGCAAGGATTATGTTTTTGTTGTTCGGGAAAACGAAAATATCTTTTGCTTTTACCTTATCACATGCTTTTGCGATGTCCTCGGCACTCGGATTCATCGTTTGACCGCCTTCAACAACAAAATCAACCGTCAAATCTTTGAATATATCCGCTAAACCTTGCCCTGCGCAAATTGCCACCATTCCAAATGGTTTTAAGTTTTCTTGTTTTTTGCCGACAAGTTCACGATTTTGTTCAAGCATGTTGTCGATTTTTATTTTGTCGACCTCGCCTAGTTCCAATGCATAAGTCAGTGCAATCCCAGGTTCATTAGTGTGGACATGGACTTTTACAAATTGTAAATCTCCGATAACCAAAACGCTATCGCCGATAGTTTCAAGATGATCTCTCAGCCTATCGATATTTGCCTCGGTTGTCTTTTTCTTTATGTTGACGATTTGGAACTCAGTGCAGTATGCGAATTCAATATCAGCCAAATCAGAGAAGTCAAAATGAGCGCCTTCACTGAATTTTTCGCTAAATTCAGCAGATACTGTGTCATCAAAACTAAGGTTGACATCCTCAATTCCCAATAAAATGTTGTAAAAACCTCTAAAGAGAATTAAAACTCCGCGCCCTCCTGCATCTATTACCCCTGCTTTTTTCAAAACCGGCAGCATATCAGGCGTTTTTTTGAGCATTTCTTCGCCGTCAATGATTATTTTGTCTAAAAATTCAGGAAATTCAATACTCTTTTTTGCGTGAATTTTTGCACTATCAGCTAGCGCCTTGATGATAGTTAGCATCGTTCCCTCTTTTGGGTTTGTCACCGCTTTATAGGCAATATCAGAACCATTTGCCAAACTTTTTGCAAATGCTTTGATGTTGATTTCTTTGGCTGAAGCAAGACCATTTGCAATTCCTTTGATGATTTGAGACAGGATTACCCCGCTGTTTCCTCTTGCGCCGCGAAGAGCGCCTTTGCTCATAGCACCGCATATCTCTTCAACACCATTCGACGGACATGCTGCGACTTCTTTTGCACAACTCATCATGGTCAGCGACATGTTAGTTCCTGTGTCGCCGTCAGGAACAGGAAAAACATTCAGTGCGTCTACATGGTCTTTATTGATGTCTATCAACTTTGCTGAGTTGATAATCATCTTTCTTAAGAGCGCTCCTGATAATTTATCTAATTTTTCAACTTTTGTTTTATCTATTTTTTGAGTTGTTTGACTCATAATACTCCTTAACCGGTGGTTGATGACCGGTGATTAGTGGTGGTTGACAAAATAAATTCAACTTTCACCGACCGCCAATCACAAATCACTAACCACTAAAATTTTAAACTTTCACGCCGGCAACAAAGACATTCACTGTTTGAACGCTCATGCCTGTGAATTTTTCAACGCCGTATCTTATGCCCTTTTTAAGTGACTGAGCAACAGCGTCTATGCTCACGCCATATTTTACTATGACAAATAAATCAATAGAAACCTTGTCCCCGTCAGTTCGAACTTTCACCCCACGAGAAATTCTTTTTTTGTTCATCAAATTCAAAAGATTTAAGCCGTCTTTTTTTCTTGAAACAAGGTCAACAATACCATAACAATCAATTGCCAAGAGTCCTGCCACTTGAGCAATAGCGTCACAGTTAATTGTTATTTTTCCATATGCATTTGCCGTGCTAACTGCCATAAGTGTGTTCTCCTTTTTACTTTAGTATATGTATTGTATAATTAATTTTAACTCAATTTAGACGATTTTGCAACTATTTGAACACAAGATATAAAAAAATTCATAAAATTAGAGCAAAAAATGTTGATTTTTCATTAAAATTAGGTGTTAAAAACACTTGTCAAAAATATTTTAATGTGGTAGAATTGATAGGTTGTGTTTCAAAAGAACACTTTCCCTAAGGAAAATCGGAGGTAAAAAAACTATGGCAAGAGAATGTGCTGTGTGTCTAAAAAGAAGAGCGAGCGGAAACAATGTTTCCCACTCTAACCGCAAAACAAGGCGTTCATTCGGCGTTAACTTAAAAAAAGTCAGCGTTGAACTTGACGGTGTTGAAAAGAAAGAATATCTTTGCACTCGTTGCATGAGAACAGCAAATAAAGACTAATTTATTAAGTGAAAAGCGAAAGGTTAAAAGTTAAAAAATGTTTTTATAGAATTCTAAAAAATATCTAACCTTATTTTTCACCTTTCAATTTTCCATGTTCACTTAAATAATTGCTTGTCCAAATCAAAAAAGACCGCAAAATATTGACGGTCTTTTTTCTTTTTTTCTATGTAAGCCTCCTAACGATGCGGTCTTGGGCGATGATGAGACGGGCGGTGATGATGGTGATGTCCTCTTCTCGGTCTGCTATCTTTCACAAACAGCCTAAAAAACGGCCTAAAGCATCTCGGCACTCTAACACAAACTATTTTCATAATAACTATATATGCCGCTGATTAGTAGTTGGTGAATGGTTCAGCGGTTGGCAGTTGTTCTTACCTCTTACTACTAACCTCTAACCACCGATCACTTACCGCTAACCGCCGATTTTAATTTTTCTATTGTTGCTTTTGGGTCTGGGCTTGAAAAAACTGTGTTGCCGGCAACAAGAACGGCTGCCCCTGCTGATATAATTTGTTTTGCGTTTTCTTCTGTGACTCCACCATCAATTTCAATAAGAATTGACGGATTTTCTTTGTCTGCCAACTCCCTTAATTCTTTCAGTCTTGACAAGGATTTTTCAATAAATTTTTGACCGCCAAAACCGGGATAAACACTCATTAGAAGAACCATGTCACAATATTGCAGCACACCTTTTAGGACATTGACTTCAGTATCCGGACTGATAACAGCACCCGATTTTACTTTGCACTCCCTTATTCTTTTTAATGTCGGGACTAGTTCCTTTGTCGCCTCATAATGAATAGTGAGATAATCTGCCCCCGCTTTTATGAAGTGTTCAACATACCGCTCAGGCTTTTCAATCATCAAATGGACATCAAGAGGCAATGCAGTTATTTTGCGAATGTCAGCAACCATTTTTGGACCGAATGTGATGTTGGGGACAAATAGTCCGTCCATAACATCACAATGAATAAGGTCAGCCCCCGCCTTTTCCATACGCAAAATTTCTTCTCCTATTTTAGAAAAGTCAGCGGACAAGATTGAAGGTGCGATAAAAATGTTTTTCATAAGTTTGTTTCCTTTTGTTTTTGTTAAAATTTAAATCTTAGAACTAAAACTTGTAGGTGTCGTTACCCACGACATCCCGCCTTAATCTCTTTCGCCTACGGGATGCCGTTGGCGGCTTTCCCTACAATTATGTTGTTAATTTTATGCGGGTTCGCGTGGCTCACACCTACAGTTTATTTTCATTTTACTGCAAGGGTGAACATTGCGAACCCAAAAAGAAATAATCAATATTTCTTTATTGATTTCAACTCCATAAAAAAGTGGACATAGCGTGCATAGCGGTCATAGTTGATTTTTTCACAATCGACCATTTTTTTTATTTCACAGTCCGGCTCGGTTGTGTGAGTGCATGATGAAAATTTGCATTTGTCGGCATAACGAGTGAATTCAGGATAATAGGTTTTTAGGTCATAATGTTCAATATCATGAATATCGAGATTATAAAAACCGGGAGTGTCGATAATATAGGTGTTTTTTTTCAATCTGATTAGTTGTGATTTTGTTGTTGTGTTCTTTCCTTTTTGACCTTTTTGAGATAGTTCTCCGACAATTAATATCTCATTTTTTCTTAAAGAGTTGATTAGTGAGGATTTTCCGACAGCAGACTGCCCGGCGAGTGCTGAGAGTTTGCCTTTGAGTGTTTTTTCCAATTCTTCTACTTCCCCATTTTTTGCACTTGTTGAAATAATTTTTTTGACAACGAATGAATACTCAGTTTTAATTTCCTCAAACAACTCAGGGTCAATGTCAGTTTTGTTAACACAAACAACAACTTTCAAATTTTGCCGCATTGCGTTAATAATAAGTTTGTCAATAAGAAAAAAATCGGGTCTAGGGAGCGGTGCAATGATTGCAACCAATTGGTCAACATTTGAAACAAGCGGGCGAATTAAACTATTTTGACGAGGTTCAACTTCTTCAATAATTTTCTCAAAAAGATTTACTTTCACTAAATCCCCAACAACAATATTTTTGTTGTCCTTAATTTTTTTCCGACTTGCACACAACAAAAACTCCCCGTCAACATCAACGATAAAACGGTCGCTTTCACATTTAATTACTCTGTATAAGTTATTTTTTGTCATTTAGTTCAAGTTATTTACCATGGCCATGAAGCAAATCTTAAAACGCTGTCAATGCCATAAAAAAATGTGAATTTACTTTTTTCTTCTTCTCCCAAAATTAAAGTTATAACAAGTTCATTATCAAAGATTTTGCTTTTTTCAAACACGAATTCAACCCTTCCTTTATAATCATCAAAATGAACCTCTTTATATGAACAATCTTTCTTCCCATTACGCTCAACTTCAAAGGCAAAAGAGTTTTTTTCAAATCCTGATCCCATAGCGGTTATAACAATCCCTTGATTGTTGAAAACCTCAACGCTTTCGCCTCGCCAATTTTCAATAATAAAATTGTTCTTTTCGTTCTCTTTCATTTTTCTATATCAAATTGATACGACATTACCCTATAAATTGCATTTAATACTTTAATTAAGTATACTCTATTTTTGCTGCTTTCGCAAGTAAAATAATACCTTTATCTCATATCTAAAAAGTGAAGCGAGATTTTTACCGCCTCGACTTGATTATTATCATATTTATTAGGTTTTTTCTTTGCTATGTCACGCATTATTTTAACTTCTTAATAAAATGCACGATGTTTTTAGACTTACTCATCCCTAAGCCTTTTGTGTGAAATTCTATTGATGACTTGTTTTTGGCATAAGCATCCGAACCAAGTTCTCTTGCCCCTTGCTTAAATGACCATGCTTCAAGCATAGAACAAAGTTTTTTTGCAATCCCTTGCTTTCGATATGCAGGCAAAACAAAAAGACTTTCAATATATCCTACTTTCGGGTCACGGTATTGCTCGCTCCCTTCCACATAGTCAGTCCGTATCACTCCGTGAACATAGGCGACAATCTTATCCAAATCGCACGCAACGAAAAAGACCCCTTTATTAAGAAAATAAGGAAATTCCTGCACAGATTCTTCATAAGTCAACTCGCCCTTTTGGTTATTGGGATTATGAAGTCTCACCATAAGATGTGCAACTTGCTCTAAATCATCAATTGCCGCTTTTCTGAATGTTATCATGCGTGTGCCCTTGTCCTTAAAATTCATAATCCACCGCAACTGAACTTTCTCTGATTGCGTGCATAATTTTTTTGACAGGTTGATGCACGGGGTGTTCTTGGTAATATTCCAATGCCGCACGGTCAGTATGCGTAGTAATCAAAGCAATGTCATAACTTCTCTCACTGTTTAAGAAGTCCTCACCAGTTTCTAAGTCGATGAGTCCTTCAATTTTGCCTTTCATGCTGTTAAGCGCTTCAAGTGCCTTTGTCCTATCCTTTTGGTCTTTTAGTTTGAATAGCACAATGTGTTTTACCATTATTCTTTCTCCTCTAGCATCCAGCCGTGGTCGCCGTGATAAATCATTTGTTTTGTCATGCCGCCGTCAATAGCAATATCTTGCCCTGTGATAAAGCCTGCTTTGTCACTGCAAAGGAACATCACCATTTCGGCAATATCCTCTGGCTTACCAACTCTGCCAACTGGATGTTGGGTTGCGTCTGCACCAGTGTAGATTGTGTCGGTTGTGCCAATCCAACCGGGGCTGATTGTGTTTACTCGGACTCTGCCTGAGAAAGTTGACGCTAGTGCATGAGTGAGTGCGGATATTCCGCCTTTTGCTGCCGTGTAAGATTCTGTGTTTGGTTGGCTCATATTCGCACGAGTTGATGAAATGTTTATTATTACTGCACCCTTTGCAAAATGCTTATCAAATAGTTTTGCTAAATAAAACGGCGCTGTCACTCCCACTCGCATAGCACTCTCAAAATCTTCATAACTGCAATCACTCAATCCTTTGTTTGCAGGCGGTGCGTTATTGATGAGATAATCCACCTTGCCATGCTCTTTAATAACTTTGTCTGCAAAATTTTCTAGTGTTGCTTTGCCTCCGACATCTCCAACAAAATAATCGTTAGGAGCAATGTCTATCACACATACTTTAGCACCTTGTGCCTTAAACGCTTCCGCAATCGCCTTACCAATTCCTCTCTCCCCGCCTGTTATTACCGCCACTTTATTTTTCATCATTTTGCCTCCTCTTCTAAAAGCGGCTTTAGAATATTATATAACTTCTCATTATCCGCAATGTAACTGCCGTGGTTTTCTTTTGGAATGATGACCAGTTTTGCATTTTTGGCATTATCAACAACCGCTTGCGAGTCGGCTAGGTTTACTATGTCTTCTTCGCCATATAAGACAACTGTTGGGATTGTGATTGCTTTTAGTTCCTCTGCTTTGATATTGGGCTGAGTTAGCATTAGTCTCATTTTGTCGCCGAATTTTGTGCAACAGGTAAAGCAATACACTAACCTAGTCAAAAATCTGTATTTTCTGTGGATGCCTTTTGGCGTCAAATTTATGCCTGCCGGGAATATCTTGCCAAGCAAATCAGGGTGCTTCATGGCAATTTTTAACGCAATAATACCGCCGTCCGAAAATCCGAAAAGTATAGGCTTGACCATTTTTTCATGCTCAATAAGGCAGACAATATCCTCAGCCATTTCATCATAATTTAGTCGCTTAACTAAGTCGCTTTTGCCATGGCTGCGGCTATCGGGCAAGTATACTGTATAGTTTTTGAAGAGTTTTGGACAATCCTTAAAAAACTGATTGCTGCCCATATTGCCATGCACAAAAATTAGCGACGCCCCTTCGCCACTTTTTGTGCAAGAAATGTTAACGCCATTGCTGTCAAAACTTAGAGTTTTTTCTCTCAAGCAATATGGCAAATTACCTGCCGCCTTGTGCTTAGCACGGCAAGTTTCGCAATTACTATTATTCTCGCATTCCTTCTTAGGACAGGGACAATCTGAAGTTTTTAACTCCATACTCTCACCCCCGCAACAAACTTATGCTTGCCGTTGTCCTCTCCCACAAAATCGAATTCGACATTCATTCCTTCCGATGTTGCAGCAACAAAAAGGTGTGCAATCGCTATCCCCAAATCAATATTACGCATATCGCCTATTATCATGTCAAGCGGGTTTTTAGAGTTCTTTAGATAAAAGTTGTATTTATCTTCCACTTTCTCAATTAGCCACGGCTGTCTGTTAACCGCACTCGGAGCAACCCTCACCGCTTCAATCAGATTATCCGCTTCTGCACCGCCTTCAATAATATCCTCAACTGCTTTTCGCTTAAAGTCCGCCGGATACTCTCTTTTCTCATCAACCTTTGGCATCCCAGCCATCATAGTAATAAAACAATCCAAACCGTCTACACTTTTGAATTCCTTCTTCGGTTTTTTCATCCCCCACCAGCAAGTCGCAATTCCTTGTGCTTGCAAATGCAAATCTAAAAGTTGTCCAATAAAACCTACATTCTCCAATGCAAGCAACTTGTCCTCACTATAAAAACCAATGCAATACTTAGCCTTTTTGTTTTTGACTTCATGGTTCTCCAAAACCCTGACTGACACCTTAATGTCAGACAGCAGCGCCTGCAAGCCAAAAGCCTCAACTAAATCGCCGCCGTTCTCCAAAATATCAACAACGGCGTCGCTATAACTTCTTGTTGACTTTCTTGTATAAATGGTCTCTGCCAATTGTTTGTAATCTAATTTCATTTTCTTTTCTCCTTTATTCACACAATATTTATTGTGCCTTTTTTTTCTTGCAGACTGTTTGATACCAGTTCTAAGCCTAACACATATCTGTCTTCTATTTTCATCTCAAACTTTATTCCAAAAGTTGATGCCGGCACGAAACCGAATTTGCCGTAGTATATTGGATTGCCGCATAGGAATACCGCTTTATAGGATAAGTCTCTGGCGATACTGAGTGCTTTAATGATTAAACTTGCACCTATGCCCTTTTTGTGGTGTGCTGGCAGAACGCTGACTGGACTTAGCAATAAAACCGGTGTTTGCTCACTGCCTTTGATGGTGGTTTTTGTGAGCATGATGTGACCGATTATTTTATCGCCAAGGACTGCGACTAGGGCGAGTTCGGGAATATAGTTTTTGCCATTGCGCAAGTTAAAAACATAATCTTGTTCATCACCGTCTGCGTGTTCGGCGACAGCGAACGCTGCTTTGGTTAGTTCGTATATTTCGTGAAAATCCTCCTGTTGTTCAAAGCGGATTGAATAATCGTCTTGAAGTCTGCCGCCGTCATGCCAATCGCCAATGAGTTTTCCAACATGCGTGGCATCAATGAATTTTTGCAGACGCTTTTCGTATATGGCGTTGTCATAGTCGAAATAGGATTGAATATTGTCAATTCTTACTCTTTTGTAGGTTTCCGGCAATAATAAATAATTGTGCCAAAGTTGCGAGTCAGATTGCAAATGTGTCAGCACTTCGGGGATAACAGCAAAAATTCTGTTAGGCAAGACCTTTCTGCCTTCGTCTGTCATCAGCCCCAACCGCTCTAGCCTTGCCACCCTTAAAATGTTTAGCTCAGTCCAGTTGCTTTTTTTGGTGCGATGCGAGAAGCGTTGATATCCTTGCTTACTTGTGCTGTCTATCCAACCAAAACAAAGGGCTTCTTCGACTGCGTCTAAATAATCAATGCCTTCGCCCGCTTTTGCACTGCCCCACATTCCTCTAGATACTTTTACCCAGCAGAATTTTTCGGTTGTGCTATTTGCTACCAGCCACTCCCGCCACTCTTGACGGGTTTTAACTTTTGCGATGTTTGTTATTTCCATTGTTATGATTAATCAATAATAATCTCAAAAGACTCTGCACAATGACTACTCAATATAAACAATTCAAAATTTTGCCTTTTCAAGTCTGCCATATGTTTGGGATCAGGATGTCCATGCGTATTTGTTTTCCCAGCGGTAATAAAGGCTATGGAATTATCAAAAGTAAAACCACATTTTTGATTATTATGAAATTTTAATAAATTCTTAGATTTTATACCTCTTATATTTGGCGGAATCATTCCACTGCAATGATGAGGAGCAAGAATATACTTAAAATCTCTCCCTACTATTTCTTTTGGAAAAACTCTATAACTAGCATCACCAGGAAATAGAAAGTTCGTATTTTTACCTTTGATCTCATAAATTAATCCAAAGTCATTTCTTATATCACCGCTATATTCTCCAGAATATATATCAAGGCAACTGCTACCAATCACATGATCTCTTGGGTTCGTTTTTGTATCAATGAGACAAATTTTTTTTCTTTGCAGTAAATACAAACATAATCTCAATGATGCATCGCTAGCATCAGGATTGTTTGTTGGGTCTGGAGCAAGCCAATATGCATCATACAAACTTCTTGCTCTGTTTCTTTTTACATTATTGCGAAAATGTTCATGCTCACAAACACCTAGAAAATGATCCAAGCACCAATGTGTAAGAAAAACAAAATCTGCATTTTTTTTACTTATTTTTCTCTTATATATTAAATTAGATTTTTTTAATTCGCTATCACATCCGCATGTCGGATAGCCAATATCAATAAATGCTGACACATACTTGTTGAATTGAATGTGCGTGCTGTTTGCCTGCCCTATATTATAAAGTGTTGCTATTGAAGAAGACCCATATGGATATCCGCAAAAATATTTGCCATGACCAAGAATTACGCTTCCTTTCTTTTTCTCTATCTCAATTTGCTTACGATAATCTATTTTTGAAATAACCATTGGCGCTTGCTTTATCAATTTTACTTTTACACTTTGCCATTTTACAGGAGATGCAGCAAAAAAAACTTTACCGAATATAAACTCTTCATCTTCAGCATAATTTTCCTTTCTTTCTGCTGATATAATTTTCAACTCATACCAACCATTCTCCTTCCCATAAAATGAACGAGTGAACCCCTCAAATTCGTATACAAAATAGATAGGTTCTACTCTATTTTCACTTGTTTCCCAATTCTCAATATTGTTAAATATCTGCTTCTCATATCTGATAATTGCATCGTTATATAAAGAAATTGAAACACCCCTGCTAGATCTCTGTCCTTCCAACTTGTCTACAATTTCCGTAAATTTAACGAGTCCATAAATGGATTGATTCCAATCAAAAAAACCTAATTTTTCTTTAAATTGATTGTATCTCTCTTCGTTCATACTTTGCTCCTTTTGTAAAAATTTATATTAGCAACAGCCTTCGTTGCAGCAGTAACTTGTAGGCTCAACTTTGGCGATGTCCTTCACCATGTCGATGGCAGAGCCGCAGCACTCTTTGGCGCAGAGTCCGCATTCGATGCATTTGTCGTAGTCGATAATTATGCGACCGTATGGAGTGCCGCCGCAAGAATACAGGTCATCGCCGCAAACCGCATCATCTCCGCAGCAACCGCTTTCGGTGCAAGTCAAAGGAACTATGCCTTCTCGGTTTGGGTCGTTGCAGTTGCAATTTAGCACCTTGTCCAAAATCGGCTCATCAACCTCTATGTAATAAATTGCCTCAGTCGGACAGCATTTTATTGCTGTGCAAACGCTTTGGCTTGCATAGCAGTTTTTTAGTCGGACATATGGTTTCATTTGTTTTCCTCCTCGAATCTCTCTTTTAGAAATTCGTAATATGCTTTTACTGATTTGCCGCCTTTGTTTCTTTTGCACGCTAAATGGTTGCTTTTGAGGGTTTGGCACTATTAGACTCCATGATATATGTTCATTTTCAAGACTGATTGAGTATATTATAACACATTTTGCTTTTTCAACGCAAATGAAAAAAAGCCCCAAAACCATTTTGGCTTTGAAGCGTTCTTAAATTAATCGGAGATTTTCTATCTTTGCGGTGGTTTTTTGGGATTTTGATTGGGATGTCTTTGTGTGTGTGGAGATTTCATATTGAGATTTTGAGGATTTTTACCTTGTTTTCGGGGTGAATTGGTTTGAGGTCTTTGAGAGTGCGGCTTGTGCCCGTAGTTTTTGCCTGAGCCTTGGGGCAGCTGAGGAGTTGCATATTGTTGTCTGTGGGGTGAATTATTGTGTCCATATCCCATAGGCTTATAGAGCAGTTGCTGTCTTGGTGAAATATGGGTATAGTGTCCGTAATTCGGATAGCCGCCCGCATATGTTGTATAGGCGAGTGACTGCCTGTAGGCTTGCTCTCTCGCCTCGTTTTCTTTCCTTTTTCTGTTTTTGTTTATGCTTCTGATAACCAGTAAAATAACAATTAGTCCTGTCAGCATCATCATAAATATGACGGCAGCGCCGGCAATTAGAAGAATTCCCCACCATTCCATCGTTGCTCTCGGGGGTATTATCGGAGGCGGGGGCGGAATAATTTGAACAATCGAAATATTTGAAAGTACCGAGTCTTGATGTCCGGCACCGCCAATTGCTCTGACACTTATGTTATGAGTTCCTTCGCTTAGCCCCAGCCTGTTAATACTAATCGTCGTTGTGTATGCGGGCAAAACTTGCCGCCTTGCTCCGTCAACATAAACTGCATAGCCGCTTGCTCCCTCAACCCTGTCCCAACTTATAATATTTAATTCGCTTTGCACTTGTACAGAAGGTGCAATTAGATCAAAAGCAACTGATTTTATTAACGGCACAGAATGCACGGATTCAAAAAATCCAACTCTGTCACTGACAGCACGGATAGTAACGGAGTTTTGTCCGCCCGCTAAATTTAAACTGCTGATGCTGACAAACGGAGAAACTGTGGCGGTTTGCATAATTCCGTTAACAAACACTTGATAACCCGTTGCATTCAAAACGCTGTTCCATCTTATTGTTCCGTTATTGTTATTAACGGCAAGGTTTAACGGCGCCGCAAGGATTGTTCCCAAAACATATTGTCTTGCTGTGCTTAAGACTGAGTCAAAATAATACACCGTGTCAGATGCTGCTCTTACCTGAACGGTATGAATTCCAAAACCTAACCCAAGCGTCCTTAAATCAAACGAGGTTTGACTTATTCTGTCCGAAGTTCTTCTTGCCGCATTAACATAGACAAAATATCCATCCGCATTTGCAACCGAATTCCAGTTGATAATATCCCCTTCAATAGTTACACTCGGAGCAAATAACCTTATCCCCACTATAAAATCCACTCTTTCGCTAAGATCGGAGTTATGAATATACACAGCCGGATTTATTGCCGTTACCTGAACAAAATTCATGCCGGCACTGAGCGTTAACTGCCCCATATTTATTCTTAGTGCCGCAGTCGGATTATTTGTCACCCGAATGCTGTTTATGTAAACATGGTAACCGGTTGCGTGTGCCACTGCATTCCATGATATAACTCTGTTTTCCTCGTCAACGCTGACAACCGGTGCTGCAAGAGTGGTTGAAACTGTAAAACTTAACGCATTGCTTAAAACGGAATTGTGAATATAGGACGCTGGATTTACGGCACGCACTTGGATGTTGCGGACACCCGGAGAAAGACTTAAAGAATTCAAATTTACGCTTAAAGCAGTTACCATATTTCCGCCTAATCTCACTCCTCCGGCATAGATATAATAACCCGACGCATTTTCAATTGCATTCCAACTCAAAATTCCGCTTTGATTGATGCTGATAAGCGGAGATGTCAGTGTCACAAAACGGGTAAAACTAACCGCAGTGCTTAATGCCGAATCCGCAACATATGCTGCGGGATTAACCGCTCTTACTTGAATCTGATTTACACCGATATTAAGGCTCAAAGTTGTGATATTAAACGAAGTTGCTGTTATGGGATTATCAGTCGCTCTCACATTGTTAATATAAATGTGATAGCCCGCTGCTAAAGACACCGCACTGAATGACAGTATTCCGCTTGTTTGATTAATTGAGATATTTTGCGGAGCGGATAAAATAGCGTTAACAGTTACGCTGACAACATCTGACAGCACACTGTCAATGATATATAACGCAGGGTTAACCGCTCTTACGGAAAGATGTGAAACACCGACACTAAGGTTAAGACTTGATATATGAATATTTGTCTGAGTAATCATTGCGGTTGTCCGTCTTGTTCCGTTAACATAAACGAGATAGCCTGCCGCACCGCCCACGGCATTCCAAGAGAGAATTTGAGTGTTTTGATTATATAAAACACCGCTAGGTGTCGTCAATGTTCCCGCAACAATAAAACTTGCCGCACCGCTTAGCGGACTGTCGTCAAAATAAACCGCAGAACTTATTGCTTTGATTTGAACGCTATGAATGCCGATAGGCAAAGAAAGTGAGGTTAGATTAAAATTTGTTTGACCGACAGGATTTGTTGTTCTGCGGGTATTGTTAACATAAATGTGATAGCCGGTTGCGCCGTAAACAGTATTCCATGTCACAACACCGCTGTCCGCATTAACGCTGACATTAAGAGGTACCGGCAGCACCCCGACAACAATAAAAGCCGCTGCATTACTTAATGAACTGTCATCAAGATATGCCGCTGCTGAAACCGCACGGATTTGAATGTTATGAGAGCCGACGGGCAGCAGCAACGGAATTAAGTTAAAATTCGTTTGATTAACAGGATTTGTTGTTCTGCGGGTATTGTTAACATAAATGTGATAACCGGCTGCATTAGTTACCGCATTCCAACTAACCAAGCCTGCCGCTTGGTTAACAATAACATTTTGCGGAGCAGTTAATACATGCATGGACATAAAACTAACCGCCGAACTAAGGACTGAGTCGTTAACATAAACCGCAGTGCTAACTGCACGGACTTGAATACTATGAACGCCGGCGTTAAGTCCTATTGAACTTAAAATAAAGTTTAGGGTTGTTATCGGCGAAGTTGTGTGTCTTAAACCATTGATATAAATATGATAACCGGTTGCTCTTGCCGACGCATTAAATGTCAGAATGCCCGTCTCGCTGATTGATAAACCGATTGGGGCAAGAAGTGTTGTGAAAATTGTAAAATTCTGTCCCGCAGTCAAATTTGAGTCCAGAACATAAGAAACACTGCTTACCGCTCTTATCTGAATGTTATGGACTCCGGGCGCTAAACTAAGCGTTGTTAAATTGAAATTTGTTACGGTAACAGCGATTGTTGTCCGCCTCTCTCCGTTAACATA
>Ga0123352_10003661_pt1 | contig 22356 bp, 24 predicted proteins | sample TergutLab28metaG_FD_89700 | JGI IMG/M metagenome (GOLD analysis project Ga0123352, IMG submission 89700) | Labiotermes labralis P1 segment gut microbial communities from Petit-Saut dam, French Guiana - Lab288 P1 | ecosystem: Host-associated > Arthropoda: Insects > Digestive system > Gut ...
AAGTATTTATTAAGCTAAAAATCCTTCCATTTCCTTCCCTTTATATCTTCGTTCTTCTTCAGTTTGTTACAAAAAACAGGGAATTGTTTACAACAAATAGTGAGATTCATAAGTTTGGTACTCAACATCATCATAACTTTCACTATCCTGCTACATTAACCAAGTATCAAGGAGTGTTATATATGGGAATAAACATTTATAATAGTCTACCTACATATATAAAAAAGGAGTTAACTGATACGAAAAAATTTGTACCTCTCACAATAAATTTTCTATGTGAGAATTCATTTTATTCACTGGAAGAATTTTACAATTTTTGTAAGATGAAGTAATTGTAAAGGAAGCATAAACACTAAGCAGAATGGAGGCATATTACTCCTCTAATATATGGTTATTGTCCTTGATTATTGTCGAAGTTCTACAATGCATTAAAAATTGCAGATTTAACTGTACATATTCTGAAATTTTAAATACTTTTAAATGTATATATATCATAATGCATTATTTTTATTAACTCTCACATTGTATACTTGTATTATAAAATATTGTAATCCTAACAGTTTGTAATGTTAACAACGATATGACTTAATAGTTATATTAATCATTGATAATTATAATTTTATATATAAGTGCTTATCCATATTGGTTTATAACCATGTAACGGATTTCTGGAAAGTGAAATAAATTGAATTGAATTGAACTGTCTGTAAGGACAGGCCAACCTTTTTGGCGCCACAAGACCTTGGTTCCAGGCGGCCATTGAATTTTCACTGGAGTCTCCGTCGTTTGGTCATCCTCGTCTCTGGTCCGTCTGCCGTGGTCAGTGTTTTGTAGCACGTAAGAAAGAGTATAGTTGGTAGCAGCTCTCCTCGGTTACAGGCGGGTGACTTTGGTTGGAAGTGGGATGTAGTGAGCGTAGGAACAGCTGGTTAGCGTGCTTTTGTTTTGTTCCCGTTGTCAGTTTGACAGTGAACATGGCGAAGAACTAAAAGCAGATTATATATTTTGTATAAAATTGGACGTGGTTTTGTTTTCAATTACAAGGAAATCTTACACATGAAACTAGATCCTGAAAGGGTTAGAGAATGTGTTCGTACATTCGACGGGAATTGGCGTGTTCTGAACTGTGAAATTAAAATTATTTTTGGAAATTGCAGTTCTCAGGAACAGCTGTGGAGTCTGGAAATCCAACGTCAAGAATAGGTTATTGCGTTTTTGTGCACTGTGAAGGTTTCATGTTAATAATGATTAATGCGTGTGAACATTTTAGAATCGATGTATCTGTTTGTATTTCGTTAACGTACCTGAACTTACTTTCCTCGTAATTATGAACCTACGAATTAAGCTTCTTTCTGAAAGTGAAACCCGTTTCTTACCTCATTTACATTAATATCCAAACAACCACATTGGACTAATTTTTAACACTTCGAAAATATTCATTTCAGAGCTGCATCGAAATGTGTGATGTTTCAGTGGTTGAAGATACCGACGCCAGTGTTGAACAGTGGTCTTTAGGAAACATTCCAGTAGAGGTGTGTTTTATTTTGAATCTGAGTCAGTTTTCAGTCAAAACCATTCTAATTCTAAGCAACTTATTTATAATTTGCTTTAACTTGTGTACCTTCAATTCCACGGCGAATGTAGGCTATTCACACTTTTATTATGTCTATTGCTGCAGGTTACAAAATAATATTTATTATGCGTGGGTATTATGTATTGTGTTTGTGCTACATGTCCTGTCAACTTCATCTACCTCATCTAAAAGTATTAGATGGGAAAGAGGGATTTAACCTTTTCCATGGCAATTGGCATTTTCATTATTGAATTTCATTTTAAATAACCAAGAAAATTTTTAGACAGATTTATCAGTACACAGTATTAGTACTAGGTAAGTACCATCTTCACACACCAAATTCCAGACATCTGCATTTTTTTTATAAAAGTGCGTTCTATACCGGCATGAAAGTTTCCAACAGTTTACCACTTAGTCTCACAAGTGTTAGGAATAAAAAGTTAAAATTTAAAGTAGCATTAAGAAGATACTTATGTGCATGCTTCTTTTGCTTTTGTTCATGAATTTTTTAAGTTAAGAATAATTGATACGTCATCATAGTAGTTTGGGTTTTAATAATTCCATATATTCTGTACATTTTGTATGTTTGTTATTCCATATCCTACTGTCATTTTGGCAAACTTTTGGATTCATGGTATGTAGATATATACGTTTGTATGTTTGAGGGTCGTCTTGTAATATTCTTCAGTCTGTTGTGTCATCCCTTTTTAGATAGAGATACTCTCCTCAGCACTTCATTAATGAAAACTCTCAGTCTGTTCTTCCCTGAAGGTGTGAGGCCAACTTACAGTCATTAGTAGTAATACTCTAATCATTTTTTGTATTTTTAGGTCTCTGAAGTGATCTTTGTTACTAACAGGTTGAGCTGTGTATGTACCATTTTGAAGGAGTCAAAAGCATAACATTTCCTTTCACATGCTTTATTAATCTTCTCTTGCATATTGAAAGTTTTACTGTTACTCCACGATTATCAGACAGTTCTATTGTACAAAATGGGAGAGTGTAACCATGCTAAGAATATTAATATATTGTTGTGCTTATTCATATTTATTTTTGTTCATCTGATCCAGAAAGGGGTTGTAACCCACAGGATATAGAACATGTCAGTTACATTTAATGCTGTACTGCAATACATTACAATAGATACAAGCAGTCTAAAATAGGATAAAATACAATGCAGCCACTGTAGAATCAGCGGTAGTCAAAAGGTTACCAATATAAACTAATTTAAACGTACATTTCAGTTGTACAGTATTATAATATGTTACTATTTAAAATTAATTACTAGGTGAACAATTCTCAAGATGAAACTTTAGAACACACAAAATAGCTAATTAATAATAAAGGTTTTAAATCTTATTACAACTAAAATATTCATCCAAGGTATAAAACAAATGAAAATACAAGAAATTTTTCAAGGCACGTTTAAATTGATTTCTATTGTGGCACAGTTCCTTTATTTGAGAAGGCAGACTGTTGAACACCATAATCCCAGTGTAATACGTTCCCTTCTGATATACTGACAGATTAGATATTGGCAGATGTAGATTCGATTTATTCCTAATATTGATATTGTGTATCTCAGAGTTCACCTTAAAATAATATTATAGAATAGTGGTATTCATATTGTGTGACGTTGTTTAGTACTTGAACTTTTTTGCTTTTTTCATTTGATAATGTTAGTATAGCTTCTAGTGCTTCATATTTGCAATGTATTTCATGTTGGTTTTTAATCGGTATAAAGTAAACAAGAGATACACCTTAAATATTCAGTACTGTAACATAATTATGGCCAGACAGGCATGATTGGTTTACAAAATCTCTAAACAGCAGTGTATTCTGTATTTTATTGGTTTTTAATTTGTTTGAATATTACTATAATTACACAAATTTGTATAGAATGTGACAGATTTTGAATTAAAATAGGATATTGTGAATTTTTTGTCTTTGTCTGTTAGTGGTTCTGTTGAAACCATGTGATTCGGAATTAAGAATTCTTGACAATTATATCTACTGTATAGATTATATTTAATATTACAAATTAATCGGGGACCGCAGTAGCACAGTGGTTAAGGTGCTGTGCTACGAATCAGAAGGTCGCTGGTTCGATCCCAGCTGGCCCTGGGGTCGACTCAGCCTCTAACAGAAATGAGTACCAGGAGTATTTCCTGGTGGTAAAGGCGGACGGTGCGTAAGGCTGACAACCTACCACCATCCTGTGCCGTTGTCACGAAATCTGGGAACCTTAACTTCATGGAACCCTCTGGGCCTGTAACGCGACTGATTTTTATTACAAATTAATCATTAGTGGTCATTCACGAACCCCAAGGCTCTGGTGAAACGGTTGGCAAATAATAGTTAATTAATAAATTTAATATCACCTTCGCTTTCACTTGGAAGTGAGAAGAATTTAAATACCAAGTAAAGATGTTGTTTGGTATTTTTTTGTGTTTTTGTATTTTTTTCAAGATAAATATTGGAAATAAGAAAAAGTTGAAGGAATTGATATTTCAAAATAACTTTTTAACTTTTTTATTTTCATATCGATAGGAAAATTGAGCGGAGTTAATTATGTAGATGAAAAGTTATTAACACTTTTATCAGCTGTTACTTTGACAGTGATATCAGCAATTTCAATAATAGCTTGTAGAAGTAATAAATTACAGCAAGTGTGCTCAGCTGTTGGTTGCCAGGTCACATAGGCAACTAACTTTTACAGGGTGCAACGTAATATTTTTGGGTCCTCAGAGCGGAGTTTGATACATGTCATCCTTCTGTCGCCCAAAATTTTGAAGTGGCACATAGGTTTTTGGAAAATATTTGCACAACGCATTACACTTAGGTAGATTGACTTGCAGAAGGTAATGTTGGTACTTGGTATAAAGATGCCTGTGAATGTGATAAGAGACTGAGTTTATTTGAACTTTGCAAGTGTTTCTTTGTTGTAGATATTTCTTCATATCTGCTCATATTTGGATGCAAGATGTATTGCTCATTCTTTGAGCTTAGTGTGTAAACGGTTCTATGAGATACTGTCTGACACAGCACTATGGAGGTTACGTATTACAAAGAGGTGGGGCAGTAAATACCCTCCAGTACCAGGTATGTACCTTTGCTTATTATGGACGCTGTACAAAAGACTTTTCCTGTGGTTACATTTGGAAAGATTTTCTTCAGTACACGAGAAGCTGTCTGTAGATAATGAGAAAAAGTCATGAAGGAGATCTTATGTGATGTACTTTTCATCTTCTAATAAGAGAAATAAATGTCTCTATTTTGAATCACTTGTACCAATAATTATGAATTTCAAGCATATAATTTCTATTCTTGAAATCTGAGATGAAATAAGTATAAACTTTTCGTTTTGAAGGAACTGTTATTAATAAAAGTTTCTGTCAAACACAACTAGTTTATTATGATTAGAGTGGCAACATGTTTCAACCCTTTTGGGTCATCATCAGGCCTACACTATGAACCAGTTATCTATAAAGCTGCATACATTCTTGGGATCCCCAACAGTGTTTACAAATAATAATTATAAACAGTTCAGTGTCTAATAGCCTTGTTAAATAATAAAATTTAGATTGCGTAAAATCTCATTAGTTGCAGAACGATAAATTATATTAATTAAACATGCAGCATGCATAAGTATCCTAGAAATGGTGTAAAATATATACAACTTGGAGCGGCTGCAATGTGAAGTACTTCGTCTGAATTACGTAAGTAGCATGGAGACAGTTTTAAAGCCTCCCTGAATGTAATCAGTTTGGAGACCTGATTGTGGTTGGGAGGATAATATTGCAGTTAATTTGAGAAAGTGATATCAAGATCTGGACAGAACTGGCCCAAAGTCAGGTTTATGATTTTGATGTTTGTTGGACCGTGCATCATTGTGATAACTGAAGAATAAAAACCAACTAGATGCCACTTATTATTTTATTGTACTTCTTACAGGCTCAACATGTTTTGGGCACTACAATGCCCATCATCAGAAGCTCGTGACTATAATTTTTATTACCACATTGGTCGTTTCGTTCTTGGTTTGCTGTATGTTGGAGGTTAGGTGTGGTTAGGCTGGAGTAGTGTCCGGGCTGCAGGCTAAAGCACTAGTTGTGCGTTAGCCTGCAGCCCAGACACTACTCCAGCCTAACCACACCTAACCTCCAACCTACAGCAAACCTAGAATGAAACGACCAATGTGGTAATCAACAGTTTAGTCTTTAGCTCCTGATGATGGGCATAGTAGTGCCCAAAACATGTTGAGCCTGTAAGAAGTACAATAAAATAATAAGTGGCATCTAGTTGGATTTTATTCTTCAGTTATCAGGTTTATGATCTTAGTGATGTGCCTTTGCGTTTGATCAAATCAAGGTAATGTATGACAATCTGAATAAATATCGCCTGCTCAAGGACATCCTGGACCAAATGATGAGGTTAGTTACTTGCCGTGTTAGTATTGTGATGTGATGGTTAACATCTGCTCTGGTCTTTGTAGTTGCACCGTGCATTTTGATAATATTACTTCTTTATTTTCCAACTAATTGAAAGGTACAACCATAAATGGTGTAACTTAAGAAGGAGTAGCCGAGTAATGATAATAGCGTGGAAAAAGAAATACAAAGATGTATTTTGGCCGGCAGTAGAACTTATTTTGCCGCTATAAGTTTCTTCACGAGTCGGCTTTTATCCAGAGATCCTAAAATTATATTGTATAAGACACTAATAAGACCGGTAGTGTCGTATGGAGCGGAAGCATGGATGTTGATGAAGAAAGAAGAACAAGCTCTGCTAATTTTTGAAAGAAAAATATTTAGAAGAATATATGGTCCTAAATATGAAGATGGGGAATGGAAAAGTCAGACGAACCGAGAACTAGAACAGATGAGCAAAGGAGAAAATATAGTAAAATGGATAAAAGGGCAAAGGATAAGGTGGTTAGGTCACCTAGAGAGAATGGAGGAGGATAGGATGCCCAAAAAGATCTTCACTCAAGTACTGGAAGGGATGCTTGTATTGCCTATATCATTATTATCATCTTTTTTTGTTTTTATTTTGCAGTGAATGCAGATGATTTTAACTGGAGGCTAGCATGCGTATGTATCGAAGATCAGCACGAATTTTGGAATAGGAAAGATGCAAAAATGAAAGCGATTTTGAGGAAGGATATCCATTATGCAGCTGTGGATGGAGTACATTTAATGAATGTAAGTATATCATTGTCTAGTTGAAAGATTTTTGTTCTTCTTTCTTTTGTTTTCAGCTATGTTTTCTTGTACTTGGACATAAAAAATGTTTGGCAAACTGGCAAAAAAATGCAAATTGAAGTTCTGAACATGTTAAAGTTAAAATGAATTTGAGCTTATTGTAGCAGTGAAATTTGTGGCCATAGTTGTCTGTGTTACAGCGCTATGGTTTGTCAGGTGATTAACAACACTTGAAAGGGACCTGTTGCCATTACTATCAGGATAGAAGTGTTCCTGAAGGTCAGTGCAGCAGCTTCCCTCCACAAAACTGTATATTGCTATAAGCCAGAAGACCCAAATTGTAAAGATTAAACTTACTGAAGCAGATTAATAAGAGTTATTTGGAAAATGTTAGTCTTAATTATATTATGATTGTTTTAAAATTTCATTCTTCACTTTGCATCTGTTTTGCTCTGTGCATTATGACTGTAAAAGTTACAGTTGGCCTGCATTGAGATTGTTTGCTTAAAGGCCGCTATACACTCTCAGTTAAACTGAGCGATTTTACTGTGTGATGTCATACCTGATGGAAAAACTTAGTAAACTGCTCAGTTTTGACAGGCAATAGCGCAGGCCTCAGAACTGCCCTTACCAGTCGTCTTTCACACACAGAAATGCGGGTGACAAACCCCATTGTTGTGGTGGTGGTGGTGGCAGTTTGTGGAGGATAGTGATGTGATGGTGGGGGAATGGATTGTGTATATTGATAGCATAACGAGTACTGCTTACTTACTTACTTACTCCATAGTGCAGAGTCCTTCTTGAGAAGCTAACTGTTTCGCAGCTAGTCAAGAAATTCCCAGCATTTTATGGAACCCGAAGGTTCATTACCGCACTCACAAGCGTCCGCCACCTGTCCCTACCCTGGGCCAACCCAATCCAGTCCATATACCCACATCCCACCTCCTGGAGATCCATCCTAATATTATCCACTCATCTACGCCTAGGTCTCCCCAGCGGTACATAATGAGTACTAAGACATAGAAAACCACACAAGAACTGCTTTTTGTGTGGTTTGTGTCTTCAGTTTTGCGTGCATTCTATCTCATATGTCTCAAATACAAAAACTTTGGTTTTTATTTTATTTTATTCTGGAAGCAATGCAGAGTGCATTTAAATATTTAACAACTACTAGTTCTGCCCTTTTATTAATAATCATGATGCTTTTCTGTGTGGAGATGTCATGTAATGTAGAGCAGAATTTATACTTCTATCAGTTTTGTGAATCCAGTCAAGTTACTCTTTATAAGAAGTCACTAATCTTCCGATTGATTTTCATTATCATTTTTTGCTTTTGTTTTGGAATTAATCTGTGCTTTTTGGATATTACATGCTACATGACGGGGCACGCGGTGGTGCAGTTGGTTGAGGCACTGCGCTACAAGCCGGAAGGTCGCGGGTTCGATTCGTGATGGTGTCATTGGAATTTTTCATTGATATAATCATTCTGGCCACACTATGGCCCTGGGGTTGACTCAGCCTCTAACAGAAATGAGTACCAGGAATATTTCTTGGGGGGTGAAGGTAACCGGTGCATAGGCCTGACAACCTTACCACCTTCATGTGCTGATTGTCTTGAAATATGGGAGCCTCAACCTCCTGTAACCCTCAGGGCCTGTCCAGGCTAATCATGGGATTGCTGAAAACAAAAGAACATGCTACATGATACAGTCTGAATATTATGTGTGTGATACTTGCCGGGTGTGAGTTGGTTTGATTTAGAAGGAAATGCAAGCAGTGTGTTAAAGTCTATTCTTTTTAAATCTTTTTCTCCACTTTGTAGAAATATTTTGCTATGGCTGTGAAATTGTGTTGTGAAATAAGTTTGCTATAATTGTGTATCAAAATTTAATAATAGTGACAGTACAGAATGTGTGCTTTAAATAGCTCATTTTACTCTGTCAAAGAATTTTTGGAATTCAGCAGAGATAATTAATATGTTAATTATTCCTGTTGTAACTTGTATTGTATTATTTTACTATATTATGCACTGTATTTGATTTTGGAGACTGCAGTATTGGCATCTGTTTATTGTATTGTATTGTGTTTTTTTGCTGTGTTTGTTGTGTGTTACGTGTTTTTTCTGACAAGTTTCATGTCCGACTGCTGTATGACAGAATTTGTGGACCTATGAAATGATTTGTGTGTATGTATATATGTATGTATGTGGACCCCAGATTCCTAAATGCAGTCACTCAGATATGTCTTTTATCACACACACTGACACATATGAATGACAACAGAACTTGGAAGATGTTTTGATTTGTCTTCTTCGCAGTCTGGCATGCTGTGTGTGTCTGGGTCAAGAGATCGCAGCATTGTGTTGTGGGATCTCTCTGATGTGCTGAATGGTGGCACAGAGGTTCCATATCATATATCATTAAATGCCCACAAGGGTTGGATCTGGAAACTGGCCTCTTGTGGAGAAACGATGTATTCATGCTCCTTTGATTCAACCTTAAAATCTTGGCACTTCACTCCCAGTCTCCAGTCAGTAACTGTCTTCCCGTAAGTACATTTTATATTGGTCACATCAGCACTGGGCAACATGGATGGAAATAAAAGAGATAAAGTGTCCCCGTTACAGGCCCGGTGTGGCCATGAGTGTGGGTAGAGGTATAGCTCTACTCTTCCATGACCGCAGCACTAGAGGGGAGTGAGTGGTCAGCTGCATGTCCTGGCTGTACTTCACCCCTGGGAAAGACCCAGTACCCATTTTACAAGAGGCTGGGTGGGTCCCAGGGCTGGTCTGCAAGAGCGGAAAATCTTGTCCCCACCGGAATTCAATCCTGGACCATCCAGCCCATAGTCAGTCGCTATACCAACTGAGCTACCCAGGCCACGTTGATGGAAATACAAAGTGATTTTTATCATTCACTTTGAAAACTCTTCTTATCTTCTATTTGCTGAATTACTAATGGTATAAAACATTTTACTAATTCATATAATACAACCAACAAAAGCACTAATGTTAAAAAATTTTTTTGGGGAAAAAATAAATATAACTTAAATGTTAGTGCATTTTTTGGTTTTGTTGTTTGAATTGTTTATTAATGCAACCACATGAATAAAGCTTAAGATTTTACTGAGTGTTGCATGATTTTAAATTTGGGTTTTTTACTTGGAGGCAAGAACATAAAGTGATTGTTTCTGAAATATTTGGATACAAATGATTAAAGGACCAATATTATGTAATAAGAAAAGAGTATACTTTCTTATGGGTGACTCCCCGGCATCTGTATTTTACGTTCTGACATTTCGGGTACAAATGAGTAAAAGACCAATAGTATGTAACAAGAAAAGAGTATTCTTTCTTTTGGGTGACTCCCCGGCATCTGGATATTATGTTCTGACATTTCGGATACAAATGAGTAAAGGGCCAATATTTTGTAACAAGAAAAGTGTATACTTTCTTTTGGGTGACTCCCCGGCATCTGAATTTTATGTTCTGACATTTCAGAACACTCTGTTGCTTTTACACCACCTATAAAAATGGAACAGACAGAGTGTTGTGAAACGTCAGCACATAAATTTCAGATGTGGGGGATTCACTCAGAAGAAAGAATACAACACAAAAAGAGTAACTATGTAGATTACCTTGAATGTGTTCATGAAACAAGATTGTGATGGGCTGGACTTGTGCATTGATGAGAAGGTTAGCAGGGTGAATGCAGAATTTTGATGTGAAAATCTTTTGAAATATTATTAAACAACATGATTTGGGAAATATTTTGATCTGAAAGTGGGAAAAGGTGGTATATTTAGGATATTACATAAAAGAAGTTCTGTCTTTTACAGTTAACGTCATGTTAGGGTGGTGAAGCATAGTACTGGTTCTGTATCCATGACTTACGAATTAAGGATTGCTTGCAGGACTTTTGTAGGGAAACTTGTTGGCTCACAGCCACTTGGAATACCAAACAAGAGATGAAAGTGTCAGTTTAAGGTGGGTCATAGGAAAGTAGGTTTTGAGAGTGGGAGCTCAGTGTAATTGGCTTACATTCATGTCGAGTAGTGAGTAGTGAAAATTGTGGTGTTGATTCCTTTTGGTTCTGTTAGATAGTTACATCTTTTCACAAAGTGTCAGTATTGATGACTGAGATGAAGTTGGGTTGGTAAAATCTATATGGTTATGGTGAAGTAGGTTTTGATGGTGTGAAATATTATTGAAGTTAGTATAACAGTTTGTGACCATAATTACTAATGGGTTGTTTGTTTATCATCAGTGCTGAATAATTCATGTGTGGGTTTTAATAGAATCAAGAAAAAATTTTGGTGAGCAGGAACAGACAGGCTACATCCACCCTCTGGAATAAATCCGAAGCTACTTTTGTACATTCCGCGTACTATGAAGGTGTACTGGTATAGTGGAATTACTGTTGGCTGTGAGATTCCGAAGGTGTCTGAACCAGTTGGGATGTATTGGTGAAGAAAGAAATTCCCTCTCCTTCTGGGATCAGACTCCAGCCTGCCATTATATAGCCAGTCTCTCTAGTCACTGTTTTCCCACATGTACTTAGGTGAGACATAAGGACAGTATATTTAACAAGATGCCTTGGTAAGTCTCAGTTTGTACAAACTTTTTTTTTTCTGATTGTGTAACAGTTTTTTGTATATTTCAGATGTGAGTCACCTGCTGTGTCCCTGGTATGTGCCAATAATCTGGTGGCAGCAGGAACGTATGCACGATCTGTCATGCTGTTTGATGCTAGGGCTGGATTGCTTCATGTAAAGTCATACAGAACTCACCACAGTGCTGTAATAGCTCTCTCCATGTGCGGTGACTGGATTGTTTCAGCCAGTGAAGACCAAACAGTAGCTGTATGGGACCAAAGGGCGGGAAAAGTCCTCAAAAAAATAAGACTATATGAGAATAAGGTGAGTCTCTGACAGAATACAGTAATAGTATTACTTACATACATATATACATTCCATAGATCCCTGAGGCTGTCACCAGACAACAGGATGTGCAACATGTCAAAAAACATACAAAAGTATACAAGACATATAAAATTGCGAGGGAGAATAAAAAAGTAAAGGCAAAATACATGTAACAGCTTTAATAGAAGTAACTGTGAGCAATTTTACATATCATTTTTCTACATAGGCCCCTTGCAACACAATGCATTTGTTATATCGTTCAACTAGTTTCTGTATTTCTGTGGAGAAGAAGCTTTTCGGCTGCGCGATGTTGATGGCTGACCAGAATGACTTTCATCAGTAACACGTGTTCGACCCGATTTAAACCTTTCCACCCACTCATAAACCTTTCATTGACTCATAGCACTCTGTCCATACTGAGCCAACACATGACGGTGAATTTCCACAGGTTTCACTCCTTCTGCCCAAAGAAACCGCACTATGCCAAATTGTTCAACAGGCATTGTCAATACTGCGCAATTCGCCAGCTCCTCTCTGTCACGGTTACTGCTTAATTTAAAAATTGCCTTTACTTTTGATTCACCCTCGTATTATAGTGTAAGAATTGACACTGTCATGTAAGTCAGTAATACATATCATCTGTACATCAAAAAATTCATCCACGTAGTAAAAGAAGTGTGCACATATAAAATTTTTTAGGGCTACTTTAAACTGTGGCTTTTCATTCCTAAGGCTTGTAATACTTTGTGGTAGGTTGTTAAAAATTCTGATCACAGAATAGGATGCGCCTTTTTGAAAACAAGACAGGTTAGCAATAGGTCTGTGTAGATGGTGTTTATTTCTTGTGTTTATACTATGTACTGATGAGTTAGTCAGAAATTTATCCTGATTTCCAATTAAAAAATTCATCAGCGAGTGTATATATTGGCTTGGGATCATTAAAATCACTAATTTTTTGGATAGCTCTCTACATGAAGTCCTTGGGTGTGCACCCATCATGATTCTAATTATTCTCTTCTGCAGAGTGAATATCTTCCTGCTGTATGAGGAATTTCCCCAGAGAATTATTCCATAACTTGCAATAGAGTGAAAATAAGCAAAGTAATTCGATCTCAGAATATCATTAGTATTGTGGTCTTCTGAGATGTGGTACCTTGTAGTTTGATACGTAGATACAAACATTTTTGAGGCTGTTGGTACCTTCAGAGTACCCTTAAAATGGTTGGGTTGGTATTTAAATTTTGTCATGTGATTTATTAAGAATGTATTATATGAACATAACAAAATTAAATTGTGACATAAACATCATTTTGTGGAAAATAAAACAGAGTATGCAGCATGTCTTAAAATTGCAGTCAGTTTTTTTTGTTGCCTAAATACATAAAATGAATTTCTAGGAGTGTTTTTTACATGTGTGCACCCCTTCTTTAAAGGCTAAAAAAATAAGCTAAGCAGGGAAGGTGGTACCTGGTATAGGGACGAGAGAACTGGGAACAGGGCTGCCAGTGAATCTGTGGGAAGAACAGTGGCAGAGGGACTCTTCTGTGTGAGGCGAAGGAAGAAAGAAGTTTATAGTGAAGGAAGTAGGCAAAAATGAGAATGCAAGGATGGGGGGTGAAATCTGTAAAATCTATATATTGTAACATTACTTATATTCTTGTGGTTAACATATTTCACTGTGTTTGGTACCTGTACATAGTGGAATGGGTCAGTATGTGCCTTGGTGTTTGTGTCTTTCAGTCCATTCTCATTTCTCAGCTTGCAAAGTACTGTTCTGCCCAGTTTCAGTTACTTTTGGTCATTGGGGACAATATAATAAGAAATATGAATTTAATTTAAATTAGTGTCAGACCATAATAACCCCCTTCTTCTTTGTCAGTAGGGCCCGTAGCTAATGCCACGGATGTACTGCAGCCTAGTAGGCTTATTGTACTCACCCTATCCCCCCCCTCCCCCCGCCTTTTTGGACGTTCCCACATTCGCAGCCAGGTACCTCCACATCCCCAACGACGCGAGAGATCCTAGTAGCGAAAGGTGGAACTGTGTGGACGAGAATTGGCCGGTAATTTTGCCTGAGATTGCGACTTCCATGTCAATTCAGGGATCTTTTACATGCCACAAATCTGTGACATGGGACCCATGGCTTTACTTCCAAAGGAAGGCGTGCTGAGGATTTTTTCACCCTGAAAAATCCTGACGGCTTTCACCGGGTTTGAACCCGCGAACTTGGGTACTTAAAGGCAGCACGCTACCCCAAGACCACCGAAGCTGCCTCATAATAACCTCCTACTTCAAGTGGAACTGATTTCAGTTTTTTAAAATTTTTCTCAAAAGTGACTCACTCTAACAGGAGATTAATATGTGACGATGTATTATCTCAGTAAGATCTGTAACATTGGTGTGGAACTCCCTTAATGTGTACTTTATGTGTCATTATCTCAGTATTTAACCAACTTGATGCACAAAATGTGTTTTAAAAAGTTTTTATTTCATGCATCTACATGTTTCGAGCACATGTGCTCATCATTGGGAGGTCAAAATTGTATACACAGCCTCTGGTATTATCACACCTATAGGTGTGATGTTACCAGAGGCTGTGTAATGCAATTTTGACCTCCTGATGATGAGCACATGTGCTCGAAACATGTAGATGCATGATATAGAACTTATTGTGAAACAAATTTTGTGCATCAAGTTGGTTAAATACTAAGATAAATATACTGTGATGCATGGTCAGCAAAACGTCAAAATCCCTTAATGTGGTTAAAGTAATGAACGTAACAGAAGAAAAATTATGTAACTATGCAGTACATTATCAAAAGTGAACAACATACCTGCATTTCTATTCTGTATTGTAGCATCCTGCTCTGTCTTTAGACACATTTACATAACGGATGCAAAAACAATATCTTCATCTGGTGTGTCCATTTGCAAGGAACAGATTGATTGCTACAGGATGCAGTCTGTGAAATTGCATGTGTTGGGGAGTTTTACCAAAAATTTGTTGGTATGTTTCAATTTTGTTTTTCAAAATTGGACAAAAACAACAGACACTTTTACATGAAGACCTACACATGTTAATAATATGTAGTCATGTTTGTTCTTCATAACTGAGACACTGTGTTCACTGTAAGGTATGAGAAGAGGCTGCAATACTGTTGAGCATTAAACATCAAGTACAATTTACCGTAAATGTCGAGCAGTGACATTCAAGAATTAACAATTGTGAATCTTGCCACTTACAATATTGTGATGATGCTCATTTGTAAATTGGTCACTATGATATGGAGAAATCTTATAGTATGTGTTAAAGTGGGAACCATGGTAGCACAGTGGTTAAGGTGCTGTCCTACAAATCGGAAGGTCGCTGGTTCAATCCCAGCTGGTGTCATTGGATTTTTCATTTACATAGAATTCTTCCGACCGCACTATGGCCCTGGGATTGACTCAGCCTCTAACAGAAATGAGTACCAGGAGTATTTCCTGAGGGTAAAGGTGGCCAGTGCATAAGGCTGACAACCTACCACCATCGTGTGCCTTTGTCACGAAATCTGTGACCCTTAACTTCCTGGAACCCTGTGGGCCTGTCCAGGCCTGTAATGGGACTGATTTACCTTTACCTTATCTGTTAAAGTACTTGGTGTTTTTTGTGGAAACTGTAAAATGATATAACACATAAAGAAAATAAGAGAGTGAATGTGTCAGAAGTATTATGCCCTATGGACATTTCACAACTTGTTTTAATATGTGGAGCGTATACTACCTTCATTATCACGCAGTAACCATGATAATATTGTCACTTGCCTTTATGGTTTAATCACAGTACAAAGGTCAATATGAAAGTAATGCATCCTATTTTGTTCTCTTAAACATGGTGCTGGGTGGAGTTTCTTGCCTTACCCACCCTACAGTGACTGTCCAGATGCATCAGGATCATTGGTGCTTCAGTCTGTTACACGCATTCAACACAGGAACAGTGCAGAAATGTAGATGTGGACATACTAGGCAGAGAGTGGTGTCTAAATTTCTTACTGTGGAGTGTGCCAGTGAGATGTTGGTAGATCTGAGAAGGGTGTATGGTGAGGATGCCATAGATGTGGTTGTTTAGATGCTGGGTTTGTTGTATTAAGAGTGGTGAAAAGGACACTGGTGACAAGCCCCACAACGGTCGACCATCCATGGCGGCGACAGCGGAGATCAAAGGCTGCCACATCACAGCAAGTGAACTGTGTCCACAGTAGGAATTTGAAAACTGGTGGTTATGGCCATTATCAGAGAACTTGGCTGCCAAAAAGATGTGCACATGGTGGGTGCTGTATATGCTCTCTGACAAACAGAAAACAGCCCAAAACAACATCTGCGCAGAACTTTTCTAGCGCAGTGGGAAAGATGGAGATGCTTGTCTGTCAAGAATAATTACTGGTGATGAAACTTTGGTTCATCATTATGACCAATTGATGAAACTACAATCAGTGGAATGGTATCATCAATTATCACCATGCAAGATACAATTAAAGGCACAGACTTCTGCAGGTACTGCTATGGCTAGTGTCATCTGAGATAGTGAAGAAAGCTTATTAGTAGAATTCTTGAAGGGACATAGCACAATCAATTTAGAGAGATATGTGCAGACATTAAGGAAGTTAAAACAACAAATTTGAAGGGTTTGGCCGAACAGGAAGGTGAATCAACTCCTCCTCCTGCATGATAACACTAGGCCGTACACTAGTCTGGTCACAAGGGAGGCAATTGCAAAAACAGGGTGGATTGTTCTCCATTATCCTCTCTACAGTCCCGATTATCACCCTTCAACTTCCTTTTAGACTGATTGAAGGATGGATTCTGAGGATGCCAGAATGGCATACAGCATCTCACACAAAGGTGGGAAAAGTGTGTTAGTAATGAAGGAGAACTTTATGTTCACAGGACCACGCATTGCAATTCTATGTCAGTAAATGTCCAACAAGATGCAACCATACACAGTTTACAGATAAAATAAACTGTGTATGGTTGCATCTTGTTGGACGTTTATTGACATATAATGAAGGAGAGTTTATGGAAATATAATCTCAACTTTGTAGAGGATGTAGCCATGATATACAGGGCATTTCATAATGTTCTCCATGATTAAAAAGATTTATAACAGGAAAACCAAAGGACCTACCTTAATGGAATTGTTCACAGCCACAGAAAAACTGAAAAAGTTTTTTTTGACAACTAGAGATGTTCGATATGTGCACCACGGTGACACGGCACACATTGATACAATATTCATGTTCTTGCCACACACTTGTCAGCATGGTTGCATTGATATTCTCTGCCGCAATGATCTGTGCCTTTGGGTCATCGAGGTCATGTGGTAATGGTACTTTGCGTACTTTGCATGAAATGTGCGTTGCACAGTAACCACAGACTTACTCGTGTGATATTCCAACACACAAAACGACTTCTCCCCTGGAGCGGCCATTTTCTCACTACATACACTAGCATCACCTAGCGGCAGAAATGTGAACTACGATAAAAAACAACTTACTGAAAAAAAAAATTTTGAGTTGTTCCTTCTATCTGTACAGGTTTTGTAAATACATGTCCTAGGGTTTTCCTATAATAAATTTTTGTAATCCCAGCATACATTATGAAACACCCTGTATTTAAATTTAGTTATAATTGTAGTTACAGCTTCTGAGAAAAGAGTAGGCATTACTTTTGTACTGCCCCTTATATTATTCAGAAATTTCCTTTGATGTTATAAACAAAGGAATGACATTTGTATAGTAAAAAATATTCTACACGGACAGTCTTAGGACTTTGATGAATTTCATCTGTTTTAATGAACTTTGAAAGTGAAAACTGAGAAAATAGTGGCAAGTTATGTCAAAAATAACGAATCTGAACATGACTAGTAACTAGTCAAAACATGTATTCCTTTAAGTTTCTGTTTATCTGGAATATGACCCTGCCTCAATACCAGTGTTGTGAAGCCATTCATTATTTTCATTGTCAGTGGTCAAAATGTCCCAAGAAATGCTCATTGACACAGGTCCATGCACCAGAAGAATGGAATCCTCTGGTACACCTCTGCAGAAACCTAAAAACTTGCATGTTTTACCCGCTTTGTAATATACACTCAACTCTGAAAATGATACCATAATAAAAAGCATTGTACTAACATTAGTTTTTTTATGTTTGGTTGACCATGTGTCTCTAATCTTGTAATTGAAACCAACTTGGTGCACAATTTATTCTTAGCATAGTTCGTCAACCTCTACATGTTTTGGACCTCTCCAGGCCCACCATCAGGAGGAACAACTGTGTTTATGTGACACTTGGCACTTGTTATTCTGTATAGATGACTGCATACCAGACAGTCAGCTATACAGAGTAACAAGTGGCAAGTGTCGCACAAACACAGCTGACTGCGTACCAGACAGTCAGCTATACAGAGTAACAAGTGGCAAGTGTTGCACAAACACAGCTGACTGCATACCAGACAGTCAGCTATACAGAGTAACAAGTGGCAAGTGTTGCACAAACACAGCTGACTGCATACCAGACAGTCACCTATACAGAATAACAAGTACCAAGTGCCGCACAAATACAGCTGACTGCATACCAGACAGTCATCTATACAGAATAACAAGTACCAAGTGCCACACAAATACAGCTGACTGCATACCAGGCAGTCATCTATGCAGAATAACAAGTACTGAGTGCTGCACAAACACAGTTGTTCATCCTGATGACGGGCCTGGAGAGGTCCGAAACTTGTAGAGGTTGACGAAATATAATAAGAATAAAATGTGCGCCAGTTTGTTTCATTTACAATATTATTACCATTAATTTTGCTTTTGCTATGTTGTGTTATGTGCACTAACAATAATGTCTCTTTTTTGTATATGTTTCTGCAATATGTGATGTCGTATCTACAATTAGTGCAGAACTAGCAAAGAACATATGTTGAAAATATGGATCTCCATTCATAGATTCTTATGCAAATTTAATGTTCTTTGTAGTTGGGTACCCAAAAATTTCTCCACTGCAGGGAATTTTGTTACGGCATATAAACCTAGGCACAGAGCTGAACTTTGAAATTGCTTGCAAGGTTTGTGTGTGTGTGTGTGTGTGTTGTTGTTGTTGTGGTTGGAGGGGCTGGGGGGAGGGGGGCTTTGATGGGTTATGAGAGAGGGTAAACCTAGACATTCCTCTTTTCACATGAATTAAATTTATTTTCTGCACAAACTTGCATTTCTGTCTTGTGTTTGTAGGGTGATGATAATGCTTTTCCCATGTCCTTGTCATTAAGTGAAAACCTTCTCTATGTTGGAGACAACAAGGGCAAACTGCATCTCTTAAATCCAGCTCACGGATGGTTCGATATTGTTGAGGTGAGTGGTAAACCATATGTATTTTAATGAATGGTCACATATAATTTTATTTTAAATTGCGGGAAGAGAGGCCCTGGTTATGCAAATGTGTTTAAATAGGTGACAGGACTGATTGCTGCCATGTGTCTGTGGTTGCAGTTATGTGTTGGAAGCATGTGAGGTTCTTTGTGTGCCGTCATTTTATCCCCTTGTCTGTGTGGTATTGTAATCAAAAATGCTTGGTACTGCATCTCCATAATCACAAAGTTTCTTTTAGTACATTGTTTAGGCACAGAGATTATTTTATTTCAGACAACTATTTTTGAAGTGTCTTTTTTCTGTGGCCATTTATGTTCAGTGATCTGTGCAGTTGGTAATCAGTGTTAAATTGCAGTCATGTGAAGTTGGGCACACTTCAAAGCTGACATGCATTAAACATGGAATGGGTAGCATCCTCACAAGTTCGACCGACGGCACAGTTCGCATATCGACACCAACTCAGAAACCAGAGGCCATAGCTGTAATCATGTCCCAGGCTGGGGAAGTTACAGGGGTGAGTATATGTGGTTATTTTCATGTTCTGTACTTCTACATACGAGGGTGAATCAAAAAGTAAAGGCAATTTTTAAATTATGCGGTAACCAGGACAGAGAGGAGCTGCCACATTGCGCAGTATTGACAATGCCTGTTGAGGAGTTCAGCCATGTGCAGTACAGCTCTCTGCCTTCAGTCGAGTGGCAGCAATGAGGGCAAAAACATGGACGCTCCTTTGCAAGATTGCACCATCAAAGAATAACGTGGCGTAGTGCGGTTTCTTTGGGCAGAAGGAGTGAAACCTGTGGAAATTCACCGTCATATGTTAGCTCAGTATGGACAGAGCACCATGAGTCAACGAAAGGTTTATGAGTGGGTGGAAAGGTTTAAATCGGGTCGAACACGTGTTACTGATGAAGGTCGTTCTAGTCGGCTATCAACATCGCGCAGCCGGAAAGCTTCTTCTCCGCAGGAATACAGAAACTAGTTGAACTATATAACAAATGCATTGTGTTTCAAGGGGACTATATAGAAAAATGATATGTAAAATTGCTCACAGTTACTTCTATTAAAACTGTTAAATGTATTTTGCCTTTACTTTTTGAATCTCCCTCATAATTCAGGTGGAACAAGGTTGATTCTTGGGTTCCCTAACATTGTTGTTTCAAGGGCACAGGTTATATAATGTCCAATAAATTGGGAAGATTATCATGAACAGTGGTATGAAATGATGTACAATGAGTACAGTACGGTGTTATTTTGGGGCGGTTCGTTTTATAAACGATTCACTTTTACGACCCTTGTTGAGTCGGACCGAGCACTCCCGACTTCTGGTGCACCACTGTCACAACTCAAGTGTCCTTTCTCTAAATAGTGCGCTTGTAGCTCTTTTCCGATGTGCATGTGTTTATGTGTTTCTTCTTTTCCTATTTTAATGCAGTTCCTTAAAGTTGATTGTGATTTTTCCACCCGTGACGTCCGTCAAAAAGATATAAAAGAAGAAAAAATCAAAACAGTTGACATTACATTCCTTCTTGATGTCTTCTGAACTGTGGCCTGGGCCTTCTTCATCAAAATAAAAAGTGATTTGATAGATATTTTTTCAATTATCTGTGTAATTTTCTATATACTTAATTCATTAGATTAAAATTGTATGTCATAATGTAATGAAATATTGTAAATTATAAAATTATTTGACTAATTTTTTGGGCCCATGAACCTATCTCAATTTAAACCATTTCAGTAGTACTCATTTTAGATGATTCGATTAACGACCAAATATTCAAGAACGTAACCCCGTCGTAAAATGAGACCCCACTTTATTTAGACATAAGACAGATGAAGTAAGTGGAAAATTTATGGTGTCATGTAATGTTGAAACTAATTATTTGTGTAGTTTGCTTAGTATCGTTAGGGTAGTGAACTCAGGAGGTTAGGATGACAGGATGTATGTAATACTGACCAGATTACTTGCTAGCTGAGCTCCCAAACACTATATAGTTGCGTGGCATAGTTGCTGCTAGCCTCACCTTGAAGCGGCTTCGGTGGTGTAGGGATAGCGTGCTGCCTTTAATTACCCAAGTTCGCGGGTTCAAACCCGGCCGAAGCTGTCAGGATTTTTCAGGGCGAAAAAATCCTCAGCACGCCTTCCTTCGGAAGGGAAGTAAAGCCGTGGGTCCCATATCGCAGATTTGCGGCATGTAAAAGATCCCTGAATTGACGTGGAAGTCGCAATCTCAGGCAAAATTACCGGTTAGTTCTCGCCCACATAGTTCCACCTTTCGCTACTAGGATCTCTCATGTCGTTGTGGACATGGGGGTACCTGGCGGCGAACGTGGGAACGTCCGAACAGGCGGGGGAGATAGGGTGAGTACAATAAGCCTATAGGCTGCAGTACTTGATGGCATTAGCCATGGGCTCTACTGACGAAGAAGAAGCCTCACCTTGGAACGGCCAAGCAACATTATACCTCTCGCAGAATCACTTGCATTGTCAGAAGTACATTGACTGCTTCAGTGACTGTGGTCATTGTTGAAATGAATATAAAATGTTTGGTGGTGCACACACATTGCTTCCCTCTAATACCGGATTGCCTTTTTGGCAACAACTAGCAAATAACCTGGGCGTTATAATAGCTATGTTGGGGTGAAAGGAGGAATACATGTGGAATTTTAGTGTTGAAAGTGTAGGAAAGTACCTACATGGAAGGCCAAGATGAGCTATAATTCTCAACACACTAACTGCTTTATTACAAGTTACATAGTGCTCAATCAGATGTTAAGACCTTTATAAATGGTGAATACGTACAAGTTCATACTTCTACCCTGAAGTTGGCAGCATAACATTTATCTGGAACATTGGTAACCATGTACAAGTCACAGTGATATGACTGATAATATCCAAACTGCTTAATCTTATCCTTATACCTCCTCCATCTTTCATTTCATTAACCCTTTAAAGACTAGCGTCCACTATAGTAGACTCAAGGTGTAATGCCAGAAACGCTAACGTCTACTCTAGTAGACCTTCGTTTGGCAATGCTGACAGCCCTCTCTTTCTATCTGACTGCACAATGTCTCAACACCGAATCACTTGTGAAAGCAGTCCTGTTTCATATCTGTGTGTAAGCACTTAGTTAGCTACCAAAGAAACCCTAATTAGTCATGAATGCATAAGTGTCATAAGTCTTGAAAGCGTACTGTGCAGTTAGTTCCGTCTTGCATTTAGTTAGTGGACTGGAATGTTTTGGTAAAACTTTTG
>Ga0123352_10003662_pt1 | contig 22356 bp, 13 predicted proteins | sample TergutLab28metaG_FD_89700 | JGI IMG/M metagenome (GOLD analysis project Ga0123352, IMG submission 89700) | Labiotermes labralis P1 segment gut microbial communities from Petit-Saut dam, French Guiana - Lab288 P1 | ecosystem: Host-associated > Arthropoda: Insects > Digestive system > Gut ...
CAAATTATAGTTCTATATATCTTGATCTTTAAATTTTTGGATAGCAACCTGGAAGACAAAAGGTTCTGCACCGAATGATAGCAAGCATTTCCTGACCTCAATCTGCTCTTAATTTCCAACACATGCACACACACATATATATATATATTATTTAAGAAGTCTAAAATTTACATTAAAACATTTAAAATGCTCCTACATGTTTTGATCACATGATCATCCTCAGGGAGCACATATTGTTCCTAGCACAGCATATGACGCACAACCATAACCAGGCTCATTCTAAACAGCGTACGACTCACACACAAAAACACGACATGCTGCCACAGTACCAAAGTTAACATAACCAAGTAATTCACCGAATGTTTTAAATTATAACCTTAGCAAGGAACAATATATGCTCCCTGAGGATGATTGTGTGATTGAAACATGTAAGAGCGTTTTAAATGTTTTAATGTAAATTTTAGACTTCTTAAATAATACACATATATGTGCATGTGTTGGTGTGTGTAATTAAATACCTTTCTTTCTTTTACTGATATTTGAATGACCTTCATAAATTTTGGGCACATTATTGAGCTTTCTTAATTAAGATTATTTTATTGATATCTTCCTACCAAAATACAAAGTGTATTTTAATCGCAGTCCTGTGTACTGCAGCTGTCATCGTACCAGGGGATGTCCTGAAGGATGCAGGCTTTTTATGTGATAAACCTGTTGTGCTCTGATGAACAATGAAAGAAACACTCTATGTGAAACTGAAGGTATAACAATCTATTCCCTTTTTATTTTATTTCATAAGTCCTGTAACTTATAGCAAGTTTCTTTTTTTCTGTTAATCACTGTACCTTATCAGTGGAGATCATGTTACTTCCTTCCTACACCTCATGTACACTTTGGTCATGGATTGCAACACATAATTTATCCTTAAGTTTAAAATCTCTCATACCACTCATTACTGTAGCTACAGCAATAACCCACATGCTGTTTTAAGACAGGCTTAGTGGAGTTAAAATGCTGACTTGTGTCAAAATAGACTGTAAGCGAATTTTTACTAAACAGTGACTTATCAAACACTGTATGGGCTTGCAAATTTAATTATGTACTTCCAAATTCTGTCCGACGTTGGTCTGTTTGTTTCCTGAAATTTTGTGAACATAAACTAGACAGAAACTGAAGTTTAAAAAACACAACACAATGAAGCACACAGCTATGAAAAGTCACTTCACAGACAGACATTATCTCTCACTTTCTGTAGAATTATTAGTTCATTCAAAGTAATTTATTAAATTTTTAATCCTTTACTTATGGTCTTTAGTAGTGAACCAGTTAAAACTATATTTAACAGAGTCCTCCCATTGTGAACGGCCAATTATACACAAACACACTTCCAGTTAATATAACTACACACCTCATTCCCAGCATTCCTGCCATATACAATCAAACTCTGACACAGCACCCCTGATTTAGCCCCACCCTTACTTAGCATACACGGAAGTCTGTGAATAGAAATTCCCTATTACACGGTATGTTGAAGTACTGCCACCCTCGATACAGCACCATAAAATGCAGTAAACACATAGTGGTAAAATATCCTGGTTTTATTGTATTTCAGTTCTAAACAACAATCTTAAGGTATTTAATTGAAACATGTGCAAATCAAGAATTTTTGCAGTAATAGAAGAATCCCAAATTACTACACAGAAGATAAATAAAACCACAAACTATTAAAAATAGATAAAACAATAATCCAAAATGTGTCATATTATTTGCATTAAGATCTCTGCAGCATCTCAGTTCCATTGCTTGTGGTTATCTTTGTTCGTTGTGTTTGTATCTATTCAATCTACAATAAATTTAATTTTTGTTAAGCTGAGATAATTTTTCTCTTTCTTTGCATACTTTTTTTTTTAATGCTTTCATTTATATTTCATGATACCTGTGCTCTCCCAAAGCTGATTTGTCCTTGGTGTGTGCAAGTGTACAACTCAATGCACCTAAAACTTGTGAATACTTCTGATAAAGAAATGTGTGTTTATGCATACTCAGTTCACAAATACTGATTTTGTAGTTTCATTGAAAGGTAGGACCCTGCTAGACAGCGTGACAGGAACTACGCAAGCACCTCCAGCACTGCCAACTCTGTCAGCAGCAAATGACAACAGGGAGTTGGGTGGAAATGGACCAGTTTCAGTGATCTCAGCATACAACAATCTACAGCAGCAACATCAACACATGAATGTGAACCAGCAAATACCTTCACAAGTAGTGAACTCTGCAGCAGACAGTCAACAGCTGTTAGTATACAGTGATGCTGGCACTGGATCACTTTACCGACAGCAGCAGGGTTGGCCACAAGCACAGCAACCACCAGCATCCTTGCAGCAACCACAACAATATGGTGGTAAATAATCCTGCACAAAAATAAATGTTAAATATCTAAAACTCATCCTATAGAAACAGGCTGTGACAATGTGAACTGGTCTGAATTGGCATTGAAGTACGTGTCAGAAGGAAAATACACATGCCGATAAATCAACTTATTTTTGAATGCAACCAGCACACAGTAATACAAATTAGTTAAGAGATTTGAAGTTCCCGTAGTGGTGAATTTTGAGATAAATTCTACTGGAGTATGATATTGCATAGTAGGATAAATGGATGCCAGTGATGCACTTGCCACAAAACACATCACCATACACCAAAAGATTATTTTAACTCTTTTGCCCTCTCTACCCTATTCATGGCTCTGAATAGCCACATTCCTTGCAACCTTCCCACATAACTGACATTTTTCTCCCTTCCATTGACTTCAGCATCCACTGGAACCAAGATCTGTCACCCTGAAGATGGCAGTAGTATGTTCCTCTGAAATATCATAAAATTGTATTATTCTAAAGTATAATGATAGTCTTTTGGTTATCATTTGAGGAACACCTGCCACAAAAGCCTGAAGACAAGCATGCCCACTGCATATGTCAGTACAAATGTATATAGCTTCTTCACGCAAATTTTCACTAATGCAGGCTTACAGATGCCTGAACGAATACAGTCTCCTGGATAACATCCTTTACTGGTTGGCAAGATGGCTTGTAATACAGTTATGCAATGTTCTAATGACAGTACATCATGCTTATGATTACTCAACTTTTGGACAAATTTGATGTTCATAGGGCCGTGCATCGTAACATTATTTCTATAGTAAAATTAACTAGATGCACCAATGTATCAAATTTAACTGAATAATAAAAAACCAACTAGAAGCCACTAATTATTTTATTGTACTTCTTATGGGAAAGTATAACTCGTGCTTTAGCCTGCAGCCCAGACACCACTCCAGCCGAAGAGCACCTAACCTCCAACATACAGCCAACCAAGAACGAAACGGCCAATGTGGTAATCAACATCATAGTCACAAGCTCCTGATGATGGGCACAGTAGTACACGAAACATGTTGAGCCTATAAGAAGTACAATAAAATAATTAGTGACATCTAGTTGGTTTTTTATTCTTCAGTTATCACAAAGATGCACGGTCCAATAAACATCAGTATCAAATTTATTTTATTTTGGAATGACACTCTACATGTTTAGGACGGTCTTTCCGTCCATCATCAGGAGTTCAAGACTGTACATGCAGCAACAGGCATTTGTCTGCTTGCTAGTGGGTACCTACTAGCAAGCAGACAGCAGTATCTGTTTAACAAATGCCTGTTGCTGTATGTACGGTCTTGAACTCCTGATGATGGATGGAAAGACTGTCCAAAACATGTAGAGTGTCATTCCAAAATAAAATAAATTTGATACATTGGTGCATCTAGTTGGTTTTACTATAGAAATCAACTTTTGGGCTTTGTCCATCATTGAGTGTTTCAAAAATACACAAGAACAGTACTTCGAAAACTGAATCTTGTGAAAATGTTTTCATTTTTTTGCAGTTTTGATATATTGGACAATGGACAAAGACTACAAGTTGACTCATTCTACATAATTTGGTGATATTTATATGGCGATTGCTATGACCCATGGTCTGTTGTTACAGATCAATAATGGTATATGATACTCAGAGATGCCTGCTGTACAGAGCTTCAATTAATATTCTGGTTTTGTTCAAGCATGACAAAGGGATACATACAGATTATTCTATACCAGAAACATGAACAAACAAGCTTGTTTATGACTAAAGGGCTAATAAAGGTAATAGCTGAATTGAAAAGCCAATCCTGTAACTAAAGTTGATAAACTTGTGTCAAAAATATGTAGTGCAGGTACATTTCACTAAGTGAGCCATGTGACTGTATAAAATGAATACCATTATGCTATGGAAATACTGCTTACATTATTAACATGTAGTCCTTTTTTAACCGAATTTACAAAATTCTGCCCATAGTAAAATCATATGTATGCTACCACTACACAAATTTGTTTCTGTCATCTCACTAGACAGTTGCTTTCCATTTGCAATTACATTTATATTTCCAGGAACTCAGTCCAATAGTAATGGTGTTAACCTAGCAAGCAATCAGAAGCTATTTCCTGTATCCCCAAACAACCAACAACAGCAACAACAACAACAACAGCAGATACAAGGCAACAAACAGTATGGGAGGGAAGGAGAGGGAGCTGGATACAGTGGTGGCAGCAACCCCCAGTGGCAAACCTACCAGCAGCAACAGATGCCCCCTGCAGCCACATACCAGGGACCTATAAATCAGTTTCAAGGTGTAAATAATCATGGATATGAGGGTGAGTGAGGTCCATGTTGGTGCCAGCCTTGAAGCTGTGGCGACTGACAATTTCACTGTCAATAATGTGAGAACCTGATGGTGTAGGAGTAACATGCTAGCCTGATGTGCAAGGGGCCTTGGATTCAAGACTAGTTTCATGTAGATGCTGTTCCCTTCATTCATGTCTGCCAAATTAATAGCTGCTTATCTAAGGGTCTCCTCCGCACTTCATCATCACAGTCTTCAACGTTATCCATTATCAGGAATGCACACAAATGCCAATATGGAATATTTCATGCAATAAACTATTCTCAGATGCCATACTCCTCTGTTAGCCAGCCCACAACCTCATCAAAACAGGTCATACTAAAGTTTTAATTTCCACTGTTATTACAAATTTTATATATTATTTCCACACTAGTCCCCACAAATAATTAAAGCAAACATTTGTGAGCTTTTATTGTTACAAACTGTAATGTATCAATTCTATTCTGTTTCAGATCAAAACAGACATATTTTTAATCATAAAGGCAATGGATTGGTTGCAGATTCAGACAGGTACAAATATAAAGGATTACATCACTATAAACACAAGTATGTACCACTTAAATGTTAGAAGCTGGGCGAACTTTCTCCTCTCTGCAACACTGCTGCTGCCTGGTGCCTGACAGTGATATTCTCAATCTCAGCATCTCTATAAATCTCTGTTCTCTGTGCAAGCTTTAGATGAGTGCACATAGGTAACCCTTTGTGCTGTGAAACCTCACTTACTGTCTACATTTGTTAAAACTGACACTGAAAGGTTTTGGCAATGAGTTTATGGTGTCTACTGGTACTTTCTTGTACTTGTGTCACATCACCAGGTCCCTTTATTGTGCACATGTAGTTTATTTATTGACGCCTTCAGTAGCTGAGACCGTACAGCACTGGACTGTAGACGATTAATAAATCATGAAGTATATAGAATGAAGTGGTCATGACCTATCTCAAAGGCTTAACTCAGAGAAACTGAGGAAAATCTCAGGATAGAGAATGACCCATATGACATTCAAACTGGGCACTTCAAAAGATACAGGTCTGAAGAATTACTAGCTGAGCAGAATTGCTCAGTACACAGGGAATATTATTTAATCCTTTCACTAACAAAAGTATGGGCTGGGTAGCTCAGTCGGTATAGTGAATGACTACGGGCTGGACGGTCCGGGGTCGAATCCCGGTGGGGACGAGATTTTCCGCCTATCCAGACCGGCCCTGGGGCCCACCCAGCCTCGTGTAAAATGGGTACCGGGTCTTTCCCAGGGGTAAAGTGCAGCTGGGGCGTGCTGCTGACCACTCACCCCCTTCTAGTGCTGCAGTCATGGAAGAGTAGAGCTATACCTCTACCCACCCTCTGGGCCACACCAGGCCTGTAACGGGATCACTTTACCTTTTACTAACAAAACTAGTCACTAAATGTAGCAGACAATTCTGAAAAATTCCACATGTATCTGCTGTCCAGTACTTTTCAATACACTGCATATATGCTACATTCAATATGGATGAAATGAGCACTGCAGTTCAGTGATTAGTCGACATTATTTATCTCTGTAAGGTTATCAACCTGGAAGCCAACTAGTGTGACTAAGGTCTTCTGTTATTTTCTTCAGTCATCCTGGCAAACACTATCAGAGTACATATGGTGGACCAGAACTGCTTCCTTTCACATGTCTCCATTCATCAGAAGCAGTCTACCTCCTACTCAATGCTAAATAAACTATGCACTTCAGAAAGCATGACTAAAATAAAATTAATAAAACGAAATGAAATGTGATATATCTGGAATTACAAAAAGAACATAGGAGAATTAACAATATTTACCTGAAAAAACAGTACTTCGAAAGCATCTTTCTAAAATAATGCGTAAAATTAAATTTGTTTCAGTTGCTTTCTTTATCATATCTAATTTGTGTACAAACATTTGCAATGCAGTTTTCTCTGTCCTTTGATGATGTGCAAGAATAGCTCGGTTCTTATTAATGACATAAAAGCACTGCATAATATACTGTGTCCAATGTCATATTCCTTGCACATACACTCAATTCTGTTATGTCATGTTTAACAAACCTTGCTTTGTCCTAAGCAGTAATAGCATTAATTCTTTTACTGTAACACAGAATCTGCCTTTGAAAATTCCTGGATGCTAGCCTATGATTTATCTAAATTCAATTTAAGAAAATTTTTATTACTTAGTTCTAGAGCCTGTAAATTTAGTATAAGTTCTAATTTTAGTGGCCAAAGACATAATATATTTTACCTAAATGTCATAATGGCATGTACGTGAGACATGAACATAAAAGACCACCCATTTTTAAAAACCATGGGCCAAAAATAATGTGTGCCAATATGTAGATATAATCTATGAAAAAGTGGTTTCATGCACATGCATTAACCTTGGTATAAAACAGTAGATGAAGAATCAATCATTTGTACTACAGCATCATACAGCAAAGGCAGGTTTCACTGCACTGCCAGGCCAGTCCTGGTGTGTACGAGTGTGCAGGCATGCACGTGTGGAGGTGTGCATATGTGTGTGAATGACAGACAGTGTGTGGAATTTTCCTATTTGAGTTTTCTGATTATAGGAATATTATTGATGTTCCTAATGAAGTTTCCATATAAGAGAAAAGAAACTTGAAGGATTAACTTGTTCAAATGAATAAAAACACAAAAGCAGGTAACCAAGATATACAGAATGTAAGCCAGTAGGCAAGATGGAGACTTTGATTGGCACAAATATTGCTGAAAATTTGGCATCTTGATGGTTAGAAACCTCATAATGGATTTGTTTTGTCACAATTATTCATCAAGCAGGAATTTTTTTAAATTTTATTTATTAGTACAACTGTAAGCAGAAGTTATCTAAATAGTTCAGAATTTAGATGGGTTATAGCTCTCTTGAATAAGGTTTTTAATGGTATTTTTAGTCTCTTCAGATAAATATAAGAATGGCATTTTCAGATGTGTCATGACTGCTAATTCCAAATATTTACCCACTCATCAGGCATAATTATTTTTCTGTATCATTTGGCATTTTATAAACTCCATATTAGTATTTGATAAAGTATCTTTAAACATGCCAATGCAATTAATTTTTATTCCGCCTGTTGATACATGTGGTTGTGAGAGGCAGTCCTTTCCATCAAGACAGAAAATCTTTCATCAGTACGAGAGAGAGAGACAGAGAGAGAGAGAGAGAGAGAGACAGAGAGAGAGAGAAAAGTGAAATCTAAATGGGGTTGGAATATATGAAAGATCATCAATTGCAAGAATCACATTAAAACCTGTCTTTAACCCTTTAAAGACAAAGTGCAGACTGCTTTATTTAAAGACCTAGTCCATACCGCACAGTAAACACTTTACATCTCAGTTATAAAAACCAATCAGTTTATGATGTAAGTGGCACAAGTCGCTGTTTGCCCTCAGATAAATACAAAACATAAATACAGTGTCGGCAGAGCATACAATTGTTGAATGTTAAACCTGTTGGTGCATAACATAACCAACAGGCTTTAAAAGGTTACAATGAAACTCAAATGGGAAAATTCCATGTTTCACACTGAATATGCCTATATGGATAGCATACAAATGTGTTGCATTACTGAGGCAGAATATTTTCTCCATCACAGTAGGTACTTCTATACTTTCCACAGCACAGTTTACACTTCTGTAGCATTATCGTGTTTCATTTCACTTTCAGATAACTTTGTGCATATGTAGATTTCACACAGGTTTTACTGCATCCTAGTAGTCATACACACATAAGATAATTTGTATTAACTACTGGTGCAGAAAGCAGTAGATCTACTCTATGCTTGGCTTTAAATGTTTGTGTTCCTTTTCCATTTTACATTTTTGAGTGACAAAATTTTTAAATGCATTACTACAAAATTTCATGTAGTGTTTAAGCATAATTCTAAGGAGCCTTACAACACCGATAAAGATTATGGGTGCATGACTAGATTATGACAGCCAAAGGCATATTTGTCTTTGGAATGAGACACACACAAATTAAATAAATCACTTCAGTACTCTTTAGCTTAAAACTGGCTTCTTTTTACATTAAATAAAAGATCCTGACTTTCGTGAAAAGAGTATTTACCTGTACGGATTACTAGTAAATACAGTACATGAATTCAGAACTCCTTACTGGTGGACAGTTAAACATAACCTAAACTATCTCCCAGCACCATCTGTTGCTTAAACTGTAAACCAGTAATTCTCAAGTGCAGTCACTACATTTCTTCATGAATAATATGGAAAGATGGGACAGCAAGGAGCCATCAAGTTTATTTCCAATCTCGGGATTCCTTCTTTCTCCATATTCTAACTGAACTTCTTTCTACATAATTTTCACATGCCAAATGATTTAAGCAACCTCAGATATTTTGGAACTACCAAATACTGGTGTTAACTCTTTCAAACGCACACTGGTAACCACACCATCTGCTTTAAAATTCAAAATCTGTGTTTTGTTCACAGAGTACATTTACACATTTTGTGTGGGTCTGACAATAAATGCTAATTTAGTTTATTGCAAGAAAAGCACAAAGCACATAAATACACTGTGTGGGTATATTTTCTATTTATCTGGTATTGTGGCTAACAAACATGTATCTACTCAATTTAAAATGAATGCAGTCAGTGGTGTAGATAGTGCCCCCAAAGACCTCATGGAGCAAGTGCACAAAATACTAAAGTTTCTAATGGATTCTTTAAGAGTAGATACCATTCTTCTAAGAGAAGACAGTGTCCTGTCGCCATCTTATGAGATCTGGGAGGAACATTACTAATAATTATTGATTGGGGGGGGGGAGGGCGGCAATCAGATACAACTAATTTAACAATGCAGTCTGGTCATCACAGCTGTCTTGCTTAAAGAAGGTGAGGTGAGCATCATTAGCATGAGACAGGACCCTGTATAATATTTAACAACTTAATCAAATTAATCAACTTAGTATTAGACATATGCAACTCTTCATACTTTCATCATAACATATCTAGCTATGTATTTTTTACAGCAACATGTAATATTAAGAGTCCTAATATTTGCACAATCATAGGTCTACTCTCAGACATCACAAGTTCTCAGGCAAGTAATGGGAACGAGGAATGACTGTCAATATTTTGAGGAAAATTTGGGAAGAAGTATTATCATGTCTCATATTTTGCTTCTGAAAGGAATTACATTCTTCTATATCACAATCAAACTAATACTCACACTGTTTCATTTCTGTATCAGTCCTGCTGCCCAGTATGGTGACACTCCTCATAATGAATATAAATACAGCAATAATGGCCCCAACAATTACTACAATAACGAACCATACAGGCCACCACCAGTAAATTGGCAGCCTCATCAGTCACCTGCACAAGGTATGAGTAAGAATAATGCTACAAATACAGGGTTATACTTTATGTTAGATACAAGCGTTGTGCCTCTAAAAAAGGACTGCACTTTAGGCAAAGGTACACATAGAACCACTGGAAGCTAAGATAGGAAATAACACTGCAAGAAGGCAATTAGTCAACTCATTTGCCAAGTTGCTGACATATTAAAAAAAAACATACATGTGACCTAAAACTAGGTATAAATTATTTAAGTAATGGAATTTCCTTCATAAAAAGCAAAACAGATATATTACTATCATTCAGTCATTATAACATACAAAATTAAAATGGCATAAGGGTTATTACACCTGTCCAAAATAAAAACATGAAGCCAACAATCAAAGGAACTCAATTAAGGTGAGAGTAGCATTTCTTACACACCAGATATAAATGACAATACTACCACAGCTCTGTCTTCTGGAATTAGGCACTGTCATTTTGTCTGTACAAATATAATGGTTATACCAGCTGTTCTTGGCTTTCTGCACAGCAGAATATTCTCATCTGAGTATGTGACAGTCACCCTAACAAGTCTCTGTTTCCTGAATACAGATAATGATGTAACTGTTACAGCACCAATGTTTGGTTGAGACAGCTTTGTTTGTGAAAATCAGGCAAACCACATGAAGTTACAGTTTACATTAAAGTACAGATGCCTTACGGCGATTATCCTACCCTTTCAAAATAGCATTCCACCTTTAATATTAGCATTATAAAACTAGGTTCTCTTATTTGAAAATTAATGTTAACTGTGTTATAAAAACAACTTTCCTACATAGAGAAGAAAACCAACTAGATGCTACTGAATGCTTTATTGCACTTATAATCTGCTCAACATGTTCCAGGCACTTATATGCCAATCATCAGGAGCTCGAGACTATATTTGTGTTATTGCCGCATATGGTGTGTAATGCCTTGGATGCTGGTGGTAGGTTGTTAGTAGCAGAGCAGCAGGCTATGCATCCAGGATGAGAGAAATTGTGCAACTGACCATCATCCTGGACGCATAGCCTGCTGCTCTACTCCTAGTAGCCGACCACCAGCAACCAAGGCATTACACACCATATGCGGCAATAACACAAGTATAGTCTTGAGCTCCTGATGATTGGCATATAAGTGCCTGAAACATGTTGAGCAGATTATAAGTGCAATAAAGCATTCAGTAGCATCTAGTTGGTTTTCTTCTCTATGCTTATACAACGATGCACGGACAAACATACATCAAACTTTCCTACATTTATGTTTCTTCATACAGACCTGAACCCAATGCCTGCAATGGATGACATACCTCCACATTTGAATGAAAATGAAAGGAATGTCAAAATGGGCCCAGACAGAATCCGAGGGAGATATAACACAGGACCAATACCACCTGATTATTATTATGAGGACAGTCAGGAGGGAAAGCTCCACTCACCTCATGCCCATGGTTCGGAAGACCCTCATCAGCCACCCAATAATCATCCCATGCAAGGTGAACAGGAGAGTACTGCCGATGGGACAACTCCAGTAAAGGTAAACTTTGAGAAAAGGATCTGTGAAAATGCAACACATGTATATAGCATCAAAATTGTGTATGGCAGTGAGGATAATCCATAAACCAAAGAAATCATGTTGAGAAAAAACTAAGGAGTCTGTAAGCCAATAAAGTTTTCAGGGAATAAGAGAAAAGTCACATAAATAAATTATTTAATGTAAAGGATACAAATGCATAGATCAGTAACATTGTTTCAGGGGAAATGAATAAGTCCATTAAGTAACACAGTTATTTGAGAAAATATGCATTAATCTAAACCAAGGAAATTGAAAAAGAGGAAAAATGTGAATCCTACAATAACTCAAAGGAAATAAAGATAAGTCTGTGCATGAGTAAAGTTGTCTAGGAGGAAAGGAATTAGTCGAAAAAAAGCAGTAAATTAATTTAGATAAAGGGTATTCCTTAAAATTTTGATGGTACCCATGTCAGAGAAGTTACATAATAATTTTTGTAGTTTGTTACTGACACATACAGTAAAAAGGATCCACCAAATTTACATACTTTAAATAATATTACCAATTTTTTTTTATGTTAACAAGTCCACATTTCATAAAAATTTAAGTAAAGATATAACAAATAAGTACTCTTAGCTTTAATAATGGAGGATTCTTTTTTAAATTTAGGCTGTTGTTATTTCAGGCTAAAGACCAGCAATCTAATCACAAATTCCAGTCCTCTTTGGAAGCAAAGCTGGAGGAAGATCTGTCTAACATTCCAAGGAGAAAAGGTTCAATAGATGTTCACATTGTGGAATCACAAACAAAATCCTCCACAGAGGCCACAACAGTCAAAACAGAAGGCAAGTCTGCATGCACCATGAAGTACAATGCGTCTAGAAACAATCTGTGTGACTTTGAAGTTTTATGTGGGATATTCACTGACATTTTGTAAACACGGAAATTATAGGTTAAAAGTGTAGTTCAGATTCATCATTATGTTGCTCTTCTTTATCCTATATTAACTTCTTCACCCAAGCCTGACTAAAAATTTTATGAGTCTGTATACCAATTTCCACATCACTGTCTTTGACAGTTTGTACCAAGTACACAACCAATCTGTAAGTATGTATGAAGTAATTCCTTGGATCGGAGTCCTTCAGAAACTAAGAGTCAACCAGCTTGTCCAGAAATTCAAAGTTCTCTATGAACCCAAAAATTCAGTATCACATTTACATAAATCTGCCATTGGTCCCTGTCTGAAGCCAAATGAATCCAGTTCACACCTTTAAACCACATTTCCTGAATTTTTTTTCTCTCGTCTATGCCTGGTCTCAAGTTATGTATTTGATTCAGGTCTGTTTGAATTATTATTCCAAAAAAATCCATGCATAGGTAGCAAAAAAATTTTGTTTTTAATCCAGAGACAAAATATTGAAGAAGGGCAGTCAACATTTTTATAATACACAAGAGGATGCAAAATAATTTTGCAGACCAGAGCAATTACACAAGTGAAATTTTTTGAGTCATTTCATTTGCCATGACAGGAATTTGGTACCATCATTTCTACAAGCAAGAGCATTTGAGCATGTGTTCATGTGCATGTGTATATAAGTGCATCTATTCACCTGCTCATAAACTTGCCTGCAAGATCTAGACAAATTCCTCTGAATGACCATATTTAGCTAACAGGCTACAATTACCTTGCCCTAATACGAAGGGATGTAATGTTCTCTTTGTATGCCAGTTCCAAATGTTGTACATCTGCAAGAGATAATTTCCCATGTTTCTAGTTTTTCAAGGAGCAGCCAAACATGTTAGTAGTTACCTGTAATACCTCCTATACATTTCCATTGTTGTACCGTGCATATTGCTTCAATTCACCTCTATTTCACCAACACATGCACTTGTGAGTCACACAATATTAATGTTAATATATTAAATGTTAAAAATAAACCATTAAAATTATTAAAACTCCAACATGTTTCGGTTTTTCATAAAACCATCCTCAGGGAGCCATTCATGCCTGTTAAAGTTACTTATTGCCCATTATTATTTTTCAAAGTATGCTGGCAGCATGTCATATTTTATTTGTGATGGGTTTGGATTTCATGTTACTCGTTCTCCTTGTGTCGATTTCTTGTGTCCGTACATGAAACATGTTGGAGTTTTAATAATTTTAGTGGTTTATTTTTAACATTTAATGTAATAACATTAATATTGTGTGACTCACAAGTGCATGTGTTGGTGAAATAAAGGTGAACCTCCTATACACTTCATGGCTATGTGACTAGCACATGTAGGTCTCTTACTTCTATGACATTTTTGTGGATGCATGAGCCATTCTATCTTCAGTTAGTAACACTGCAGAATTCAGTAATTGCTTTTTTTTTCATTTACAGCAACAAAGGCTTTACATGAACAAATTGCACACCTCAAGAAGACCCATAAAGTTTCGGTGAACATGGAAGAAACAAACTTAAGTGAAACTACTACAGAAGATGAAGAACCAGGGAGACCCAGTGGTGCCATTCTGTCCCTTGCTCTAGGTAAACAAAGAAAATCTTGCTGAATGTTCTCTTCTTCCAAATTAAAAGTTTCAATTTTTTATGCAGCAGGAAAAATACTGAAAATATAGAATACTTTTTATTTCTGACTGATTATTCTGGCATTTAATGACGTTGTGAGTAGTATGTTATACAATATTAAATGAAGTGGGAAGGCAATCATGGATAGTAAATTTGTTAGAATTTCAAAATAGATGGTCATGGGCATTGTGAAGATACTATTTTAGCACTTAGATGGAGATGCTGAAGATACTCAAAACAGCTGGTAATCCAGTTAGTATCTGAAACGAGTAGCTCCAAGCTAGGGGATTACTACTACATCGATATGCTTGGTTCACAACATTTGGGCAAAATATTTAGTCCAATTGACCTGTCCCATTCAGCACAGTTCTATCTATGCAGTTGAAAAGCACTACTGAAAAAGAAATATCCAATGTTATATCTCAAAGAGATATGAATTACAAACAAATTTAGCTTATGTATGAAATAAATAAATAAATTAATTAATTAATTAAATCTCCAAGTGGTGGGATGTGTTAGAGGTGTGGGTATGAAATTCACACAATTTACATGAAGTAACCAAGCCAGCAAAGATGACTATGTGGAGCTGGTGTATTATCAGATGTATGCAGGATAAAAGTGGTGGAGTGCACCACTCTGGTACTATGAAATCTGTTGAGGTGAGAATGATTTGACTCAAAATATTCTCTCAGCACAAGTGATGTATATGAATTCCCATGAGGCAACCAAAATATTGCCTTCAATAGAACAATCGATACGTATTGCAACTCCCTCATCACTATGCAGTGCACATGTTCTCAAATGTAACAGAACATTAACAAATGCCCAGAATTGGACAATTCGTGACTGCTGTACCCTGACAGTTCACCCTCTTGAGGTCTTGAGTATTCATGACATTCTCTCCGGATGTTTACAAATTGCAGGATTCTTAGATCATCAAATACATCAGTTACAAATATTGGTCATGTTTCCAAGCTAGTGTGTAAAACATGTAATGAAGATCAGTTTCTACTAAAAGAGGTACGTTAAACCTCGCTTAATTCTTATGTTGAATACATCTGAAATACCTTAGTTTGAGAGGTTACTTGTAAACATATATAACACATGTTGGTACATAACCTTAAACACCATGATCTGAACCGGGTCAATATGGCAACAGTGTGAACCTTCAGTGTTGATTTTCACTACCTTCAGAAACTGAAAATCTCTATGCTAGAGGATTTGCAAATACTGACAACTCATTTATGTAATTTTTAGTTTATATTTTGCTAGCGTTATTTCAAAGAAACAAACATGTAATGAGTAATACCCCGATCTTTGTCCTTAATGACCTTTTTGGAAAATAATTTGTAATATTTTACTTTCAATAATTTGATACATGGCATATGTACAAGTAGAAGGTTACAGTTCCACAGACCAGACAATCTTTAAGAAGCCTTCTGATTGAACTATCTTTTTATTCTACTGATGAATTTTTTAGATTACTATGTTGACTCAAATGTGGTGCTTGTGTTATGAGGAATGTATCATATTCTGTATGTAATGTTGAAGTTACTTGATAAATGTATTATATACTGTGTTTTATTGTTTAATGAGTGTGTTTTATGTGTTGCTATGACATAATTAGTTGTCAATCATGGATTATGATATATGACAGGTTTCACATCCAGGGCCATAGGGCAAACTACTGGATCAATGAAATGTACATGATATGTAATGTAATATGGTTTGTTGCTTTGTTTATTAAATGATGTATAGTCAACTGCTTACTTAACAGGCTTTGCATCAAATGTCAGGATAATCATAAGTCAGAAATTCTGAATATGTTTATACTAATAAAAATCCAACTAGATGCAACAGTAAGCAGTCTGATTTATTTTACTTCAAAATCACTCTACATGTTTCGGGTGTCTACCACACCCATCATCAAGAGTACTAAAAACTGTAACCACAGCCTCTGGTATGGGTCATAATATCAGTACACCTACTTCCCTCCAACATGGCCAGGCCAGGTCCCGACCTGGCCACATTGGAGGGAAGTAGGTGTACTGATATTATGACTCGTACCGGAGGCTGTGGTTACAGTTTTTAGTACTCCTGATGATGGGTGTGTTGGACACCTGAAACATGTAGAGTGACTTTGCAGTAAAATAAATCAGACTGCATACTGTTGCATCTTGTTGTATTTTTATTAATACAGACTTATGATGCGCGGAACCATGAACTTAAAATTCTGGATATGTTGTCTGAGGTTTTCACATCACTGTTGATGATTAAAGCCAACTGGAATAGGGCACTGTATTGATTAGCAATGCATTAATAACATTTCCACAGGAGCTTTCTGCCTCTATCTTCAGTGTGCTCTAAGAAGTCTTTTTAGATTATCCTGAAGATGGAGGTGGAGAGACTCTCAGAAACATTGGTAACTAATTGTCAATCAACATGGCGACATAGCACACAAGACTGTATTCTTCAGGAATTTTAAAATTTGAAATGTTGTGGTAGTGGCTTATCTTAACACGATGCCCAAACAATTGCCTAAAAGGGCAGAGAAAACCAAAAAAAATTTCAGCGAGGAAAGCTGGCCTCTGGGCTATAATACATACACAGTACTTTAGAAATAAGAAGCACTTCAATACAAGGTTTGAGATTCTGAGAGCAGAGCTGATGGAGACTCAAGTCTTCAGGGATATTACACATTGCTGTCCCACTGGATGAAAGCAATATGTTCCTTCAAAATATCAGTAACCAATTATCAGTCGACATGTAATAACATCCCTGGAGACTTGACCCTTCAAGAAGTACTGCATTATAACAAAGAGTGAGCTGGTTTTTTTACTCTGCACCCGTGTCCAATTCAAACTCCGGATGGACCAGTCACATACCACAGTAGCTGCACCCCTGAAGCTGAGTTTTCTCATTGCAGGTTTATGTATTACGGGCATAATGGTGGTGCTAGTTGCCTGCAGGTTACGTGTCGTGAGGAGGCGTCTACGTCGTGGTGGAAAATCTCCATATGCACATGATGCTGACTACTTAGTTAATGGGATGTACTTGTAGCGTATGCTTATATATGCTGGATTAACTGCTGAAAGCAAACATTTTGCAATGGAAAGAAAATACTGAAGAAATTATTTTATCATTCTATTTGATTAATATACAGACTTAAACATACAACTGTATAGAAGATGTAATAAGTATAGTGGTCAATATTTATAAAAGTGATAATTATGTGGGTTTTAAAAAGGGGAATGTTATATATAAAGCAATTTATATTATATGCTGTTCAATATTGCATATTTATTTTAAATATTTATTTTATTAGCTAACTTTTATGTGTATTTTGTTAGTTTATATGTAATACAGCTGTAAGTAAAATTTAATATCATATATTACTGTAGTCGGGGTAGTCCAACTGCAGGCCTGTTGGCCACATGCCGAAGTTTGAAGGCTTTATATTGTAACAACCTTTAGAAACTGATAACCTCCTACAAGGTTTATAATTTTCACAGCAGTGCGAATGAAGATGCCATTCTTCTGGGATATGTCACTGTGTTAATAGGTAACTAGTCCCCTTTGTTTTGAAGGAATGCATTATATTCAGAACATTCCTGGAAATGCAGATCTTTGAGGATAAAGGCAGTATGTTCCTTGAAGGCATTAGAAACTTATTACCTAATGCTGCAGTGTCATATCCCACAAAAATGAAACACTCATCTCATACAAACTTGCATCATCTTATAGGACAAAATTATCAAGTGTGACCTGTAAACTTTATACCTTGTGAACCTGTGCCTCACAGCGTTGAAGGTATCGGGCCACAATGTTGAAATTATTGGATAATCCTGTCATAAATTATGCAATCAAAATTATTTCAATTATATTTCTGTACTAAGGACTTAATTAACTAGTTACTGCTTAGAAACTGTAACAAGTAGTTGTGCTACTATTAAATGTTTTAATAGCAAATATATTAATGTACTACATAATTAACATGCCAATTTAGCCAGAGACTCAGCAGAAAATTATGACCTATTCTTTAAATCTTCAGTATACCTAAATCTTGTTTTCTTTAATTGTATCAAGTAAATAGAGTCAAGATCTAAGTGGTACCATGCATGTTTTCAGGCTTCTGTCACAAAGTGGCTGAGAAATGCGCTCTTCTGGTTATTATGCAGAGAGAAGTGGTAATTTTCTTACCACAGTGACAGCGCAGTTCTAAGCGGTACCACGTACTGCAATTACATGGTCCAGTTATCTTGGAAATGTAATGAATCCATAACTCCATGGTAGAGGGCTGAAGTGTCATGCTAACCACTCTCATCCATTTACTATCACAGTCTAGAAAGCATGGTCCTTTACCTGCACATCCTCTATGTGTTTTATTATATGAATCTAGGGCAAAGAGGCAGTTGAATACTTTTAGTAATTCTCTACAGTTCTACAGTGATTACGAATTTTAGGGTTACAGGACAGTAAATTATACTGCATTGTGCAGCTGTGACATGGTATCCATGATGACATAGTCCAGGTAAGGGTACACTCAGATTCTAATACAATCATAACATGTACATAAATTAAATATATACATATGTGCACATGTACAAATAATCCAAGGATCTGAGAGTGAGAATGACTATAGGATGTGGAATAAGTCACAAAGTACATATGACATGTACCCTACAAACACTTTTAAGGTTTCACAAGAGGCAACACTTAAGTACCAACAGCAAATATGTACATTCGTACTAATGATTTCCACCACACAATTTAGACAGTTTTCTGAAGTGTTACAAGTAATATATGAAAGCATTATGGCTTAATCTACTGAATATACATATGTGTGTATCCCTTTAGTGTTACTTGAACTTTGTCCTTCCTATCCATAATATTTTTTAAGACTTGGAGAGCCTGAAGAATATTTTAATTATTTTTATAGTCTATAACATATAGTCTCAATCAGTTACATTCTTTTGCAAATTTTTTTATGTTGGCAATGATAGTGATGGGTACGTGGCACCCAGTTTGTTCTCTTTATAACCATAAGGGATAATAAAATAGTAGCAGATAATTTGTTCACTTGGTTCAACCCTTCAGTGATTATGAGATTTAAATTTTGACTATTGCCCAGGACAGAGGTGTTTTAAATTTATAGGCATTCAAGGTTGTAAGGCACACAAAGGACAGAAGGACTTGAGGAATTAAAGGTCCATACAGTGCACCTAGGCTGCAAATGAATTTTTAAAATTAATTCAACTATATAAACTGATTATTAGTAAAAGTTAATAGAACTAATAGTTAAAACTCAAATTCTAAAATTAATCTAACCCATCTAGAATATGGCAGTGAAATCTTCCCTGCAACATATAACAGTTACAGTTCCATCAGTCAGGCACCAGGACAACATTTGTACAGCATCAGTCAACAAGTAATTAAATAAATAAAATTCATTCCTAATAAAAGAATAGAAAACATAAGTAGAAATATATATTTACATAGAGTTTCAGGACCACAGAGATGTCAGCAGAATTGAGACACACAAAGCTAACACAACAATGTGGGCAACTTCGCTTGCACCTCAGTCTGCTGGAGCAAAGAAAGAAACATCAACATTTCACTAATCACAAGCAAAATTATGTTTGTTAAAATCAAATGTACAATCCAACACTTAGAACTAACCACGCTGAAGTACTTGCCTATGACTATGGTCTAAGATAAAGCCCCATAGCAGCAGAAAGGTTATGACATGAAGGCTGGTTGGTAATAGTGGTAGTATAAAAATTTGGAGCATGCATGGAATAATGATTGGTGGGATCAATCTGAACCACCTGTAAAATCACACAAGGCTACTGCCACAGTTTGCCTGAAACATGAATGCATGACTTCCATGCCTACAGAAAATGAAAGCAGAATTATTCTAGGAATAATCCACATGCTTCACAAAAACAAAAGCCGGATTCTTATTACTAAACTCGAATGTGTCTGATTTATATTATTTCTGACAAACCTCCCAGCAGGATCCTTCTAGGAATATTCACACATTCTGAACATCTTAGAAAACTAAATAACAGCTGTTATTATCCAACCAGACTTAAAGTTTTTATGTACAGGAAAATGTGGATTGTGATTATTTCTGATACATACATACATAACATAACCTACTTGCCTGAGTTTGCCAGAGAATATTAAACATTTCTCTAAATTTGTCCTTGTCCACCCAAGTGTTATAAAAAACTGTTCTGTAAGTTGGTTCTTGGTGCATACAAGCATTATAATTAACTATTCATTTCATCCAAGTGTTATAAAAACTGTTCCATTCTATACAATCCACAGTGAGTAAAGAGATTTTACATCAGAATTAATTCATGAATTGATTATGAGATTAAAAGCTAAATGGTTTACATGTACTCTGATAAATGTCCATGCACCAACAAATAAAAAAAATGGAAGAGTTAAAAGAAGAATTTTACAATTTATTAGAGCAAAATATAAATCAGTTAGCTAGGTCAGACATTAAAATAATACTTGGAGATTTTAATGCAAAAGTTGGTAAGAAAGCATATACAAACCCACCATTGGCAATGAAAGTTTACATAATGAAACTAACAACAATGGAATAAAAATGATTCAGTTTGTGATATCTAAAGGTTTAAATGTAAGAAGTACAACGTTTCCACATAAAGATATTCACAAAGAGACACGGTATTCAGCAGACAGCAGGACAGCGAACCAAATAGATCACGTTTCAATTAGTAAAGAAACAGGAGTGCAATAACAGACATCAGAGCACTAAGGGGACCGGACATTGGATCAGATCACAACTTACTGAAGATAAATTTTAAAGTAAAATTAAGGGTAAAAACTGGAAATAAATATAATGAGGGAAGAAAAATGATAAATATTTTTCAAAATCCAAAGTGGAAACAAGAATATGCTATAGAAATTAATAATAAGTTTGAAATACTGGAAAATTTGGACGAAGAAGATAGTATTGACAATAATATTAATGAAAATGGGAAAACATTAAAACAATAATCAAGGAAAATAAAACAGCAGCTTATACAGAGTGGGGCATAAAGATCTCCTACTTTTCGAATGGGCACTGTGCGGGCTGTAGTGGGGGTAGAGAGGTGGGGGTAGTGTCATGCGGTTGGTTAGCTTCTACCGTTGTCAGTACCCATACTAGGTTGGACCGGTGAACATCGGGACTTTGTTGTTGAAGCGTGTTATGAGAACAACCGTTCTGTGATAGCGACACAGAGAGCGTTCCGTACACTCTTCGCGCTCGGTCGAAATGCATCTGTGCCAGATCGGAAAACGATTTTGCTATGGATTTCTAACATTCAGGCAACTGGATCCACACTGAAAAGAAAATCGCCTGGCAGACCTAGGACCATTAGAACGCCAGAAAATGTGAAAGCAGTAAGAGCATCCATTCAGCAATCGCCAAAGTGTTCCGCTCATAAGCATGCCATGGCATTGGGGATATCAAGTCGGAGTTTCAGGAGGATTCTGCATGCCGATTTAAACCTGCGTCCTTACAAAATGATGTTGGCTCAAGAATTGAGTGAGAGAGATCATGCCAACCGCAGAGCCATATGTGCGGAAATTCTTGAACAGGTTCTTGCTGCAGCTGTTCTTCTGAGTAGCGATGAGGCTCACTTCCACCTCAGTGGAGCCGTAAACAAGCAGAATTTTCGCTACTGGGCTGAACGTAACCCTCGTGAACTCCAAGAACGACCGCTTCACTCTCCTCGCGTAACTGTTTGGTGTGCAGTTGTCGACTTTGGTTTGATCGGTCCGTACTTTTTTGAGGAAGACGGTGCAACAGTAACTGTGACCTCCGACCGGTACGTTGAAATGTTGGAGACCTTTCTGCGCCCCAAACTGGACGATGTGGATACAGAAGATGTGTGGTTTCAACAGGATGGGGCCACAGCTCACACAGCACGATGTTCGCTCCGAGTGTTGAGGGAAATGTTCCCTGGGCGTTTGATCTCTTTAAAGGGAGACGTGGAGTGACCGGCACGGTCACCAGATTTAAGCCCGTGTGACGTTTTCCTTTGGGGATACCTAAAGGAAAAGGTTTTCAAACATCGTCCTCGATCTCTTGAGGATTTGAAGGAAAGGATCCAACAGGAAATC
>Ga0123352_10003663_pt1 | contig 22356 bp, 7 predicted proteins | sample TergutLab28metaG_FD_89700 | JGI IMG/M metagenome (GOLD analysis project Ga0123352, IMG submission 89700) | Labiotermes labralis P1 segment gut microbial communities from Petit-Saut dam, French Guiana - Lab288 P1 | ecosystem: Host-associated > Arthropoda: Insects > Digestive system > Gut ...
ATAAAAAAAAAACACACACACACACACACACACAGTGCATAGACTCTTACTGAAATGAATTCATTTTGTCCCAAATCCTTGGAAAAGCCTTTCTTCACTTATGGGGGTGGGGGTGGGGGTTGTGGGGGCGGGAATATGTATAGTGTATTAACATCACTTTCATCAGACAAAGATTATTACACTTCGAAAGCACTAGAATATATTCCACTGTATTTCAAACCGTATTTGTTGGAACACTCTTAGACCTGATCAGTTTGGTACACACACACATAACAAGATACTTGCAACTTGACAACACACAGTGTTATACAAAACATATAATTTATGCACATAAAATTACAGAAAACCACAAAATCTTACTTATTGAACTCTGCTGAACCTATTTTATAATTTTCATAACTCTTTAAATGTGCTCAGTCACATATATGGAGAGGTGTTACCTAATATCCTTCTTGTGTATAACTCTTGTTTTTACATATACTGAAAACTGCAGTATAATTGGGCAGTAATGTCCCTTAAACTGCATGCAGTGCTAATCAATAAACATAATTTGACAGTGACTATGACATTCATACTTATTTCTGCATTCACTCATGACATATTTCACCATCCATGTGGTTATCAGCCACTGAATAGTGAAATGATCATGACAGAGTTCTCAATGTATGATCCTACATCCAAACATCAACAGGATTTAATTAGGCAACTAACTTTTAAAGTTTAGCATGACACATACACTTGTGCATACAAAATAATTGCTCTCATACATGTAGATTCTGCATACTAATTTAAATTGGTTAGAAATTGGACCATATGGTAGCCGTGTAAGAAGCTGCGTGTCTTTGTACATTGTCTGAGTTTGGAGGGTGAGTGGTTACAAAGTGATGAAACGCTTGTTTATTATCACTTGGAAGGAAATATCACCATGTTAATAGGCAGTTGCTACAAAATCTTTATGAAACACGCAAGTTAGGTAAAGTATCATTTGATCATCACACAGGATGCAAGATATCACAGACTACTTAACCATCAATTGTCATGTTTGATTTTCTTATTGTTGTTATCTATTTATGAAGGATACTTACATTTAAACAGTTTATAAACCTTGAATTTATTCAAATTAACATCCTTTTGGAGTAAAAAAGACAGACGAGGCTTACAAAGATCATTTCAGAATTATTTAGTTAAGTAAAAAATGTACTTTTGCACACTATATTATGTATAAAATACAGGTTTTCTGCACATGACACTATTTCAATGAAATGCCAGGTTCATACAAATCTTCTATATGTACACATAACACATTTACAAGGCTATTCAAGTATAAATATGCTAATAGTATGTCATACAAGTAAGAAATTACAGTACCTATGTCTGAGGCTTAGTAATATCAGTAAAAGTCAAAATTACCTACAAAACTCTGTGTATGAGCATTACTTTCATGAGCTGGACAAAAATCGTTCCAATTTTATTTGGCAATTCCAGTAGCTGTTAAATGGAGTGTGTATGTGTATTGTTATTTCCTCTTCTATATGAGAATTAATTAATTTAGTTCATTATCACCTAAGCTCTAAATTACCACTTTCAGACACTTTTTGTACAATACTGGTGTGAAATATAGTTAACCATATAAACGTGAAACAAAATGAGTGAAGGAAAACACTGAACCATGACACACTAAAACAATTCATTTTATAAGACAAACAAGTTTCACATAAATATACATGTACATTCTTATGTGTTTCAGCAGTCGACTGTCATCTTCAGGAAAACACGCTATTATTTAAAACCTAGTGAATTATGATACTATTTGTATTGTCAAAATACATGAAACTGTAGTCCTGGTAATATATACAGGTATAAAAATACAGAAAGATGTAGTGTTTATGGCATATAATATTAATGCAATATTATATGTTTGATAGTGCCCCATTAGCATTTTTTCTAATCCTAATTTGTTAGCATATTTGCGATAACAAACACGTTGAGATGTGTTGTTATCCAAGTCCTGCTCACATGATGCAGATACATAGTACAATGGCATGCACATGGTATAAAATTCCAATTATTTGATGAACTGTTGTGTACTGCTTAATGGTATAAAGCAGCTGTTGTATACGATCCGTTATGGATCTTGTCCTGTGAATATACAAGTGTACTAAAAGATATACTCATTACAGTTATATATAATAGATATTAAACTGTATATTTTAACAGCTCATATAAAAGAGATGTTTATATGCCATAAAGCAGTGTACAAGAATTCATCAAATATTTGGAAATTCACAAAACACACCTGCCATTACTCTACAGATGTGCACCATACAAACACGACTTGGACAACAACACGTCTCAACATGTTTTACTGCAAATGTGCTAAAACATTAGGACTAGAAAAAATGCTAACAGGACACTACAAAACATGTAATACTGTATTAGTATTAAGCATACCATGAACACCACATCTTTCTGTATTTTTATTCCTCTATATTTTAACAAGGCTGTGTTTTATTATGATAATATGTATTTTAACACTACAAACTAAATCACAATTCGCTAGGTTTTAAATATTGGTGTGGCTCCCTGAAGATGGTGGTCGATTGCCAAAACATATAGGATTGGACTGCTATTGTGTGTATGTATTTGTTTGTGCCAATTGTTGGTCTTACAAAATGAATTGTATCTCACTGCATTGTAAGAACAATGTTAAAACACTCCACAGTTATTTAAACATTTTTTAAACCTTCTTTGACTGTAATAATATCCATTTGTATTTTAACATATTTGGTAGCTCAGAATTTAATTAACTACTTACTTTGCATATAATATGTGTACATTGCAAATCTAAAATCCTTTGGTCAGAATTTATTACATCCTTGACATACTGCAAGAACTCTGAGAAATGTATTGTGACTAAATATACAGTACATTCAATTATCTTATGCATTCATTCATTCGTTCATTCACACATTTCTTATTTACCCACTAATTTGTGAGAATTACTTTATTTATATCCCATACTCACTCAATAAATCACTCAGTACTTAGTAGCTATATAAAATTATGAAAACCAAATATCACATCAAAATGCACCCACTTTTTTCAACTTTTTTCATTCATATCCTACACACATTAACCTTGATACCTGAAATTTCCCATACAAATATAAAGCTGTGAAACTAGGTTTAGTGTGGAAGTAAATAGTGCCCTAGTTTCAGGAGAAGCAGTGAGTAGACAGCTAAATTGTGTGGGAAAGTACAAGGACTTTCAATATTATAGTGGGTTGAAACAGGCTCATCTTCAGTTAAAAATATATTGCAGTGTCGGGCCAATAAAAATATCTTTCCTCATGTCATGCTGAATAACTATACAGTGTTAAACTATGCTTATGAATAACTATCATATAACCATTTCAAATTGAAAATTTACAGCCATTAATTTGGCAAATTTGACTTTTAGTGCTCACTGGTCATGTGATTTTTTTAATAATAGACAGAATTCCATGATCATAAGGTTGGAAACACTGGCAAATATCAAGTCCAAATGGCAGAGACATGATAGGAAAGGCACTGATGACATAGTTGGAAATATGGCTTTCATATTCAAAGAGCATCAGAATGGAAAACAACTTGTTTTTCCAGTGGAAGGCAATTCATCACTGCTAGATTCTAAATCCTGAAGAGATGAGTAGTCAGTCTCTTCATCAAGTTCGCTGTTATCAGTGACACTTACAATGGGTTCATTATGGGTCATATTGGTGCTGAGTACAAGGTCACTATTGTCAGTTAAAGCATGATCATCATAAGGCAGGTCATTACTGTCAATTCTGGATATTTGGTTTCTGAAATGTTTCTCAGAAGATGTCTGATTTTCAGACTCAGTTTGAGCGACAGCAGTGTCTTGTTCTTCAAATGATGACTGAATACTAGTAGCAGCATGCTTTATTTGTGTCACATCTGTGCTGGTAGCAACATCACTAAATGGTTCATCAGTGCTAGTTGCTACACTTCTACTGCGAGGACGCTCAGTGCTTGTTGCAGCATGTTCACTCTGTGGCTCTTCAGTACTGGTTGCTACATGCTCCTTTTTGGGCCGTTTTGTACTGGTTGCAACATGCTCTCTTCTTGGTTGTTCAGTACTCGTACCAACATTTTCACTCTTGGGTTGATCTGTGATAGTGGCTACATTTTCACTTCTGGGTTCTTCAGTACTAGTTGCAACATGCTCTTTGCTCTTGTGCCTTATGTTTTGAGCAATTTGGCCATTAGACAGCAGCTTTTCAGCAACCTCTTTTTCTAAAGGTATCTCAGGTATATTTACAATACTGTTGCTACTCTTGGCAAGCATTTTGTTAGTTAACAATTTACTACTACTTGGAGCATGTTCAACAACAGCTTCATATTCAGTCCCTTTCACAACAATCTCAGATTCAACATCTTCAGAGACTGGCACAATGTACTGAGTACCTGACATATGAGTGCGCTTCTCAGAATAATTACTGCATGGAACATTACTGCAAGGTCCAGGAAGTTCATTGCTATCTGAAAATTGTTGCAAATCATGAAAAATTACTGGTCTATCACTAAATGATGTAGTTTTCTGAATGCAAACTTTGCCACTATCACCACAGCTTTGAAGAACAGAGCTGTCACTTTTTGTAACAAGTCTGCTATGAATTAAATCACTGCTGCTTGCAGAGAATTCACTAGAAATTTGATCATTGTAATGTGTGTGGGACAAATCATTCTTTTCTATGTCAAGCAGTTCAGCACTTAATGCCATCTCACTAAAATCCATTTCTGTTTTTGTGGAGATGAGTTCACTGCATGACAGACCTTTGCTAATTACAATCTGAGATGATATGCTTTCCCTTTCCTTGTTATGGGACATGTCACTGCTTGTTGCAGCATCAGTGTGCAACTGGCTGAGGCTCTTCCCAGTAGAACCAATACATTTGTTTGGGATGTATTTTTGCTTGGATGAAATCATTCTATTGCTAGGCATATCAACAGACCTTGTAGCATGCTCATCATATGACCACTGTTTTTGAATTGCATGTTTAGTAACAACTTTCGATGAATGTCTGTGAGTAGAACACAATTTTTGAGTATCATTTAATGGTATCCATTCTTTGCTCTTTGTGACAACTTTTCCTGTATGAAAGGTATGGTCAATTAAAGATGTGACACTCAGGGAAGATGGTGTTCTGTCATCACTTCCAGGCACTTTAGAATCATGACACTCTTGATGACTGTCCCAAGGTTGGCCATATGTGGCAGCTACAATTTCACCTGAATAAGAAGGTGATGTTTCATCACAAATTGCAGCTACTTTTGAAGAAGGCTTATCATGTGATGGTGGTGGCTTAGCAATCTCTTCTGCACCACGTGATCGATCACGGTCAGCGCAAGGTGAAAGTACCTCACAGGAACAACAATTCCACCTGTAACGATGTGCAGCAGACTTCCTAGTACATCGAGCCTTTTCATGGCCAGAGGGATCTGCTGCTTCACCAGTATGAGAAGGGTCTTCAGGTGTTTGAGGCAAAGCAGACCCACGCCCAAATTCAATGTACCATTGTGTTTCCTCCTCACTTTCTCACTTCTTCTCTTTCATGTCCTTATTGAGGTAATGGAGGACGTAGTGGAGCACCAAGTCATAGCAGTATTTGTATTCTGTCTGCACAAGAATAATTCAAACAAATTTAGTCAGTCATATGCAGGAATAGTGCCTTAAAAACATATATTGACTGGATCCTCAACACACAACTCACCATGTTTTCCACAAGCTGGGGACGATGCCTGCGGACAGTTTTCACAGCTTGGAATATGTCCACTTCTCCATGTTGAATGACTTGCTCAATGCAAGCATTAGCTGCACAGTATACACCACAACGACTGCGTCCATCACTGCAACAAGGAGTAGAAGCATTGCTTTGTATGTGAGTTACCAAGTAATATTATAATGGTTACAAAGTACTGAATACAATGGTAGATGGCTGTGAAAGTAGCAGTAGAAAGGGCTGGAGAGGAAATGTAGCCTACCTGACATAATCATGTAGAATTATGTTCAGGACAACTGATGCTCTGGTTAAGATTTAAAACAGCTGCTTTCCAAACAGAAGTCTGCCATATCATTGCTTTAGCTCAGTAAATTATGCTAATAAGTAACATGCTGGAGATGAGTGGGAAGAAACAATTTTAACATTTTGGATATTTCAATATGGGCAGTGTAATACCAAGACTAACTCGTTGGGCTTATACTCCTTTGTTCTACATCGCCCTGAGGATGGCACCCCAGTGCCAAATATGTAAGTCTTAAAACTTGTTGTGATTGCATTTTATTTAGTGTTTGTTGGTAGATATATAGATGGTAGGAAAAATATATAACTCACTTAATAATACATTCAGACAGAATGGACACAATAAAAAATCTAGCATCAATTTAACGGAGCACAACTGTGAATATAAGCAGCCACAAAACACAAAGAAATATTCCAGGTGCAACAGGTTGATGTTGTACTTGGAATATTCCCAAGTGTTCTTCTTCGGTGGCACTACAGCCTGGGGTGAGCCTTGGCCTCCTTAATTCCCAAGTGTTCATTAATAATAAATATAGTTTAACATAACAGATATTACACACTGACTTAATACAAAAACACAATAACAAAAGGTAAAATTCACCCTAAAACAGGCCAAGACAGCACAGGAGGAGAGTAAAATTATACCTTTATTTTCCCTTTAACTTTGGCAGTACTTGGTGGCTGTTGGTCAATGCCAAACCTTGGCTATTTTACCCCTAGGAAAGAGATTTGGTAACCATTGTATAGGAGGCTGGGTGGGCCCCAGCGCTGATCTGGACGGGTGCTGAAAATCTTGCCCCAACCAGGATTCGATCGCAGACTCTCAAGCTCGTAGCAAGTCGCTATACAAAACAAGACCCCCATGCCACGACCAAGATCCAAACCTGCATTATTGCGGCCACAATGAAATGTCCTAGCCACTAGACAATCATAGCTAATGGTGCAAGACAAAGAACAAAGTGGTTTGCGACACTTTATGCTTAAGTGTGAACTCTTTTTTTATTTAATATTAATAACCACCGCATTTAATGTCATTCAAGGTATAAGAGTTGTAATAACACACCATTAATACGTTAAGAGTTATTTCTAAACAGAACCCATGAAAACATAGCTTTAGGGATTCTTTAATTTTGTAGTCAATTTATTAAATTTTAAGCAGTTATTAGTGTGTGTGAAATACAGTTACACTTGCTACCCTCAATGACGTGTCTTCTAGTCAAACTCAGGTCCTCCTGGCAAATGCTGAGATACTACCTTGGTTGGGACAAGAGTGCTTTTTTCAAAATTCTTTACAATTTATCATTCACCAATCATTTTACCATATAATTTTCTATAGTCCAAAATACTGAAAAAATGTTTAAATTAATCGCCCCCCCCCCAACACACACAAACACACACACAGTGTTGGTGAAATGTGTAGCTGAAGTGTGATAAACATTTATAAATATTAAACTGGTTAATGGTTAATGGAAAATTGTCGGGTAATATTTGTGACAGTAATATTTCCCAAAACACAGACCACCTAACAGCATCAGTGCGTAGAATGGAGACCCCCAGGCCAGAACTCATGAACCACACTTTGAGAACCCCTGTTTTAAACTGCAGCCTTTTCTTTTGCAGGTGAAAGAATTTACTTACGGAGATACAACAACCACTGGCCCATAGTCTGTTCGTTGGCGCCATCGTTCCACCATATTCATCAATTCTACTAGTGAGTTAGTTGAAGATGGCACCTTATGACCCATGGGCCAGCACCCAAGTTGGAAGAGCTGAACTGTTTTTGGAGGTGCCTTCACACCAGCCATCAGTTCAGTGAGTGACACAATCTAAACAAATTATGGAAAGGGAAGTTAACAACACTTCTTTTAAACAAGATAATACATGACAGATTGAGACCAGTAGAGAATAGCTCATTTTAAGCATGCATTTTCAAGAGTTTTCCCTATGTTAGGTGCAAACTTTTGTCTGGATATGCTTATTACAAATTTTCATAATAAGTCTGAATACTTCATACAACATATTATTTATAAACTGGTAGTTGCTCAGCTGAGCAAGCGCTTCCATGGTTTTTATGGAACCAGACATTCAGTGCCATGTTCACAAGAGTATACCATACATCCCTACTGTAAGTCAGTTGAATCAAAATGATTCCATACCTTCTTATTAATACGAAATACCCATGTCTTGATGTTGGTATAGTGGTTATGAGAGATGTGGTCAATTGTGAAGACAGGGCCATATTTCTTGGAGTGTCGACCCTCTGGCCAGAAAGAGGGGAAATTCTGCTATGAGAAAGGAAAAGCTGAATTATATTGAGTTATACAGGAACACTAAACTTAATGAATCTTAATTAATATACACGTGAAAACAATTTTAATTATCATAAACACAGTAAAGAGAAAATGTACTTGTTTATTACAATATTTGGAGGTGGTCTCACACACACAACATTTAAGGTACAGACAATTCATGTATCCCATTTTTTTTCAATTTCTGCACAATATGCTTACCGCATTGTTTGGGGGGACACACAAGACAACAACTGCAGCACATTCATAATCATACACCAGACTCCAGAATTCTCCGCATGTGTGTTTGAGTGGCCACTCTGTAACAATGTACTCCCTAGGTTTGGTATACCCCTGCAACACACACCTGACAGAATGTTACACCAACATAATCTGCAATGATTAGATCTTAATATAATGTAACCACTCACTAAATGTACTTCAGAAAAGCATTAGATTTTCATGTAAATAGAGGTTCTTACATCCACAAAAACTGCATTTATGTAGTCAGTGAAATTGTTTCCCTGAAATGAGGTAAGATACGGTCTGGAGCTGTCAGCTGAAACGAAACAAAACAAACAAAAAATTGAAATAGATTATCTATGTTTAAGCATTTTAAAACTAAACTTATACATTCACTTCCAATTTAACCCTGCTGGTAAACTGGGTTGTGGGTAAATAGTTTAACATAAGAATGTTACATTGGAAAGACAAATATTTGTATATTGATTCCTCAAAACCTGTTATCTGATAAGCACAGATCTAGAGACGCTGCCATAAGGACTAAATATGCCTGTAAGCAACTTAGATGATGGTGGGAAAGTGTACTCACCTGAAAGTGCAGCTTGTTGGCAGTGGAAGTGTCAACAATGGGAAAGAAACTCCTGCCTCATTGAAGAAGGAAGCCTATTGCTTACAGTTCATAATGAACTTGCTATATGTTACTATTTCATTTAATTAACCTAGTAATGATGAGAAGAACTTACGAGGCACAATGAGAACGTCCCTGTTTTTCTCTCTGTTGTCACCACGATGTCCTCCTGCACAATCTCCAATGGTGTAACGTGGTGTCTGTTTACAAATTTGCTGCAAAGTAATTGTAAAGATATGCACAGGCACTTTTATAATCATGTTACATGTGACGGAGGTAAAGGCAATGAGAACACTTTTTTTTTGCACAGCCCTTTGCACATCCTGTAAATCATGTGTTAAATGGCAGTGAAAATAAAAAAAAAATTCCTCCTCCTACTACTACTACCACCACCACCACCACAACCACTACTACTACTACTCTACTACTACTACACACAGACACGCATGCATGTGTGTGTGTGTGTGTGTGTGTGTGTGTGTGTGTGTGGGTGGGAGAGTGTCCTGTCTCTCTATCATCCAAACTAATATATGTAGGCTACTTGCTGCATGAGCATTTCTTAGTTGATAAGACAAGTGATGGAGCCATAACACTTCATAATTGATTAGTATTGTACCTGATATTCCCTCTGATATTCATTCATCTTGGTGATGACATTCTTCATGGATTTCTGTTTCAGCCTCTGTGAAAGCTCTTTTACAGGAAACCATGAAGTTCCACAAACCACAAACTCCTCTAAAGTGTCATATAAAAATTTGTACTGGTCCTGTTGAATAAACATAATACAATTTAATCATTAGGAATAATTTAATATAGATAAAGGAAAAAGGTACAAAGCTGTATAAGTATATTTACAGGCACAATCAGTCTGTACAGAGTAGCCCAACACACTTCAGTCAGCCCACATTTTCCTAATCATCTCCTCCTTCAAGATTTAATTGCCATAACAATATTAAGTGAAGAGTCTAAATTATGAAGTCCCTCAGTGTGAAACTTTCTCTATCTTTCTAGCTTCTCCTCTCTTTAAGTCATAAATTTTTACAAAAACATCAGGTTGGCATACTTTATATTTATCACTGCATTACACATATTTAACTCTGTTACAAGGTCTCATTACAATTTGAATTACAATGAAAGCAAAGCATAGACATCAGCCAAATCAGAACATATTTTAACTCTCTACTTCAAAAATATACAAGAACAACAGTCACATCCCAAAGACTTAAGGGACATTCAATAAATAAGTCAACAGCACATACATTTCAGTAGAGAAACAAGTAAGTAAACATGTGTCACATAACCTGAAACACATGTAACAAGTAACATAAACTTACACCACAAAAATACAGTTCGTATTTATGAAACATCCAGCAGGGTTGGCTCTAGGGACCAACAAAGCAAGCATGTGCCTGATGTGGTATTTTAGCTATCTTACCCTCACCACCCAAACCCCACCCCCCCCCCCCCCCCCAAAAAAAAATCCACTGACAATATTTTATTTCACTAACTACAGATATTCTACATTTTCCTAAATTTTTAGCTGTCCAAAAAAGCTGGTGCAAAGTGCAGAGGATTGTGGGTAAAAAACTGATAAAATATTGGGGGAGAGGACCAGCCAAAAATTTGTTTGGCTAGGGTGGCAGAAACACACAGGGAGTGCTGAGTGTCAGACATTATTATTATTATTATTATTATTATTACTATTACTACTACTACTACTACTGTCCTTCAACATTCCAGTTGATAGCACCGAGCCTGTGTTATATGGTCTATGGTCTGTGGTGGGCAAGGTGTCAGATGAAATAGGACTTAAATTTCCAGTGTTAATGTAACTGCCTCTCATTGCACAAAAGATCTTTTAAATACAGATAATAGCAGATACTGAACTACACTCAATCCTGTGTAACACCCTTGTGACTTTTCACAGTTTAGGACCACAGAAGACGATATTCAGAGCATTCAGAAGTTAATGAAGTATATGGTACGAATTTTCATGTGACAGCAGGAAGCACCTTTATAGACATAAAGTGCCTTAACTCACTGTGGGAACGTCATGTAATAGATGTGACAGGTCATATGGTCTGTATTTGGCAGTAATGTGCTTCTGTCTTTGATAATCTATTCTTGCTTGGCATTCACAAATGTCAGTATGATGGCTTTCTGTTATCATTTAACTGACCCAAGGAAGATGTATATAAATTATTTCCAAGCAAATTATCATAGTCACAATGCACATAAATAGCAGCAGACCATTTAAATGCTTAAAAAAAAGAGTTAATAATAATGGAAATATGTCTACATTAAACTGCAGTGTTCACTTATTTATTGAATGATCCTCACATACTTCCTATGGACTTGCTCATACCAAAGTTTCAATAAGTCCTTTCCTGGACTGCCTGAGTTTCTTGAAGTATCCAAATACATCAAAACAATCTTCCTCTTCAGCCAATTCCAAGTTTGCATCTATAGCTAGATAAACCCCTGACCTTCCACCACCATCACTAAAAACATAAAAAAGTGCAACAAAATTCCTGTTAGAAAACAGATGATGATATTCTTTTTTTAATGTATGTGTATATTAGATATGATGTTCACATATGCAAACTGATGTTATGGACAGCATTTTGCAGCAGTGGCAATTTGGCATGTGTTGGGGTATATATCAACACAATTTAGAAGTTACATATTGAATCATCATTCAGATTCAGTTTCTGTGGTTGCAAATGTTTTAATGTTCAGGGTCTTGTCTGTCTGTCTGTCAAACATGCAATTTATTAGAACAGATGATGATAACTGTCACTAGTTTATGGAGGAACAACAATGAGCAACAAAGGTTCTGCACAGGTTAAGTTACTTTAAAAGAACTAGATATAACTGTCTGAAAACTTTAAGAAATTATAAAATTGCATGAAAAATGGTTGAATTGGATAAAAATTGACATACATTGGCCACACAAAACACAGCAGAACTATGCATACGTTTTGTTTTCACCAAGATCTGAACATGAAGAAATTATGTCCAAGGTTATACTAGAAAGTCTTTATACAAAACATCCCTATTGGGGTACCACTTAAAAGTACATCAACACTTTCAATCACACACAACACACTCCTTTTTGATCATTTATTATCTGGCATCTAGTTTTGACTCCAAGTATGGGTCATCATCAGGCCATTGTACGAGAACCATTCGTGTTCTTGTATAATGGCCTGAAGATGACCTATACTCAAGGTCGTAACTGGTTGTCACACAATAAGTGATCAAAAAGCAGGGTGTTGTGTGTAATTGAAAGCGTCAATGTATAGTTGGTGCTAAAAATACGCACCAATATTCCAGAAATTATGAAAAAAGACCTCTGCTCAAACCCTTCTGCAAAAATGTTGGAAGAAACCAGCGTTTTGGAAGAAATAAAAGATGCTGTGAATTTTGATGAGGTTTGGTTGTCGCAGTATGAGGCACAAACTTCAGAAGAGTTCAATGAAACAGTCCAGAAAACTTGACATCAAAAGAACGTGAACGTGAGGTAAAACCATGCTATTCTGTTGTTTTATATCTAATTATTGCTAAGTGCAATAAAAGTTTGCCTTTGAAGACTCGGAATGTTAATCACAATGCATTCGTCAAAAAAAAAAAAATTGCATCATGACAATGTGTCTTCCCACACACGTTTAGTACATCAGTTTTTCCCAGAAGAAACTGTACTCACATGATTTGTTTTGTTTAACATTTTTATATTTATATTCCAAAACTTAAAAATGTCCTTCAAAAGATCACATGTTGGATCACTTGAAGACATTCCAAATAGTACAATGACAGTAGCAAAGGGACTAAGCAAAAATTATTTTTGGCAATGGCACCAGAGACCACAGAGATGCTGGAATGCAAATACTGTATAAGGTCAGAAGTCGAGTACTTTGAAGGTGAATAAACACAATAAATATGGACAATCTATTTTCATTTATAGATCCAATCCAATTCTATATCAGATATTATAGTACTATTAAACTATGTGAGACAGAACTCTACAGAAAGCACAGAATAAGTTTGTAAACTTCTTACGTATTATACCCGTACAAAAAACAACAACTCTCTGCATAATGTTGTCAAACAAAATCTTAATGTCCACATGCATTAAATTGGCAAGAAAAATTGTTTTTGGGTTACACACTCAATCCACGATCATACAGTGTATATAGTACATATTTCCTGTGACATTTTTGACTTAAATGATATTTATGTACTTACACATGAATATGAAATGTATTGTAAGGGAAAGCAATTTATATATTTATGTTTAGTTTGTTATATTTCCTTTTTAACACTTCCTGTTAAACTTTATTGACTAAAGGTACTGACAATTCATGATGCTGGTTTGCTCATACTCACTTGCAGTGTACCACCATTGGCCCATGCTTGGAAGTTTGATGGGATCCAACAACAGCACGTATACGTCGCCGAAATTCAAGAACTGAATTAGAAAATGGACATGTGTGACTTGCCCACTCAGTGTAGTGGAACTGGAAAATTCGTCTTTCTTCTATGACATCCTGTTTGAATTACAATCATGTAAGTGAATGCAGAGGAATTACAGGTTTATTACATGAAAGTGTTAGGGCATCTTTTCCAGTAGTACTGACCATAAGCATAGGTACAACTATAACTAGGCATAACAATGTTGTGGGCAGAAGCTGACCTGTAGAGTTGATGGGACCAGACAACACTTTCCAACTGCCTGCAGTGATCTACAGATTTCAAGTTACAATGAAACCTCAGCATTATGCAGGCAGCTGAGGACAGTTTAAAAATCTGGAACCCAATAAGACTGCTTGGGTGGAAATCAACCTGATGCAGTTCTTCAAAATGTCAGGAACCACATACCAAGCAACACAACATACCATCCCAAAATTCTCACTTTCTACTTAAGAATCTGAAAATTCAATACAATAATGTATGTCCTCTGGAACTATGTAAAACTATGTCCCATTGGCCTGATTATAGGGAAATCTCAAATATACAGTGACCCCTGCTTTCAAAAACCATAATAAAGGAAAATAATTTCATTTAAAAAACAAACAAAAATGAAATTTCCAGGCCGTTAGCAGAAAATATTGTTTGGTAATCTTGCCCATGATGATCCCAGTGGCCATGCAGTCTAAGGTGTGGGTCTGTGTCCACTAGCTGGCCAGGATTGTGGGTTTGAGTCCTGCTGGGGGTATGGTTGTCTGCCTCTTCTGAGTGTTGTGTGTTGTCAGGTAGAGTTCTATGCAACAGGCTGATCACTTGTCCAGTGGAGTCCTACCAAGCGTGGTGTGTCTGAGTGTGAGTGTGAGTGTGAAGTGTCAATAATGAGGATACCCTGGCCTACTAGGGGCTGTTGTGCCAAGACCAAAAAAATCTGTCCTATTCAGTAATTATGAACATGATGAAAACAGTTCCCACAGCCTGGTATGTGTGACATTTCTTCCCCAGGTAAGCTGCTTAAAATTAAATCTTACTGTGCCTTCTTCTTTCTTTGCAAGGAGGAAAGTCCGAATATGGAAGTTGGCCAATTCTTCTTCATGGAGAACAGATATTGAGATGCCTCCATGTGTTTCATTCTTCTCTTTTGATGCTGGCCAGTACTGCATGCACATCACCTGAAAATGTTCGTAAATCAGTTTACTATGTTATTTTCCACAGTCAGTATAATGAAGCGCTGTCCTTAGAAAGGTCATATTCATGTGGGCAGTTAAGGATTATTCTACTTTTTATGAAATCTGGACAACAGGTACCCTGTTCACAACAGCCTGCTGCCAGACCTTATCCTTAGCCAGTAGAATACAATCAACACTATCAACGCATTCTTCTTTACTGTTCACTCAGATATTACCTTCCCATCTACACCCATTTGTCTTATATGTCCTGATCCATTCACATATTCCAACTACAACTTTACATGCATTTTTCTTCTCTCCCATGCATGGTATACACCCTGTACATTCATGATGTGATAAGAAATTTGAAAGAGGCAGTCCTGGTCAATTTCAAACATCTATACTGATATTGTTCTGGAAAATATGTACTGAAATTTCAGAACAGTCAAATTATGGACATAACCTTGATGGATGATTGTAGGTTCCCAAAACTAATGACAGTCAAATAGGATGAGATATCTACCACTAGGCTAATGGATAGTGTAATCTTTCTTTATGGCCAAGAAATTCCATCTTAATGAAAGAGGGTTAATACTTACTTTAATAAAATCAAAAGTCTTAGTCAGCATAACGATGCAACTTGCTTTCTCTTGCCAAACCATCCTCCAGAAGTCTGTCACTGTGTTTTCTGTGGGTCCTTGTGTTACTATATATGCATTTGGTTTCAGCAAACTCTGCAACAGATGTCAACATAAGGCAAATTTACTTCATTGACTGGTATGTGTATGGTATATGTAGTGTGCTCGTGTCCAAACTAATATTTGTGGTGGATTGTTCAAATTAAAACCATCACTGAATAATAACAAAATCACTTACTTTCAGTAGTGCATATGAAGACAGTAGTAGGTAATGCCATTACATCTGCTATGAACATTTACATGTAATTTTGATGGAATTCCAGATTTCTTAGTGTATCAATTACAAACTATTAATATACACATGTAATTCTGAAAGAATTCAAGTTCCTCGATGAAACAGTTTGGGAAGAACCTTGTTGTTTGCTGCAGGTGACTGTCCAGAATTAAAAATTTACAGAAAATTTCAAATAGGTCACAACATTGGACGGGTTGTGAACACTTTTTCTTGATTTATATGTAAAATCTTTTGCAGTGGATGAAAGTGTTGTACATTTCGTTCCTTTCAGTCTTTGGGTTCAAAGATATAGCCCAGAAAGTCATCCAGCATGTGCTTACAGTACAAAGTACTAACACAAACACAGTTTACTTACATCCACATATGACGCATTAATGTAATCAGAGTCTGGGGTGTCATCTAAAGGCTCCAATACAACCCTGTTGTAATCATCTGTAAGTAATAAATAAATAAATATATATGTATATATATATATATATATAATTAAACGTTTCAGACTGCACAATCAGTTATACACAGCAGTATGAATCAATTTCAGTAACATGAAACATAAACACTTCACAACTAAATGTGCCTGTATTCAAATCAGGGCTGTAAATAGGTTAGACACCAACTCCCTCATGCAGAGCTTTGTTAAGTAAGTTATTTCCAGTATCTCAAAGCGTTCCCAGCAATGTGGCATGGAACTAAGGAGTGGAAACAAATCTCACCCCTTATGAAAAAAAGAATAAAGTACTTACATGGAATGCATTTCTGGTTCTGGTTCTTCTCTTTATTGGCAGCTTTAGTGGCATGGCGACAAGAATGTGTTTCTACTTTGCAGGCTGTCTGCAACAAAATATGTGAAAGATCCAATAAAAACTGCGTACATCAGGTTGTCACTCTTTATGCAGGCAACTTTTGATTCAAATACAGCCTTTGTGAATGAAATTTATTGCACTTCCGGCAAGTACATTTTCTTTACACAAAACAGTTGCGAAAATAACGATAGATACAAGATGACTGAACGATGAATCAAACTGAGGGCACACAGATACGTTAGGCAGCCTTCTTCACGATTTATGTAATGATGCTGTCAGTAGCGGAGACTACAGAGTATGGAGTGATAAGGTGATTAACATGTCCTTAATTAAACACTGCGCCATGAAACGAATTGAGGAGTGGAGGTATAGTTCCACGCATTCACAATCTCGACGCCTTGTGGTGAATTTATTCCACGCCGGGTAAAAAGAGCCTAGGCGGAGCCACTGAACAAGAGTGTGGTTATACTCCAGAGCCGATCTGGGCGCTACTGACAAGAAGAAATTCCATTCTCTTATCAGGGACCGAAATTCAATTTCCCAGTCGTCCAGCCGGTAGATTAGTCACTGTATCAGCTGATTTATTTCAGATACGAGATTACTTGCGAATAATGAATTGGGAAAAATGTGGAAGGAATCGGTCGCAGAATAATCTGAGGTACTAACGGCGTTTGTCAAGAAAAAAGAAAAACCACAGGTCTCATAAGATAGCCGGTTTCCAGCCCCAGATCAGAAGCCTCGAACTTCTGAATATCAAGCCGGAATGGTAAGGATTGCAAAGTCCAGTTGTTGGTCAGTCAATGAACGTAAATTCTATCACTGATCAATTTATAAAATATACAAAAACAATTTAAACGCTTCGTATGCTTTTATTGTATTTTAGTGAACAAACAGCGCTCTTTCCAAGACGTAAGTTCTTCTTAAATTTAAAAACGAAAACGTGTACTTTTATAACGCAAGGTACTACCACCAATAAACAGAAACAATACATTTGTTTTCATTTTTTTACTTGCTAAAAGAGGTGTATGATTGTGTGATTTTCGAATGTTGGTATTTGAATTTTAATTTCAATTTATTCCATCCTTTTGACAACAATGTGTATAGGATACATCCATAATTTCTTATACTAATTTTTATAATTCTATTTAGCTAATACAGTTCATATACAATATAGAAAATATTAATAACTAATATGATTCATACACCATATAAAAACATACAACTTCTTTCTGCTAATACAGATAAACATTCATACGACTCTTCATACTCGTTAGCAAGATTATTTGTACCAGGATAATTTAGGTACAAGAATGGACTAGAAAAATAATGAATGTTCAGAACTTGCGGTGACAGTTTCACAAACTCTTTTTTTATTATTACTATCCAGTAAGCCGTTACGTAAATCCACGGCCTACTTTATACAACACCAAACAACATTCCTTTCTGCAGGGGAACCAACTCACTCGGAATTTTTGGTATCTTTCCAAGAAAGATGATTCACGCTTTGCTCGCTGTGAGCTCCATTTTACTATTCACCAAAATGTACTGCAGCATTTGCTGTTGTATGAATCGCCTCGTAGGGTGAAAAAGAGGTACTAAGTACCCTTTCTTAAGGAAAGACATAGCCTTTCTAAACGCACAGTGCTGACATTTTGTCCGCTCGTTTGAACTTAGTTCACTGCAGAACACCCCATCGTCGTATATTTTCTAACTTTTATGCTTTGTTGACCGTGCATCCTAGTATAATCCTTGTAAATAAACCAACTTGACGCGCAAATCTTTCATGTATGTTCATTTCTAGTCTCTACATGTTTCGTGCAACCATGTGACCATCATCAGGAGAATTAACTGTATCAATGCGGTACCTGGTATATGTCACTCTGTGTGGACTACCGTCTGGTCGTCCATATAGAGTGACATATGCCAGGTATCGCATTCATACAGTTAATTCTCCTGATGATGGGCATACGGTTGCACGAAACATGTAGAGATTAGAAATAAACATACGTGAAAAAAATTTTTGTGTCAAGTTGGTTTATTTACAAAGATTTTCCAACTTCTCCTCTCAATAAAAACACAACATGAAGGATGCGCGAAATGGTGAGGTGAACAGCAAGAGAAGATTCTCAACTGAATAGTGACAATAACAATGATCGGCATCAGTTTCCTCCCTGAAATAATTTTGATTGATTTTTATTGGAAATAGGTATACAACCTTGAAGGTGTGAATAAAATGTTTGTATCAACCTCCGTTTTGATTATACCAGTTGATACCTCAGTTTAATGACCTAAAACCGAACTTTTGGGCTGGGCCAAAGGTTTTCTATGTTGTTAATTTATTTTTACTTATTTAAGTCAATTATTAAAAACCTACAACAATATTGTCTCAAACCATACCTCAAACTCAACTTTCCTTCCAGCTGTTTAGCGTCCCTTTAATTCGCAGTGCGATAATTATCACACTGCAGTTTGAAGGGACGCTGAACACACCGACATTTTTCTATCACATCGACAAAACAAAGGCTCAGCTACTTCGACCACGGCTTAAGCAGTGGAATCTTCTTGAGGAAGGTGCAATAGTATCATTTGATAGGAAGAGGCAGTCAGCAATGCATTGCTCAGTGTATGGTTATCTGGTGTACTGCAATAATATCCAATAATTAATAGAAGAATTGCAACTTGAACACACTGGTGGGCAATGGAGGCTTTACATTGATTCATCTAAGGTCAGATAGAAGACAGTGTTACTCCACAATGAGATAAATTCCCGTCTATCCCACGGGCTTATGCAGTTTACATGAAAGAAACGTACGAGAATCCTCAGGTTTTGTTGCAAATAAGTACGATGTGAACAACACCGGTGGAATATATGTGCTGACCTAAAGGTTGTAGCATTGCTGACTGTGCTGCACGGTGGATACGATAAATTTTGCTGCTGTAATGTGAGTGGGAGAGCAAAGAGTGGAACTGCCACTACGGAATAAAAAAAATGGCCACTCCGTTCAGAAACAGCACCACAGGTCAAAAGAATGTGGCACATCCTGCTTCAGGGAATAAGTAAAAATCTATTGACTCTGTTTGATAACATCTGTGAAAGCGATAAAGAAAGCGAAGTGGTTGCCTATTTAAGACAAAAATTTCCCAAAATTGGTAAGACCGAGAAGAAACAAGGAATTTTCGTTTCCACAAATTACACAACTATTCTAAGACCAAGACTTTAGTATAAAATTAAATTCTACGGAAGAAAGGCCTGGAAGGCACTTAAAAAAAGTCTGCAGAAACTAAGTAACGAACAAGCGGAAAATTACAGTGAAATTGTGCAGGAACTAGTTTCATCACACAGTGCTATGGGTGTATCATGTCATGAAAACTTAATTTTCTGCAATCACATTTGAATTCTTCTCCCTGAAAACATGGCAGTCTTCTCCGATAAACATGGCGAAAGGTTCCATCAGGATTCTTATAATGAAACCAACTAGATGCACTAATTTCTCAAATTTATTTTTGGAATAACACTCTACATGTTTTGGACAGTTCCTCTGTCCATCATCAGGAGCTTTTCATTTTACCCACAGCAATAGCATATGTCATACAGGTTTGCTGACAGCTTGCGAACAGGATCAGGACGGAACTGCAGTTCAATCCTGATCCTGCATGCAAGCTGTCAGTAAACCTGTATGACATATGCCATTGCTGTGGGTAAAGTAAAAAACTCCTGATGGTGAACAAAGGAACTGTCCGAAACATGGAGAGTTTTATTCCAAAAATAAATTTGAGAAATTAGTGCATCTAGTTGGTTTTATTATATTAATTTATCACAATGCACGGTCACCTGAACGTCAAGTTCCGCCAGGATATTTCCCAAATTGAAAAGAGGTAGAGTAGAAAATGGAGTCCAAATATGCTGGCTGACGACTGCTGGAGTGTTGTAAGGGAGACACCAACTGGCGAAAATAAGAGGCAAAAGAAGAAGAAGTGAATGTTAATTTTTTTTCGAGTTCAGATATGGTGTATAGAGACATTGTTCTTTACTTGATACTGTATATTGTAATTAGAAACCATTTTTATTAGAAACACAGTTTTGTAATTTAACCCTCTCACTCTGAAGCGCAGACGGTTTTTTTTTAAAAAAGACCCAGTCCGTACCGCGCAGTAAACACTTATGTCTCGGTTATAAAAACCAACCAGTTTATCGTGTATGTGGCAGAAGTTGCTGTTTTTTCTCAGATAAATTCAAAACACATAAATACAGTGTAGGCAGAGCGTACAGTTGTTGAATATTAAACCTGTTGGTGCATCACGTAACCAGTAGGCTTTAAAAGGTTAATCCCCTCTCCCTGAACATTGGTGAGTGATAGGGCAATTTGGTTGTCATATTCGGATTCAGCAATGTCAAAACTACAATAATCACCCTGAATTTTAACAGGGAACGATTTTTTTTCGTGCCGACCAGTGTAGTTTATCGAATGTAACCTTCGTGACAGCGTAACTTTCATTTGCTGCTGTTGTTACCCAATACTGGATCTTTGCCACATTTTCGAAGTATTTATTAGCTATCTCTCTCTGTCATAATTTCGTCCCGCATTCTGGTACGCGATATGGATATATAGCTACTTAGCATATGTGCCGTTATTTTTAGGCTAACCTCCTTAAGACTTGAAATATAATTTGGAGTCACTCCTTAAGACTGTGTAATAGAGTTCAATTGTTTTTCTTCGCATTGTTAGGGCCTGTGATTGGGCAACTAAATGAACATAAGACAGAACAGAAGCTGACGCGTCCATTCACTTGCTGCCTCTCCCGATTTATTTTGGAACAACAAATATGAAGAGAACAATCACAAAGCAGAATCTAGATTTCAAACAACCAAGAACAACATTCTTCTCTTGCAAACAACCGTATCAGTATACAATAAAATTCCAATGTTTTGAAAGGTGTCGCTGCTTCCCACATCAGTACAGATCTGCGTAAATACGTGCAACCTCCGGAGAAATGAGAACTCACTCCATATTGACACCTCTAATCACCCTGTAGGATACAATTACATTCACAAGCCGTGAAAATATTGCGTCTTTGACATGCTGAAATTGTTATTGCTCGTAGGACCAACACTTTCGGATGAAACTAAACCAAGAACTTCGCAGTAGTCATTAGCGTTCGCCTGCAGGCCTACCTACAGCTCTCCAGGTTTGGTAACCTAAATAAACAGTTGCACAATAAAGTTGTCACAGTCTTTGTTAACTTAGTCTTCTCTGAGTACACGGAATATTCAAGTCGGTAAGAGAGCATTTCCTGTGACCGGTAATAGGAAACGTGATCCAGCACTTACCCGTCCTTCCTCTTACACTTCAAGTTCCCCAAGCAATGTAAGCGAACACGATGCCGCCAACACCACAAAGTACTTTGTCTTCAGCACAGACGCTTTCTGATTTCTACGTAACGGCTAGATTTCTAGTCCGTGTACGTAAGCTTTTCCGTTACGTTATCTTACTTTCTATACGTCTCACATGGCATAACTGCAGAACTATAGTGAGTGTACGGACTTCCCTTCTACAGTCTTCCGATTTTAGGATAAGAACCGCCAAAGTGAGTGCCATATACTTACTTACTCACTCCATGGTGCAGAGTCCTTCTTGATCAACTAACTGGTTTGCAGCTAGTCAAGAAATTCCCCGCATTTCATGGAACCCGAAGGTTCATTACCGCACTCACAAGCGTCCGCCACCTGTCCCTATCCTGGGCCAACCCA
>Ga0123352_10003664_pt1 | contig 22356 bp, 17 predicted proteins | sample TergutLab28metaG_FD_89700 | JGI IMG/M metagenome (GOLD analysis project Ga0123352, IMG submission 89700) | Labiotermes labralis P1 segment gut microbial communities from Petit-Saut dam, French Guiana - Lab288 P1 | ecosystem: Host-associated > Arthropoda: Insects > Digestive system > Gut ...
AGAGGACGGAGGGCACTATGTCTCCAAAATGTTGGAACTCAAGCTATACTGACACAGGACAGATTCCTATCATTTCTTCGCCGTACTTGTGGTATTGGGGTTTATCTGTTCGTTGCATCCTTTGGAGCAAGAAAACCATCATTCAACGTACTTCTCTTTCTTAATGTTCCGCCATCACCGCCAGAGCACCACTGTTGATGGCAAGTCCGCACTTCCTTGTCTTAAGAAGAGCATTAAGACTGCAATGTGTTTGGGACGCTGGTGAAATAATAATGGCAAGCTAAAACCGAAGTACTCGGTGGAAAATCTGTCCTAGCGTCTCAATGTCAAATGCAAACCGCATACGGATTGGGCCGGGTTTGAGGCCAGGTCGCCGCGGTGTAACGCCGGTCAACAGCAGCCTGATCTATGCGGGACCCTCAAGCATACGTTCATCTGAATCACATCGAACGATGCAGTTCCTACCATAAAGCAAACACTGACGGTATACATTGTAAAATACACTCGGGTAATGCTTTAACGGCAATCAACCTGAGAAATATACGAGGGATATACAGGTGCTGTTAAGTCCTTAGCCCGACCAGGAAGGAAACAAGCTAATGTTTCTGTCAGAATGGCGTGAATTTCCTTCGGCGCCTTGTCTTGCAGAAAAAAAAACTTAATGACAGCTCTTGTCTCGATGTTGTTGAAATCACGCGCGTTCCTGACATGCTTCCGAACTTGTTCCCTTCCTGGTCGGGCTAAGGACTTATCAGTACCCCGGTAAATATATTCTGTTGGAAAGAACATATTTTTATTATGGCAATGTAGGTGGTACCATAAAGTAATATTTGTGCTATGAAAGTTTCAACACCTCTGTAGTTTCTACACCGTGGTCAGACAATGCACAAAGATGCTCTGCTGCATTCCTGACTCAACAGTTGATATTTTTCCACGTTATTCTTTCAGCATGTCCCATGGAATTGGCATGGGAATTGACGACAACGTCAAACTCTTTACGGTTCCGTATGTAGAACTGTCAGACTGTGTAAACAAAGTGGAGAGCTTTTCGTATACAGGTATTTTGCTTGTGGACGGGTAAATAGGGCAGTTTGTTAAAGTGAGTCCAGTGCGGCCAAGGGTTAGGTTGTGCCAAAGCGAAGCGGGGACTGTCTCTAGCTGTCAGATCGATATGGGCACCTCCCAGCAAGTAGATGAAGACCGAACGGGCAAGTCCCTAGACGGTAACCTGTAGTCCGTAAATCTCAGGAAGCCAAAAACTACGTCGACGAACTAAAAGTCTACATGCTGGTGTTTCAGAAAGGTTCTGCTGAAGTTACTGTAGGCTCCTGAACAGACACTGGACTTCCGTTCACGACCTGGCACAAAGTAAAGACATGATCACGTCAATTTAATTGTTGCTAATTTTTCGATTGAACTTGCGGAATCGCACGCACGCACGCACGCACGCACGCGCACACACAATACCACCACACGAATGCTTCTTTAAACCTTGAATGACCGGAATACAGCAGAAGCACAGACACGAGATTACTACTGCCAGATCCTGGATTATGTCAGTGTCTTGTCCAGAGCATGGCCACGACACGTTCGGAGAAACATATCACCTAAATTTACATTGCAAATGCAAGGCAAGCAGTGTATTTCCCAGAAAATTTGGTTAACACTTCCTAGACTACAGACTTGGGAGAAGACCACAGCATAAACCGCTCCACAGTGAACACTTTACATACACAATAAGAAAGCCAATTCAGTGTGCTTCATTTATTAGAGTAGCCTCATTAAGAATTTTATCCTATAAGAAAGCACGCACAATATATACAAATAAATAGATATATTGTATATAAGCCCATAAACCGATAGGTATGGGCTTACACAGACTATCTAAACTGTCATCAGAAAATAGCATGAGGATAATCAAATCAAGATAAGGTAAAGGTGAACTTTCTCCTGTCCAAACCATAAAGGCTTATAGGAGGCACAGAAGTATAGCTCCACTGAGATTTAATCTCGACACCAGATGGAGATGAGTGGTTAAATTCACACCCCGGTCACTTTACCCAGGCAAGAACCCAGGTATCCATCGAATAGCATGATGGGAGGGCCCCAGAGCCGGTGTGGACTTTTTTGGAGAAAAGAAAAATGTATTTCCTCTATTGGGATTCGAACCCCGGATTGCACAGTCGCAATACCGAATACACTACCTCGGCTCCGAATCAGATCAAGCGAATATGAAATCGGTGGGACCTGTAGCATGCATGAAATAGTCTGTATAACTCTCGGGACAAAACCTGAAAGAAAGAAATCACTTGAAGACCCTACGCGTAACTATGAGGATAATACTGAACTGGACTGTCAGTAGGGCAGAAGGATCGGGACGGGATTCATTTGTCTCAGAACACGGATCGGTGAAAGGCTGTTGTGCATATGGCAATGAAATTTTGGGTTCCGTAAGGGGAAAGTAATTTCTCACTAGCTGTGCATCTGTTAACGTCTCAACACAAACTCTCCTCCAATTCGTTTGTTACGAAACGAATATTTTGCTATTTCTCGCACTGCTTGTTATGTCAGTACTAGTGTGTGTGTGTGTGTGTGTGTGTGTGTATACATATATATATATATGTGTGTGTGTGTGTGTGTGTGTGTGTGTGTGTGTGTGTACAAAAGTAACACAACACAGTAAAAACAAAATACAATCTAAAATGGACTAAAAATTAGACCCCTTCGAAAATGCAATGAAAATCTTCAAGAACGACTATGTTTTCCCTTAAAAACTGTAATCATCTACATGGTGTGTACCAACTGCGGCGCTGTACACAGACGGACAAAAACTGAGGTTGCTGCACTGATGAAAATTACGATGGAATATTTTATAATTTGCCTCGTAGGTTCATGAATAATAGCAGCGTCTATAATGAGGCGATGATAACAATAATAATAATAATTATTATTATTATTGTTGTTGTTGTTGTTGTTAATAAGAGCACGGCCGTCATGTGCCATATGAGTAGCTTCACATAAAAAACTAAGTCAATAAACCTGTAAGCAGTACAGGTTATGTAGCCACAGCGAGACGCCATTAGCCATAATGTGCTGTACAGCCTTAAGCAGGGCGTTATCCTGTCCTGAAGGTGCTGCCTGTCAGTGGCGACGAGTGCCTTAAAAAGGGGGGGGGGGAAGAAAAAAGAAATGAAAACACGTTTTGATGGTTGGCGGTCTCCTGTACAAAGAAGCCACTACCGACCGTAATAGTCTGTCCTGATCAAAAGGTCTTCCATCCTCAATTCAGTCATGCATTAACCCCATTCCGCCACATTCAGTGCCACAGTAACACTGTTTACTTGTGTCTCCGAGCGTTCCCTGCCTTTATTGCATTCTCTTGCCTTATTCAATACGTTCCACTTCGTACAATTTACAAAAAAAAATACTTCCACTGTTTTTACATTCTTTATTCCGTGCATTTTGACAGACTAAACTGTACATTCGTGACACCAACAAATGCTTCTTTGTACATACAAATGCAATCTTATACCGCTCCTACATGTTTCGGCGTCACGCCAACCTCAGGCAGTTTTTCACCAAGATTTAAAACTTACTGAAATATAATAGATTACAAAAGTAATTCACATTATATTACAATATTCCTGCAACTAATGCAAACCATGTGGGTTTCACAATCCACGATTAGCACATCATCTTTAAAAGTTTAATGTATTGGAAGAGCAAAACAATCATATTTATTATGGCGTTTTCATTAAATACATTTAAAAATTTGTATGTTGCTATGTTGTAGTTTTTCTTTGTATGCAATCACCTAATGTATCTTTGATCCCTGATGGATCTTGTCCCTGTATGATGTATGAAGTGTAGTGAGTTCCGTTTAAAAGTGTCATCCTGTACAGCTTCCTCAGGATGGTTAATGTGACACCGAAACATGTAAAAGCGATATAAGATTTATCTATATGGATCAAGAGTGTATATATTTGTGTCACTAATGAAAAATTTAATTACCTCCACTAGTTACCATTTTGTTACCTATTTTCAAGGAGCATAGGTTTTCTTCAGAAACTAACAGTTGCTCACCTAGTCAATACTTTAAACGAATTTTATGGAACCCGAAGTCTCATTACCCTGTACAATACAGTCCCTCGCTGGCCCCTATCCTAAGGCAGATTAATCCAATTCACGCCCTCCTGTCCTATTTATTTAAGGTCAATTTTCAAATTGCTATCCCATTTACGCCTAGATGTTCAAGTTAATCATTTCCTTGTTTCAATTCCCTTCTCCTCTTTAAGTCCTACATTCCCTGGCCTCCTTATAAAGCTATTCAGTGCTCAGTACAACTGTCTTCTTCCTCCTGATACTACGTCCCTCTTACTTTCAAACATTCTTTACAGCACCCTGTTCTTCCAACCCTTCAGTTTGGGCCTACGTATTGCCCTCAAACTAAGTTTGGCACCAACACAAAAAAAAACAGAAAGAAACCGTAGTTCTGTATAATTTAAACGAATAAGACTCCACACTTCAAATGATAGCTTTGTCATCCTTCCCTTACTTTAAGAAAATTTAGGCCTTAAGTCATCCAGACTGCATAGGCCTCTAATTTTTTTTCATCCCCTAATTTCTTCCATTGTTATATTTGTAAATTTCTTTGCTTATGCATCACTATAGACCATAAAATTCATCTAGGGGTAAATTATACTTAACTATTTGTTTCCAGCTTCAGTCAATACACTATGCACCCATCACACACACCAACCGGGTAATGCTGTTGATGGAAATATATATTTACAACGGACGCAGCAAAATCAGCGATTTATAACTTCACAGCATATGCTACAGCACAGAAACTGTAGTGCTGTAAGGGGCTACCAGCTCCATTCCTGGTTGTAGCTCCAGATTTCTGCTCACGCGTTCCCCTCAGACTACTGTATTTCGTCTTCCTTAAACCTAGTTTATCTGAAATTTATGCTTGCTTTATCATCATTCTACGACGTAATTTACCTAAAAAAAATAGTTCTTATTAATATTTTGAAGCAAAAATGTCACAACATCCACAACCCACGGTAACATTCATGAACTCCACACTTCCGCCACACAGCATGTATCTTCCTGTGCCAAGTGATTCAATAAACAGAGACAACATTAAACATATTAAAGGATGGATCTCTGTAATGTAGATTGAGAGCTCTACTTTGGGTTAGGAACCGAAATCCTAAATACCCTGTAGAAGCATTCGTGCTCCACAGTGCTACGTTACTGCTATACTGCTATACTGACGCTATTTATTTTATGTCCGTTCCTTAGGCCCATTCAATCTTCATTACTTTTTGTGTTCCGCCGTTTCATTTCTTAACCTCCATTTCCATTACTTATTATGTTCCTGCCACGCACATTCTATGTGCATCTCTGTATCAAATATCATACACTTTTGCCCTGCTGTTGGTCTTAGCACCACTTCCTTTCCGAAAAGCCAGCATGAAAAATAACGTTAATAAATTCCCTTTTGTCTCTTGTAAGTACTTTCATCAATCTTGTGATATTTGAGGTTTTAACAGTGGATAGTCAAGATTACGGTCTTCCGAGATCTTATGCCGCATACCATGAGTGCTTCGTCGCCATCTTCAGGGTAGAATATGGTGATATTATGTTTATTCCGGAACGGTGGTTTAGGTCTACCACACAACACGCCTTCACGTCACACATAGCTGCACAAGTCATCGGTCTTGTGAAGCTACCAAAGTTGGGTTCACAAGTACGTCGACTTCAAATAGTAATCTTAAATGTGGGCACGTCAGTTTCAATTCCCAAAGGCCAAGCAATCACTTTATCTTATAAAGGTGCTATTCTTTTATAAGCAAACAATGTATACCACATAAAAACCATAAATTTCCAACGCACATAAGACGTTTCAGACGTATTTTTACTATGTAAAAAGTAAAGCTATCTGCGTACATGCCTAGAGAGACCCTGAGAGTTACAGCGGGTTGAGGCTCCCAGATTTCAAGACACTCGGCACATAAAGGTGATAAGATTGTCAGCTGTACGCACCGGCCGCCTTTAACCCCCAGGAAAAATTCCTGGTACTCATTTCTGTTAGAAACTGAGTCGACCCCAGCGACATAGTGCGGCCGTAAGGATTAAGCCAATGAAAAATTAGAAGAGCACTGTCGGGAATCGAACTGGTTTGTAGCCCAATGCCTCAACCAACTGCGCCATCGCGTGGCCCCACTTGACTATGTACTTCAGACAACAGGTGTCAGGTACAGCCATTTTTGTTAAGTCCCTATTTCTGACACAACTTCCCCAGGCTCCTGCAGAAGGTTGATTTCTTTACACTTGCTACTTACAGGATTCACTCAAATATGGCAAGCATATAACACTTTCAGGTATCACTGACATACTCGCGTGGTGAGTACGCGCGATAGTATAAACTTAATTTTTTTATCGGCCCTTTTAGTATATTTAATATACTAAAAGGGCCGATAAAAACTGAACCAGGCGGCCAATAATACAAATATTTACAATTCAAAAAACGGGCCGTTAAAAACCGAACGAGGACGCTACTGATACACATGTGTACTACTCAAAAAAAAGACCGCTAAAAATTGAAACAGGAAGGTGTTATTACAAATGTGTATTCTTCAGAGTGGGCCTTTAAAAACTGAAGTATGGGGCTGTTAACACAAATATGTGCATTTCAAAACAGGCCGCTCAATACAGAAAGGAAAACGTCATACAGATAAAAGTGCGTAAAATATCGAGGCCGTCTGATTATCAAATTGAAGTAAGCCAGTCCTGTGAAACAAAATACCATAAATCAGTCATACCGTCTCTTATCATATACACAAATCACCACCACTGCTACACATAACCATTACTCCGCTTTATCACAATATGTTCCATTACATGGTGACACTCTCTCGGTGACACAAGTAGGCCTGTTATTGGCACACCGTTTTATGGCGCTTCATTACGTACATGCTTAATCCCGTGATTACCCGCAATATAACGTTAAACCAACAAACCCAACAGTTTACGATCGCAGCTATTTGTGCCCTTAACAGACATGATTATTTTCGTACGACGCAGTGGTCTCGGACAAGGGCATCATCACCTCTTCAGCTAACTGCTGACTCGCTATTTTCCACACGCTCTGTGCTCAAGCGTTCATGGTATCATAACATGGCTTGGGCCCAAAGACTTCTAATCTCACACGAGGCCATTTGCTCACAACGGTGCCCTGATTTGGAAGACAGTAACAACGTCAAAATATTGTAACACAGACACGCCCTATTGTGCTTCTCCCCCTACAGCTTTGCGACTTATTTTGCACTAACCAGTAATGGAAATTTAGTTTTAAATTCAATCATGAATGCAGGCAAAAAAAAAGTAACTTACGGCTTCTAGGCTCCAAAAATGTTTGTTAAATTCATCACATCTCACTGTATGAAATTATTCCGTCCTAAGGCATGGAAACCAGAACACAGTTGGTAGTGTGAAGCAGCCTTCTCTCCGAAAACGTGTAATTGGTAATTGATAAAACTTTTTTCCCAGAAGCGGTCCGTAGGTTTCACCGGACTCTTAAAGAGGTCCATGACAATAAGCAGTTACGAACCCTTGCTCTGCAGCCAGGAGGAGGCTACTAACAGTGATGCAGGAAGAGACGGTAATGCTAGTCACCAGTCATGGGTTCGACCTATTAATTATTTTACATTTTAAATTTATCCTCGCCTATTTGTTATTAGCTGGCGGTGATCTCAACAAAAGACCAAAGTGATTTACCCCATCACTTTACGAATGAAATTTTCAGCGCTCTTTAGTGTGACTTTCTGTAGCTCTATGGCTGACAGGTGACCTGGGAGCAACTGAAGGTTCTTGTCTAATCTCGTCTTAATTGTCCCTAATGCTCCAGTTATAACTGACAAAATTTTTGCCCTCGCTTTCCACATCCTGCTGAACTGATCTCCAAGTCTTTGTACTTACTTAGTTTTTCAGTTTCTTTTGTGTTAACTTTTAACATCAAACATCAAATCATGAATAATAATTAGATCAGTATTCCTACTAATTCTAATTATTGGCTTATATCACAAATGAAACCAAGGAACACTCGAATGAAGAAATTAAGGGGACTAAAGTTAATAATAACAATTGAGTTGCATTCAAAAAGTACTACTTAAGTAGTTAGCCTCATCATATTAAGTAAGTGAGAATCAAATTTTGCAATCAGTTTCGACCTTATCTTAGATAAACCCAACTTTATCTTCACTTTTCACTGGTAACTGAAACCAATATCGATCAGTAGGGACGTCTTCCCTCTTTTTATCATGCAGTACTGTATCGGGTCGGTATGCTGGTATTGTTCGATCTGCGAAAACCGGTATGTCCCACATAATGGTCGTACCGTTGACATTTATGGCCGTTTCAGGTATGTGTTCGTAGTAGTTGTAAGTAGCCCGTAACCCCATATATTTACATATCGCCCAGCGGATGTAACCAGCCACCTTATTGTGTCCATTAGTACATTCAGATTGCCCAAGTGTTGCGCATCCCGCAACAGTATGTTTCATGTGTTCTTCTGCCTTACAGCACAATCTGTGTCTACTGTCAGTTGGTTGGTTCATGAAGTTCCTCTGACGATAACACGTATTGAGTGCTTTATTTTGGGCTGCTATTATCAAACTCTCCGTTTCTCCCTTTAGGCTTGATCTACAGAAGGGCACCAGGGACATTCCTTATCTACTGATGGTCTTGCAAGGTCCGGTTGATTGGCCACGCATTGCTTTCCTCTTGAGTTCTTCTATCCTCTGGTTTTCAATGCTTGATTTAAGTCGATTTTTTATATTTTGGGCAGCAGTTTCTTGTATCGTATACTTTTGCGTTGTAAGATTAGCTTCTTTCTGCAAAGGGTATTTGGTTCTCCCGGCGTCATATTCTGGTAAGCCTTTCTTTGCTTTGCTGACTGTAATCGCTGAGACCAAAAACAGCAGCATTATGTGCGGACTCCAGTTCCACTAATCCATGTCCACCATTTCGTCTTTCGATGTACACTCTATTAACGTGTGCATTCAGGTAGTGGATTCCTTCAATATTTAGAAGCTTGCGCGTGTTTCGATCTGTCTTCTCAATTTCTTCTCTTAACAATTATTATTATTATTATTATTATAGTTATTATTATTGCTGATTTTAGTGTACGTAGGATATTTAAAATCATATTTGAAATTACTTTTTACCTTCTTTGCGCCTTTCCTTCCTCGGTCAAGTAACTGTGCAGTTTCTGTGTATTCCAGTGTTCATTTAGCAGTTGGCCCTCCGCTGCTAAGCCTGCATGTCAATAAACTGCACCAAACGGAAGGGCACTATCAATACATTCAGGAACAAATTCCCTCTCGTAACAATTTTTTTCCTTATCAGTTATAATATTATTAATGTTTTTTATGTGATTTCTTACTATTTCTTGTCAACGTGTTTTCGTTTGTCGTTTTCTATTTGTATGTTTTTTATGTTCCCGATACATCTTTATAACTGGCCTTATGGCTGTTATCCCAGCACAATAACCATTAAAAGCTCAGATTATTATTATTATTACTATTATTATTATCATCATCTCCTTTATGCTGGGTATTTATACTTATATTCCCGAGACAAATTATTATTATTTTTTTATTTATTATTTATCACCCTCATACAGGGTACTTACAATTATCCATACCTGTGCTTTGGGAAACAGTGATATAGGGTACACAATTTTACAGATGTTCAGTGGTTAAAATATATATGTGGCAAATACATTATATTATTATTATTATTATTATTTATAACCGTCATACAGGGGATTTAAAATTAGCCTACATGCCACAAATAACAATGTCTCTAGGGTACATAATTGAAAGATATTCTGTAATTACAATACATGTAGCGTATATTACTATTATTACTATTATTATACCTGTTATGTTGACGTAGTTGTAAAGACAGGCCTCAAACGAAATTGAATGTTTACTGATTATTACGAGCACCTTAACAAGACAAGGAGAGACTGTCGCAGTTGATAAGCCTTTTGTTGTTACGTCAATAGAAACCTAATCCAGCCATCAGCACAGCTAAGATCACTGTGCAGACTGGCAGCAATTAACAGTTCCAGAGTGACAGCACTTTACAATCTCTTCAAACACATTTAAATTACACGCAGTACAGAGTGGTCACACTACATCAGCCCAGCAGGACGTTGGCACAGAACATCGCGACTTGTTTACACTCACAAGCAGAAGACTATACGTGAGCAATTCAAAATAATCACCCCTCAAATGCTCTGTACATAGTGAAACCTCACACAGACGAAAACGGAGACTAATTAAACCATTCATTTCATCTTACGTCCAGAGAAACGAAACTTCAGTGTTCCCACCCATTCTGAGAGTGTCCAGTGCTACCAGGGTGCTGATAAATCCTTAGCCCGACCAGGAAGGAAACAAGCTCGGAAGCACGTCAGGGACGCGCGCGATTTCAGCAATATCGAGAATGTAGTGTACCAACTCGGCGGTCCTGGGTTCCGCTCCGAGTATAGGTTTCCGACAAGGAAGAGTGGGCCTTGTTGATTAAGAGTTATAGCTTACGACAGTCTTCGTAATTAATGGATGTATAACTTTATTATGTGGTTGAATAATTACAGTTGAATAGTAATCAAACGGCAAGCACAGGGGATGAATCAATTTCTAAGCCTCCATCCAACAGAGATGTTGAGTGGACGGCGAAAGTGTAAAGAGTCCCGTCGTCTCTCAGGCTCCTTGCCTTGTTATATTAAATCTGCTACATATCTTACCGCACCCCTGCCGTCGTCTCCTTACAGACAGCACACAAAAAATACTCGGGTTACAAAACCCTCTGTTTCCAATATTGTAAGAAGACCAAACAAACGTGCAGGAGTGCATGCACATGGTGAAGTGGGGAGTGCAACTGGTGGCCAGTGAGCCGCCACGAACCCCTGGATGCTACAAGACGCGAGTTGTCAAGTTTTTTTTTTTCCTGCAAGGCAAGGCGCCGAAGGAAATTCACGCCATTCTGACAGAAACATTAGTTTTTTTCCTTCCTGGTCGGGCTAAGGACTTATCAGCACCCCTGTGCATTTCATTACTGACAATAACTCTGTATTTCAATGTAAGTCCTGTGTCCCTATTACAGAAACGCCATATTTAATAACATAACAGCCTTTGTGTGGGCCAAAATAGAATCTGTTATCCCCCACAGTAGCCTACTACCGGTATTCCATTAACACTCCGAATGTAAGCCAGGAATGTCTGCCATGAGATTAGAGTGTATTAGATCGGAGTACGGTTTTCATTTGTTTTCCTTACACAAAAGTTCGCACTCAAATCTTTGGGTTACATTTAAGGGCCTGATCTTACAGCAAAGATATGGCACCTAAGTTTAAGTTCCAATGAATGAACTGAATAAAGCTTTTCGTTCCAGATGGAGTCGAAACAGACTCTTGTACTTTGCAATAATGACAGCGGAAAGATCCGGCAAAGTTTTATAACACGCAATCGGATTACTGAAAGCGACCCTTCATAATGACTTGAGTGAAGAGCGACCCAGCTTCCCGGTCTTGTAAAATCCGAGCACAAAACCGCAGCCTTGTCAACAGTCCGCACACACACAGACAGTGTCTGCTCTTGCATTGCGATGGAATAGGAGAGAAGGAGAAAAGGAGGGGGGCTCGGACTGTGCACTCTCGCAGGTCCTTCATATAATTAAAGCTCCGGAGCTCTTGAAAATAAACGAGAAACAGCATGGAACATGACAGTCCAACGTGCTGCCGCCTACCGTATTGCTGATTCTGGGGACCACCGCGAAGATTCTCGTTTACGTAGCACTAAAACAATACACGTGAATGAAGGACAATGACGGAACTGAACCACTCCCTCCTACAAAGAATTTTGAACCTTCTATAAAAATGTAAAACTGAAATGTCAATAATTCTCTTTCCAAATCTTTCGCTATATCCGCAGTCAAGACATATTCCAGTATCACAGAAAAGCTGATTCAGTATCATTCTCGCTTCGTATTTTACTCACACGTAAAAATAAATTTATAATCTTGCAGCTAAATACAGTCCACACGAAGAAGTAAAAGCTCCGAAAACAAGACAGGCACTGTACGTATAACGTAACACCGTGGCGCGTTCGCGTAATGTTTATACCTCCTCCAACATGCTAACAGCCTGATATCATTTCATAAGAAGTCAGTGGTTTTAAGGCGATTTTCTATCGCCCGGAAAAATAAACCGTACTTAGTTATGTTTGCATGTAGAGTTCCCCATATTTTAATATAATTATAACCAAATGTGGATTTTCTCGAAAGTTTCGCATAAAAGTCTGCAATATAACATTTCACGAAAATCCGTCCGCTAGGAGCCCAGGTGACACATGCGGACAGACGGACGTACATGGCGAAGGTAATAAGTGTTCTTCAGTGGAATGTGAACGCGCCTAAAAAGGACTCACAAAGCAGTTGTTACATAACTGAGGTACTGCAGTCCTCTAATATATTAATTTCTAAGAAATTCTAGGCTTAAGAACACGGAAAACTTTTCATTACTGAAATGTAACATTCAGATCTGAAGCTCTACATTAACCGACACTTCAGCGTACATTTGCTATTGTTTTCCGTTCACATATATTTGTTATCAGTGCATGATGAGAGCTTATCAGAATACAACGCCCAAGCACGTAGCACAATACGACAATAAAAACATATGTTTATAAACAGGTCTGGTTAACGTTCATGTACTTTTGTTTCCTAAGTTTCGCTCTCATTCTGTAAACTTGTTTCAGTTCATTGTAACAAGTCTAAGCCACGAAAGTTTTGCAAGACCTATTATAGAAACACGCTGCCATACTTTTCACGGTTAGAGAAGCAATGAACAGCTCAGAGTGAGGCTGCACTTCGATTACGGCCCCACATGCAACATGCATTGTAACTACATTCTTTGTACTCGTTGATGAAGTTCTGTTTCCTGCGCAGAATAACAATATTATGAGAAAGTAAGTTAAGTAAATTACATTCCAGCTAGACATGGTCTGTGCGACGGAAGAATTAAGTAATCAGCAGTGTTAACAATATCCGGTCTGATTCAGTCTCTCGTAATTTTAGCGTACTTACTGTTTTATACTGGCAAATGTACACAACAGCCCACACCTCAGCACGATTTATATATGGAGTGAGCCAAAAGTCACTGTGCACGTACAGAAGAAGATAAGTACATTTACAATCCCTGTACCTTAACACGTGAGGGAGAGAGGAGGTGCATACAGAGTTTGGGATCGGGAAACTGAGAGGCAGAGACCACTTGGAAGACCCAGGCGTAGATGGGAGGATAATATTAAGATGGATCTTCAAAAAGCGGGAAGGGGGGCATGGACTGGATTTATCTGGCTCAGGATAGGGACATGTGGCGGGCACTTGTTAATGTGGTAATGAACTTTCGGGTTCTATAAAATGCGGGGAATTTCTTGACTAGCTGAGAATCGGTTAGCTTATCAATAAGGGTTCTGCTTCAATGGAGTAAGCAAGTAAATACGTTACCGTAACACACTTGTCATACTGACTTAAGCGAGGGTTGCTCACCGTACAGACACAAGTCATGCAGTCCGTAATATTAAGAATGAGGAAGTTTTATCGTGTGTCCTGCCGGTGCACTCTGATACAAGCACGCTGGTTATCATTCAGTGCGTCACCTTTTTTTGTCTTCCGGGTTTCTATCCAAAAGTATAAATATTAAAAAAAAACAGAAGGAGAATTTTGACTTTCGTTTCGCATAGGTGTGAAACTTGGTATCTCACACTGGGTAGCACAGACTGAGGGTGTTCAGGTATAGAGTGCTGATGAAGACATTTCGCCCTAACAGGGAGCAGGTAACACAGGTGTGGAGGAGACTACATAACGAGTTGCTTTATGATCTGTACTCCTCACCAAATATTCGGGTGATAAAATCAAGAAGAATGAGATGGGTGGGGCATGTGGCATGTACGAAGGAGAATAAAGGTACATACAGGTTTTTTGGGGAACCCAGAGGTAGAGAGACCGCTTGCAAGACCTGCGCATAAATTGGAAAATTATATTAAAATGAATCTTCAGCGAGTGGGAAGAGGAGGCATGGACTGGCCTGATCTGGCTTAGGATACAGACAGGTGGTGGGCTCTTGTGAATGAAGTAATGAATATCGAGGCTAAATAAAACGCGTGGAATTACCTAAATAGCTCAGAAACTGTTAGCTTATCAAGAAGTACTCTGCTTCATGGAGTTAGTATAGGTGCACAGTGAAATGGGCTCAGTCGGTATTTGTGGTTTGTCTCACAACGCTGTTTTTGTGGGGGGGGAAATGTTTATTGCTTTGAAGTTTGTAGTACAGAGATACACCTGGATACAAGAATAACAAAATGTTCCCAATTCACCATTTTACATGAGTTATGTCTCGTCTTGCGGGTGATATGGAGGGGTTTGTCGTGTTAGGTGTTTATAAGTCGACAGCGAAAAAGCAGAACAAGGAAAAAACACTGCTATGGGAGGTGGACTTACAACGCTGTTGGTAGCTCATACAACACGGCGCCGAATTGTAGTGTGATCAACGAATAATAAATCTGAAAAGACGTGATTGCCAGCGGCCCGGGCCTAATTCGATTTACCATTCCGACATTTGCGTGAAGTGACCACGGAAAATCACGAACGTTCTCTATCTGGATAGGGGACCTCCAAGCCGAAGTCTGAACCTCGGACTTGCCAGATATGACGCATGCGTGTTGTCTACTCGACGACAAAGTTCTGACCCCATCCGAGACACCACAATTTATCAAGAACAACTTGGCAATAACTGACGTCTGTGATTGACTTTTTACCTATAAAAGAGACGTCACCACATATTTGTGCTCGCATGAGTCCATAAAAAAGTTGGCAACATCAATCTCACAAGTTCCCAAACAAAGCAAGGACTCTTATTAGAAGTGACGCTGTAGGAAGAACTTTGTACTGTTTCTGTGAACCAGATGGCTGGCAATGGAGGACCCCCATAAAAAGTGGAAGAGACAGCAAACAGAGGGCGACACTCCAGTGTGTACTGCCAAGACAATAAATATCGAACCTTGAACTACACTTCTAAAACTCTCTACTATACACAGCGGTCCATTATCAGACAAAAATATTTTCGCTGTAACTAATTAAGTGGCAGAAAGTAAGGGATGCGACGGATGCGGTTTTCATCTAGAAGCGTACAAACTACTAACCCTCTGTACTCTAAAGTTGATCTGCATTGTGTTTAATAATTCAGTTCCCACATCACAGAGAAAAGTTTGTGTCTCCACTACAAAGTCTGGCCGTTAATGCTGCAAGAGGATATAATTTCTCTCTATTCTGAGAACCATATATACCACACATGTACAGTGTGTGTGAAAAAAATGTAAGTTATAATCTCTTAACTTCGATTGTGATGGTATGTATAGTGACCACTGAAGTGTAACTGCTTAATTACGCAGTGTGCGGTGTATCTAATAATGCAGTCATACTTCATACCTACCTGCCTATGAAGATGGAACAGACGGAATTTTCCGAAACGTCGGCATATAAAATTCAGACGCCAGGGGATTACCCAGAAGAAAGCATACAACATATTTAATAAAGCTTAACGTGTTACTGCGTACATTTGTACTGCTACGTTTCTATTACTTCATTTTATTCCATTTACGAGGAAAGCACTACTCAAGCACAGACTGTGTACCTGTTAGATTTATGGGTTATAAAATCACCGTTCCACACTGTCGCCATGTTTGTACTCACTGACAAATAAGAAATATGTCACACATAACGTGATATGTACGTAGCTGCATTACATTCCTCTACACCAAATTTCACACGCTTACATCCCTAGTTCAATAGGCATCGCAGTCAAACCGAACGTGAAAGATCTGCGAAATTCCGCCATCTTATTTTAGATTTTAGGAAAGAAATGCCCCAAAACTGCATGCTTTTCCAAAACTCAGTTAGTTGACTATCCTAAACTAAGTGCCGCTCCCAGCTCACAAGTTAGCGCCTTCGGCATGTTGCTGTTAAAGAATGCGAAATTAGAATGCAATTGGTTTGCTGTCAACAGAATACAATTCGTGTCTCGTGAAAATGAGAACCCCATAAGACTTCGCGTCCTTAAGGTAGAATAAAAGCCGAAAATATACTTTATTCCATCAGCTAAATATCTTTCGCTCCAAAAAAATGTAACACATTGGTAACCAAGGCTAAACTATAGTATTTCTATCATATTTCTGTGGCACAACAGCCCCACTCGGGCCTAGGCCACCTCACTGTTGAGGATTCTAGATCACACTCACACACACACACACACACACACTCACTCACACTCACACACATACACACACATAACCGGTAGGACTCTTATGAATGAGTGATCAGATCGTCGCAGAGGTCGCTGCCTATAACACACTAACCAACACAAGAGACGAACAACCCTGCCCTTAACGGAATTCAAACCCGCGATCCCAGCAATCAAGCAGCTGCAGACCTACGTTTTAGACTGCGGGGCCATCAGGATGGTCTGCATTCCTTCGTTAGGCTAAAACCATCCTACAGCCTACTACGTCCCTCATAATCCTACACAGAATAACCATCAGGCGAAAACGGTAGATATTGTGGTTGATAAGGGGTTGTTAAAAACTAACTATGATTCCGAAAGTCTGAAGACCGTACATCCAAACTTACTAAAATGGTCACGATTCTGGAATTTGATGCCATTTGTTCTGATCAAAGTTTTGGAGGAACCTGCTGCCTCCTCTAAAATCCATCTGACACACTTCCTTCCTCAATTTCATTCGCACCTTTCCCTCACCAACGTATTATTTGACATTATACGAGCACATGTCGCCCATCACACAATCTCAGTGCCAATTCGTGACCTCTGTCCCTATACAATCTCTTTTATCTGTGTCCTTGAGCTTATTTCCTGAACCTGGAGGCACCATGTACCTCTGAAAGGTTAGTACCTGTCTAAAAACACGGTTTTCTTTCCACGAGACAAACCTCACATCACCACTGTCATACCCTAAAATCTTATGTTAATTCGGAAATATTTATACCACACTTGTAGGGCTATAAATTGCACGTAAATTAACAAATATACGACAAACAAAGAAAAGAAAGAAAAATATTTTTAAAAATCCGATATTCTTTGCCTATGTTATTACAGACGGTTGATGCCAGAGCGACGCGGGGCAGCAGCTCTAGCTTTCAAATATCTTGTTGAGATGTCACTCAGTCAAGCACGAAGGGGAGGTTCAGATGAGAAACATGTCGCATGTCAATAAATATCACATCAGAAAAGTTCATCATCACTGCGGCAAGGAATGATGTCAGAGCAGAGACAGCAATTTCCCGTCTGTAAACAAAATTCTTTATCGACAGATTTGTGATGGTGATATGACATAAATAGGCGAAGATGCCGGGTCGTCACACTACGTCACCTGGCAAAAGTGAATCGACGTTTCATGAGGCACTGAGGAACCCTCCTTCAGAATACATAAATAAATTTACCCTGAAGACGGAAGCAGTGGAACCCTCTGAAACGTCAGTATAACACGTGTCTTATAATCTAGGATGACAGCAACTTCAAGTGTCCTCTGTGAGGCAGAAGTTGAAGTTTTACGAATTAGTTTCACGAACTTGTGACGGCACAAGTTCTGTGCTCTACTATGCTTCTTGAACAAATACTTTCATCCGGACGAATGTTACTACATAAACAACGATGCTGAAATGAATCTCAACAGGTACGGAGGACACAACTTTGGATAATCCGGAGGCCAGGAAGAAGAAACTGAAGCCGTCTACACAGTAAAATGAGAAAAAGAAATAAAAAATTGGAATACATGTCGTGCCATTAAAGAGAACGTGGTCTAGACATTACTTCAAATTAATACAACGAGACAGGGTAGTTCATTTCGTAGCATTCGAAGTGCATCGTCGGTCTCGCTGTGCATCAAGGACAAAGGTAGTTCCAAAGACGTAAATTTCTCTGTACAGAGATTTTAAATACATGTATTATGTGGATCCGTATTCTTAATTCTTATCAAAGATTTTTAGTTGTACAATAGGTTATCTACATTCTAAATATCCAAATGACTATTTCTCACTCACAACAAACTCTTCCTCTGTTTTACTGTGTCTTTCATCACGTAAAACTGGAACCTACAAGATAAAATTCTATTATCACTGTTCATTAAAGCTATTCAATTACAAAATTTGTTAGTATCCATCGTCCGACAAAATTAACATGAGCGGGTGCCACTTAGCAAACAATGTCTGCTACTAGAACTTGGAAGTTTAAAATGGTTCATGAAAACCTCCTACAACCTACTCAATTCTGAGCAGCCAGTCCACACCAGTTCACCTTCGTCACATCTACCTTAATATTATCCTCTGATCCCCTTATCGCTTATTTTGGCTGTCGCCATAAATATTCCTGACAGAAATCCAGCACTGTTTTGTACATGTCGCTGTTGGATTATAGGATATGATGCACAGTGAGTTTTCTAACAAAGCAGTAGTGAAGAGAACTTCACGAGATATTCGTCACAGAGACTTGACGAAAGGTTTATCAGCACTGGCAGAAGTCTCACCTTATGGCTGGGGGGAGATAGTGAAAAGGGTTTTTCAGCCCACAAAATGCTTTGTTGACGAACAGATAGTTTCCTAAAATAGTAGGACTGCTACTCAGATCAGGAAAATGCTGTGTTGACGAAAGGGTCTTTCCTCAAATAGAAAGACAAGGCTACTCAGAACAGAAATGTCTTCGTTTGAAGAGAGAGAAAACCAACAAGATGCAACAATAAGATGTTTATTATCAACTTCTGTCTCAACATGTTTCGGGCATCATTATGCCCATCTTCAGGAGAACAAATACCGTGTGCTACTGCATATGGTGTACTGCGCTGGTTCTGCTGAATGTGGTTGGTACCAACCACATCCAGCAGAACCACCATATGCAGTAGCACACGGTATTTTTCTCCTGAAGATGGGCATAATGATGCCCGAAACATGTTGAGACAGAAGTTGATAATAAACATCTTATTGTTGCATCTTGTTGGTTTTCTCTCTCTTCACACTCTGTTCACGATGCACGGTCACAGGAACCTAAAGAAATTTCTTTGTTGATGACTAAATCACTTCCTACAAAAACAAACACTGAATTTACCCGCAGTAAATTCCTAAAAGTATCGCAGAAATTACACTAAGCCACTTGGATCTTAATATAAGCACGAATCCCTTACTGGTGTCTCCAAGATTCACTTCTTCTTGGCAGGGGAGGAATGCACAGCCAGGGTTTCATTGTCAACAGACACTACCACAAATAGAGCTGAATAACGGAAGATAAATTGTTTTTCTGTAGCACATGACAGCAAACTACAGAAACTCAACTGAACAAGCCACAACACGACAGGCTTATTCGACTCTGGAGAAAATCTAGATCAATAAAACGCAATGTGAAGTTTCCTGTTCATTACTAAGAAACTAAGAAGTGTCAAATGATGATGTCTGTTTTGTCCGCTTGACGCAGACAGGGTAGCAAGATATAACATAAAATTGTGCAGCAGCTGTTTGTGTGCTGTAACAATGACTGTTACATACGTGTCGACAAACACACATGTTACCCACTAATGTTACACGCAGCTCAAGCGATCACCATGTACTGGCACCCATGTCTCCAGATACCTGCAAGTCCAAAAGAACCGAAACATTCTTTGTTTCAGAATCTCAATAAATATAACAGAAAAAATACAAAATGCCAAGGTCATTGTTCTGTACCCATACCCTTATTTCTGCTAAAACCAACACTGCAACCTGGTTTGCAACGAAGGCAGTTATATTAAGTCTGTGATGCAGGTAACATAAGCATACTGAAGTGTGGTAATCATCAGGGAGCTATATATTCCTTGCTAAAGTTACACTAGAAATGGTCATAGATTAATTTCGTTGTACAAGTTGGGTGTTGTGGCAGCATGCCGTGTTGTGTAATGTTATGTTGCGAAGAGTGCCCTGCTACGGATGTGCATTCTGTGCTTCGTTGCGTGATACTCTGTATCACTCAACGATCTTTGTCTATACACAGGATTCCAATAATGAAGACTTGCTGTTTCCATCACAGACACTGTAGGCATTAAAAAATACAGTAAATGAAACTCAGTGCAACACAGCACGGGAGCTGTAAAGGTATGGTAGAGAAATGGATAAGCTACAGCTATCAAGATTACAGTGTTCCAGGAAGAGACACGGTACAGTCTGGTAGATGGGTACTTGTGTTGGGGGAACCAGCTATCTCAGTTTTCACTATTGACTCCGTAATTTTACCCTGAAGATTAAGGCATTAGGTTCCTCCGAAACAGAATCGCGTGTTATGATCATGTAATCTCCACTACCCGCAATGAGATCTTGACGTCTCCTATCCGTGACAAACGTCTAATCATCACAGCATGGCGCCTCTTCATTTAGCGTATGAAAGAGACGCCGTCGTGAAACAGCACCTAGCTGTGAACAGACTGTACCAGCAAGTGTCGAATGTGGATAAGCGAAAAGCGGTGGTACCCAACCTTGCCTATTGAACGAGGGGTGAAGAATTTCTCACTGTAAACAATCCGTCATGTTATAGAACTGTGCACTGGGTGACAGCTTTGGACGCATTCTTTGGGAGGACGCGGTAAAATGGGCGTAGCTGTGTAGGGGGAAGGGAGAAGTTGGTGTAAACACAGGGATAAAATGACAGAGTCAGGGATCTTGAGGAGATATGTGACTGTCAGTTTCTGAAGAACCACACTGCTCCGCGGAGTTAGTTTTTTAATAATAATTCTGTTCCTAGTGCCCTTACTTCCACTCCATGGTTAGTCATACGTCGTCTTACACCCTTCCATCTTTCTCGTCGTCTTCCTTTCCTTCAAACTCTCTCAGGTTTCAGTTCTCCACGGCAGACTATTTCCTGGCATTCTCTTTAAGTGTCCACACCGCTGTAACGATTCCTCTTCCGTTACTTCTAATACTTTATTCCTTGCATCCATAGTTGTTTAAATGTGTCCTTTCGAAACTTTTCTTTCCTTGAATTTCCTTGCGGATATTCTCCAAAAATCCACCCCTGTTGTAAGTGTCGATGTTTCTCCACTACATAACAATAATAATAATAATAATAATAATATGTTAACACAAAAGAAACTGAAAAACTAAGCAAGTACAAAGACCTGGAGATCAGTTCAGCAGGATGTGGAAAGTGAGGACAAAAATGTGTCAGTTGTGTAAATGGAGCATAAGGTACAATTAAGAAGGGATTAGATCAGAACCTTCAGTTGCTGCCAGGTCACCTGTCGGCCATAGAGCTACAGAAGGTCACACTAAGGAGCACTGCACACTTCATCCATAAAGTGCTTGGGTAACCGGAACACCGCCACCTGATAATTAATGGATGAGAAGAAACTTAAAATATAATAATAATAATAATAATAATAATAATGTCTGCTATATGCTGTACGAGTACAGTCTTAAATTCTGACACCTCCGTTAAACCATAAAATAAAATAATAATAATAAACAACCAATCTTCTCGGATCTAACACCGTGTAGTCTGGTAAATAAATAACAAACATTCGAATAAACCTGCCGCGTCCTTCTTCCAGGTCGATATTCCTTTCAACCAAACTGCACGGCGCCACATCTGGTAGCAATTGCGCCGTCTGCAGAACCTGGTATCTCTCTTTACATGGACAGATTATTATTATTATTAAATGATGCGTCATCATAAAAATATAGTAGTAGTAGTAGTAGTAATAATAATAATAATAATAATAATCCATTCTGTTCTACCGCAACCAACAGATGCGGTGAGGTGAGGCTGGGAGCTTGGGTTGGTATGGAAGGAACACATAATAGAGTATTTTCTCAGTTCGATCCCGTTCCACTAGAGACAATACACAGAACCATTAAATTCCTCGCACGTGAGCACGGGCCATGAATTTGATTTAGTGATCCTGCCACTGTAAGCCAGACGTGCTGCCTTCTGAATTATTTCTGCGCCCCTTTTTACCAATAGATATCGGAATAACAACGGATTTGCCACTGACAGCCAAACTCAGGTCCAGGCGTCTGCAGGTCCCTCAGTTCTTTTCAAGTCCACTCTATAATTCACCATTACCCAACACCGAAACAACGCACAGTGTTAGGTTAGACTCAAAACGAGAATGCACACTCAAACCCCGGGGGGGGGGGGGGGGGGGAAAAATTAAAAAACGGTAATGGTATTGAAGGGCCACCCTGGGGACCCGG
>Ga0123352_10003666_pt1 | contig 22352 bp, 12 predicted proteins | sample TergutLab28metaG_FD_89700 | JGI IMG/M metagenome (GOLD analysis project Ga0123352, IMG submission 89700) | Labiotermes labralis P1 segment gut microbial communities from Petit-Saut dam, French Guiana - Lab288 P1 | ecosystem: Host-associated > Arthropoda: Insects > Digestive system > Gut ...
ATTTTCCTTTAGAGTATGTATGCTTCCTGCCAGTATATTAACATCGTCGGCATAAGCCAGCAGATGATGTGTACCATTTAGTTTCAAGCCATCCCTGTTTACCTGAACCCTCCTAATGGCGTACTCTAAAGCAAAGTTAAAAAGCATTGGTGATAGGGCGTCTCCTTGTTTCAAACCATTCCTAATAGGGTACCCGTCAGACACATTCTTGCCTACCTGGACTCTGCTATATGTTTCAGTCAAACTCATCTTTATTAACCTTACAAGTTTCCTAGGGATACCAAACTCAATGAGAATCTTATATAAGACCTCCCTCTTAACTGAATCATAAGCTTTCTTGAAGTCTATAAAGAGCTGATGAACTTCTTCATTGTATTCCCATTTTTTCTCTCATTTATACTGATAAAGAATTTAAATTCATACATTAAAAATAGGTATTATATCTTTAAGGAAAACTCATAGAAATCCAACTGAATTTAAAATTAGATTGAGTTATGAATTGTGGGACAATGTGTTTGATAATGGTCATCATAAAAATGCAGATATTTTGCTCAATTCATTTCTAAATACTTATCTAAATGTATTTAATTCCTGTTTTCCTAAAATAAATTTTAATGATAGGCCTAATAAAAAGTCTTGGATAACCGCTGGCATAAAAATATCTTGTAAAAGAACAAGGGACCTTTATTTATTGACTAGGAATAACAATGACAAAGTTAAAGCAGTATTATAAACTATATTGTAAAATCTTAACTAATGTGATAAAAGAAGCCCAAAGAACCAATTACAATGAACAAACTGTGAATTCTCACAAAAAAGTAAATACAACATGGAATATTATAAAATCTGCAACAAGAGAAAAAGTTAATAATGATGATATTTCCTTGTTGAGTAATAAAGGTGATAAAATTAATAATTGTAAAGACAATTCTGAATCATTTAACAATTACTTTAACCACTGCTGAGAAAATTACTCACAACATCTTTAATAAGAATACAGTACATCATAATAACACTAAAAATCCTATGTAATACTAATCACAATTATTTAAAAAATCCCTCTTCAAAAATAGAATTCAGTAATATGTCAACTAAAGAAATTGAGAAGATTATGGGTTCTCTATAATCAGAGGGATATGATGAAATTTCAATGGAAATATTAAACACTCTCCTCTAAATTATGTACAATATTCATAACAAATCCATATCAACAGGAATCTTCCCTTTGCACTTAAAATACTCTATCACAAAACCACTGTTTAAAATGGATGATGAGAACAATATGGATAATAAGAGACCAGCCTAATTATTTACTTCATTTTCAAAGTTGCTGGAGGTTATATATAAACAGATTTTGACTCATATTAATAATCACAAAATTTTAGCAAACAAACAATTTGGATTCAGGTCAAAATCATCAACAGTACAGGCTTTTTATAATTTAATTTTCATAACATTACAAGCTTTTAACAACAAAATAATAGTTGGAGGTATTTTTTTAACTCAGAAAAAGCTTTTGATTGTGTTAACCATAATATTTTATTATAAAAATCATAGTGATAATCCTAAAACAATACTATTTGTGGATGATCCCCAAGAGTAATAATTAACAATTCCAATTGTAATGATTTTGTAAAAGTTATTGGCATGGTTTTGATAAATGTTAATGAACAGCTTTCTTACAATTTGGTAAACTCATTTCATGCAATTTATAATTAAGCACCCCTACCTTAAACTTTCTAGGAATAATAATCAGTAACACATTGTCCAGGAAAAGCCATATAGATATGATTACACTCAATTTAAGCCAAGCCTGTTATACAGTTTGAGCGGTTAAACTGTTTCTATCACAGGATACCCCAAAGATGATCTTTATGCCTACTTTCATTCTATTATGACTTATGGGATATTTTGGGGAAATTCCTCACACCTTGATAAAATTTTTAGACTAAAAAAAGAATTATTAGAATTATAATGGCAGCCAGAACAAGAGACTCTTGCAGAGAACTTTTTAATATTTTAAAAATTTTATCTTTTACATCACAGAACCTTTTTTTATGTTTTGCTGACTGCGCATCTCAGTATATTTATCTTAGTAATTAACCAAATTGATGCACAAAATTTTTGTTTTACAATTCATTTATTTCATGCCTCTACATGTTTCGAGCACCACGTGCTCATCATCAGTAGGTCAAAATTGTATTATACAGCCTCTGGTATCATCACACTGAAACAAGTGAGTGGTCTAAGTTTATTAAAATACAATTCTATAAATATGAGAACATAGTAGTAAAATTATTAAACTTATTAGAAAGGTACTATGTCTATTTACATTTCTATTTGGTGAGTCTGTCTAGTCATAAAATTGTATAAATTGCTGATTAGTTGTTGCATCTATAAGGTTATGTTTGTCCGGTTGTTAAAATTGTTAAAAATACAATGTATATTTACATTACCTATCTAAATAAGTTGTGTTTATCCAGTTATTAAGATTGTGTGGTGTCTATTTACTTTACATTGATTGTTGATCTGCTTGAGAAGAGTCATAGTGTCATCATTGTTACCATATTCATGTCTGCAGTTAAGTAAATTACTGCAAAACAACAACATTCAAATAACATACCAAATGCTCTCATTGTTAAAAGTAATCCTATCACAGAATTATTTCATGTTCAAACAAAAAATCAATCAACCTGCACAGGGTATTTCTATGGGGTCACTGATATCGAGCCTAATTGCCGAAATATTCCTGCAGCATTATGAAGACGCGAATATAAAACAACTTCTGGATATGAAGAGCATAGCACTCTATGTATGATATGTAGATGACATATTAATCATATATGACACAACAAAAATCAACTTGCACACCATCAACACATATATGAACAAAATACACAGTAACATAAAACTTAACCCCACATACGAAGAACGCAATTCCATAGCCTTTCTTGATCTGACAATAACATGCAGACACACTACACCTGAAGTAGACATATACAGGAAACCAACTACTACAGACACAACAATTAACTTTCTTTCTAATCACCCCATAGAACAAAAAATGGCAGCCCTTAGGTTCCACATAACTAGACTACATTCTTTACCTCTTAATTCAGACAAGAAACAAACAGAATGGGAAATAATACAATCAACTGCTAAGAACAATAACTTCCCACAACACTTGCTACTGAAACTTAACTGATGGATATTACAAAAAGTCAACAACAAAAATCTAGCAAGAATGACAAAAAAAATCTGGACTACATTTAACTTCCACAGCCCAAAGATCAGAAAAATTACCAATTTGTTAAAAAATACGAATATAGACATAGCGTTCAAGACTACAACAACATTATACCATCTCATAAGACCCATAGCACCAACCCCATTACACGAAAATGAAAAAAGTGAAATATACAAAATTACATGCAAGACCTATCACAAAGCTTATGTCAGGCAGACAAGTAACAACTTAAATATGGTAACACTGACAACACTATGACTCTTCTCAAGCAGATCAACACACCTACCCTACTGCTTCCATATGAACAAATGTACATCCAGTCGTTCCACCACAATAATGAACTCATCCCCGAACATCTGAACAAGCATAATCCTATGTTTTACCTCCTTCATTCAAATACTACATGTCACAACCCACCTGATGCCTAACCCACAATCCCATGCATTTCAATCAGTCCACTCTCAACCTGTGCACAGGATGGCCACCTACAGGGTGAGCATGTTTTAACAACAGTCAAGTTGCATTTTCTGTAGTTTCAACAATTAATGTACAGTAAACAGGCACTGCACAATCTTAATAACTGGATAAACACAACTTTTTTAGATAGGTAATGTAAATATACATCGTATTTTTAACAATTTTAACAACCGGACAAACATAACCTTATAGATACAACAACTAATCAGCAATTTATATGATTTTATGACTAGACAGCCTTAGCAAATAGAAATGTAAATAGACATAGTACCTTTCTAATAAGTTTAATAACTGGATAAACATAACCTATACATGACATAACATGTTTACAGTAATACACAGTAATCACACCCAAAAAATTCACACATAACAAATTTTACTATTATGTGCTCATATTTATAGAAATTTTATTTTAATAATCACTTGTTTCAGTGTGATGATACCAGAGGCTGTATAATACAATTTTGACCTCCTGATGATGAGCACATGTTGCTCGAAACATGTAGAGGCATGAAATAAATGAATTGTAAAATAAAAATGTTGTGCATCAAGTTGGTTAATTACTAAGATAAATCACAGAACATATTTTCCTTAGCCCTGTTTGTAGTTAACAACAAAAGTTTATTTACAGAATTTTCTTGACTATACAATATCAAAACTAGGAATAACTCCACTCTTTTCCCAACATCATCACATTTAATGATTTATCAGACAGGACTACACTATTTTGTCATGGAGTATAACGAACTTCCCACTCAAACAAAGAATCAATCATGTAATGTTAAGGAATTTAAAACAGGGTTTAATAATTTACTTTGAATGCATTAATGTTATATTTTAGTAGAATATTTCAATCAGAATGAAAATTAAATTTAATCATAGCATATGATGATAAGCTCTATATATTATTATATTTAGTGATCAGATATATCATCTATGTGACATTTAAAAGATATACATCTATATAGTTATTTTTATATCAATTTTATCCCTTTCATTATTACAACCGTTATATGTGTTGCATTATTGACACATTTTTTCAAAGAACTTAAAAAAAAAACAAATATTTGTAATCATGGTTTTACAAAGTCGATTTTATCTAACTTACTGTAGACCCTGACCAATGATAGATCCTATATAGCTTATATGTTACAGGTTTTAGATTTACAAGTATATCTCCTTTGAAAACTTATACATACGCATACTATGTGTAAGGCTGGCTGCAAGTAATGTCTATGTTGATTTAATCTCATGACATGGTCTATATGTAATCATTCGAATGATGTATGTTTTGGACAAGTTCAGTATTCAATGGCTGTATTACCTGCAATGGATTCTTGATTTATCAATAAATACAATACAGCAAATAAACAGTTCCCAAAGTCATTAACCAATAGTAAATGTAAAATGCAGTGTTCTGTACACTACTTCTGAAGGAAGCACCAGTAACGTTTAAAAGAAAGAGTGGTGCAATAAATTAAAACTAAAAAGTCTACAAGGCATTTTTGTTCCGTTTGCTCGCACTGATGGAGTGTGTCTGACAACCTGGAGACCTTTCAACAAGCCCCCAGGTTAAATTGAATACATCACAAAACCAAACCCGCGTAAGATAATTGTTGCTTTTTATTACTGTGAATTTTGGCTGCACAACGATAGCAAGTTACGTAATATCTCGGTCAGCCGTTTATAAATCTTACCCTTTAACTTCATTGCAGCAGCACGCAAAATGCAATTAACTGCCATTTTTCCCTTTCGAAGAGCTAGAATTCTTTTCTTAGTCAGTTACGAAGTTCTTCCAGAAAATAATCTGTACGTTTCACTCCTCATACAATCCAAAAATATTGACCATACATAATCGCCCGACATAACCAACCGTAACCACCTAAGATACTAGATACTAGCAGTAATCTGTGCTAGTAATATTAAACCGATTTTTTTTCGGTGAAGCAGAGAAACTCGAACGCCGATGATAGGGAACACACTTTTCTCCTAACAATTTAAAATTTCTCTCCCTCTCGAAACTTCAAACATTGAATTCGAGGCAACTCTGAACGTCAGAAAAGATTCTAAGTTTCAATGCTAGAATTGCTACATGATGTCGTTGATACTTTGAGCTAGAGTCTGTGTTAGTGTGTGACATTGAGCTGCGGCTATTGTGCTCTTGTAATTAATAGTTTAGAGTATGAAGATTGTTACATTGACTGTATAAATATTAAAATGAACCAACTAGAATACACAGCAGGATGTAACAGCGTGAGTATAGACATGAGTGTTCCCCATTGTTAATTCATCATATTAAGTAACAAACTCCGTGAATCAGAGTCTGTCATGACATAATAATAGGCCCTGAACTAGGCACAAAATGCTCTGCCTTTTGTGGAACCCAAGGGTTCAGTGTCATATTTACAAAAACCAGCCATTGGACCATATCCTGGGATAAATGAGTCTCACCTTCTTTCTCTAAAATCCACTTTGATATATTGTCCTATTAATGTTCCCAAGGTATCCCTATCATTCAGGTTATCAGGATAAAATGACAATTTTTTTTCTTATTTCTCATATCTCTTGTGTGTGCAACATGTCCTCTGTATCTCTAACTTAATTTGATAGGCTTTGTTACATCTGTGGAGAGTATATTAAACTATAACACTGTCACTGTACAAAACACACATGCATTAACAATGTGATGGTAAAAATTCACTGAATAGTTAAATGTGAAATCTATTACAGTACCGATCATCACATATTGAAGCTCATAACCAGGTATCCATTTCCTCATCTATATTCCTTCAGAGGCAAAAACACTTTTATGATGCTTTTTTAAATGTCATGTGCTTGTTCTTTACTTTCTGCTCAGGACCACTTCTAAGTTCATGCGTTTGGAGGGAAGCTGGAATAGAAGACAGTTAAATAAATATTTTAAAAGACATTAAACATTACATTGACATCAGCACTATTAAAGGTGGTGTCTCATGATTTGTTGCTTAATTTATTAATATAGTCAGATATCGTATGCTTATTAATTTTCCTGACAGTTTTAGATTTTTGTAGAGGTTTATGGGAAAAATCAGTGCTAATCATTAATAACTGATCATAATGGTCAGTCAAACCATTTAAAATAGGAGTTGTATTGTAATTTTCAAATTGAGATATATCAATGAAAATATTATCTATTGCAGTAGCATAGGTATTTTGAACTTTCGTTTGGAAATTAATAATGCTAGTTAAGTTGTATGAAAGTAATAAATTGTCAAGTTGGTTTTTCTTTTCACTTTCCATAAGGTAATTATTGTTTATGTCTCCACAAATAATAATTTGTAGAATAGGAGTATATAATAATTAAAGACTAGTGTCCAATTTCAATAAAAAGTGGCTAAAATCACCAGAGGGGCTGTATAAAGTGTTAATACACGTTTTTTAAATACTAAATGACAGTTTTACAGTACATATTTCTATATCCTATTCTTCACAATGTTTAACAATATCAGTATTTGAGAAATATGGACTATTATGGACAAAAATAGCTACACCACCTTTTTCATTTAGCTGTCAACAGTAATATGCTCCTAAATTATAATTTTCAATATGAACATTATGCAGATGTGAATACTTGAAATGATGTTCTCTCAGGCGCAAAATATGACATAAGTCTGGATGCAAATGACTTAATAGTTCACAAGCTTTCTTTCCTAGTCCTCTTATATATTGATGGTAAATTTTGAAATAAATAGTACCTCTGTTGATTTGATTTACTTTGTGATTATGTTTACAAGTTATGTCCATAAAAAATCTTGGTTTAAGAATGCTAAATTTTTCCTTTGTCATTTGGAAGTATGTGAAATCCTGGATAATTCATCTAAGTTATTTTGATCTGGAATTTCTCGATGTACTACCCCTACTTCTGTTTTTGATAATCTACAGTTGGGTCCTTCAGAGATAGAATCTTTCCATTGCAGGCAAATAGGGGTAGTTGTTTCTTAGTGAAAAGTTCATTCATAACCATGGTTAATTTCTTGGAGATTAGTTCTTTACCTGATAAGTTCAAATGCTGACCATGCTCTATAAGGTATTTTCTGTCTGAGTCTGTTTCTAACGTTTTTGCATTATTATAGATTTTAATTTTCTTCCAACTTGCCTGATAAACTTTAACACTTCATTATTGACACAAGATGGGAGTATAAGATTATGTCTGTGTGGCGATTTCATTATCACAATATTTCTTTTTTTTTAACTCAACGAAATTACACACATGCTTTGTAGCTACTTTGGTATTATTCTATATCACAGGAAACACTGAAAATGGTTTACTGTATCTATTTTCATTCCATTATGAACTATGGATTAATATTTTGGGGAAACTCTTCACATAGTACAGAAATTTTTAAAATACAAAAGCATATAGTCAGAATTATGACAGGATGCAGAAGTAGAGACATGTCTAGAGATTTCTCTGTGACTAAAAATTCTATCTCTTCATTCACAATACATACTATCACTTCTCTTTTTGTGGTTGATCAAATTCTGAGGTCTATCATATAAATACTAGACAAAAATGTGACATGATGAACATTTCTCAAATTTATCACTAACTCAATAAGGATACACACATACATGGCATCGATTCAACATTTGTCCATCGACAGATGAATATGACTGTACTCAACTGGTGTAAAAGTAGTTAACCATCTCCCACAAAGTATGGAAAATTTAAGTGATAATGCTAAACAGTTTACATCAGGTCTAAAGAACTATTTATCTTCTTGCCCGCTCTACTGTGTAGAAGAATACCTTAATGTAAGTAGAGACTGATGAACTAAGCTCAATCAGTTGTATTGTACCAGCTACTACTGTATGTGTGCCATGTTTTCCTTGCTTGTTCTATATCCAACTTGATTTCGATCATAGAATTCAAATTAATTCAGTTCATTTTTCAAAACCTTATCTTAGGTAGGTGTTGTACTTTTCAATCTTGGTACATTAACCCTTTCTCACATCTAACATAACACAATACAGTAAATTAAGTGTCTCCTAACATGGGTGCTAAACACGTAGTGTACAAAGTTCATTTAAATTAACAGACCTGATGATGTCATGATATATGGAATGGGATTTAGCAGTGCAGGTACCTATAGGACTGCCATCATATAGTAATAAAAGAAAACTTGATTCAGAACTGTGATTCTTTTTATTTTTGCCACTTTCACAAGCAGATATTTTACAACATACACAATGAACTAGTGCATAAAATAAAGCAACATTTTCTTTCTCGCTTCCCTCACTATCATCCAGTCATATTTCTTATATTTATAAGAGAATTTAATTTATTGAAGTCTACAAAATATACACAAGTAAGCAAAAACTCTGGAAGTATATATTAGCTTTGAACAATTTATCTGTATTTTTTAACAGAAAATTTGATTTATGGGTATTTAAAAAAGCACCATACTTGCTTGTGAAACAGAATTGAAAATTATATCAGTTGTCTTGATTACTTTACATCTTAGGTACTGTAAAATATACATGGCCATATTCAGTTTTATTTACAAAAAATATTGAATCATGAAAATATGTAATTATTTTTTGTTAAATGCATGTGTATTTGAATATTTTCAGAGGTTTGACCTTTAGGCACTGAAATGTATTGCTCTAAAACACTATTATCCTCAGACATCTGCTGATTCTATGCCATTTCTTATATATATCACAAAGCTGCATCATTTACATTACAAAAGTGTCGTAATTGCAGAAATCGCCAGTGTTTTCAATTTATAAATTAATAAACCTCTGGAGATGCTTCTGAGTTTCAAATGAGGTTTTTATGCTTATATGGCAGGTGCTGATCATAGGACAGTCATCTGGGTGTTGACATTGTGTAAGATTGTAAGTTGACACCAACATTTCTGAGGAATGCTCTGACTCCATCTTCTGGGTGATGGGACGCTGAAGTAGATGCTGAAGCAATTCTTTTTGATAATCACTTTTATGTCCACCTAGACATAATTCTGCCACTCTGAAAATGGAGGCCACATGTTCCTTCAAAATGTTGGTGTCAAACTGCAATCCACACATTGTCAAAACCCAGAAGACTGTCTGTTATGTCAGATATGTAATAGATTGTCAACAAAGTGAATTACAACTCTGAGTTTTTGTAGCTTGAGAGAGAGTGACATATTCATCTATACCTTCAAGTGAAGTGGCTTATATTATGCGTGTACAAGATTTAGCTCTGCAGCTGGGTACTCTAATGATAATACATCTGACTTTACTCAGTCCTCAAAATATTCTTGCAGATTTTAAAATAAGCTACTGTTTTGGTGAACAGGATTCAACATTTAATTGTCAGCATATCCAATAAACATAATGCAGAGGGCGTGGGACATAAAATAGTAAAGACAGATTTGTTTGGAAAATCCTAGTAATTAGCTGGTAGTATACAGTGCTGGCTGCTGTTGCTGGTGGTGTTGCTATGAATTGTTTTCTAGATGTGGACTTTTTTTCAGTGTGAAATTGTTGTTATTCATCTATTAGATTTTAAATAAAAAAATACATGCTTGTCTTATATAAAATTGCACTTTTATTATTACTCAACTTTTACAGCATATTATTTGTAATTTAAAGAGCTATATAACAGGATATGTCTCTATTTCCCCATCACTGTTTTCTTAGAATGGAATTATTGTCAGCTGTAAACAGTGAAAAGGGTTGTCACATTTCCTATATGTATGTCTTTAGTATCAGGCACTTTAATCTGATGTCAACACTTACAAAGTATTCATTTAGTTTAATCACCATCAAAGGCACTTTGAAAATCATGTTTCATCTTACAACTGACTGTTGGAAAATATACCTTTTATTTTACTGGCAGAACAGTTGTGTTCATTAACTTTGATTTTAAAATACAGGTACATAGCATAAATAAATGTGCAGTGCAACTGTTCATACCATGTACAGAATCACAACCTTACAAATATCTCAACGTGACTTCAGAATCGCTAAGTACAAACAACCATAGACCACCCAACTGAAGAACAGCCATCTAATTCCATTGTAATATGAAAAATTCTTACTAAATATGTCACAAAAGCTGACATGATACCTGGATGGATGAATGGATGGATGGTAGCTAAACAAATTCAACACACACCATTATCTTACACTTTACAGCAGTGTTTTTATGCCTTTGAATAAAAACGCTGTAACCAAACAGTTTCACTGTTGGTAGATGACAAATACCTTTCTCCACCTTGACTTAGTCTTTGTCATCCTACACTTAATATGAGGCTTGATCTTATTTTTGGTGCCTCTGAAGATGAGATAAGTATCGCAAAACTAATAAATCTGTTTGCAGAATAACTGAATTAGAATGCCAATTCCCAACCAATAGTGGAACCAGTTTTACCTGAATAATGCTTAGAATTTCAGACTTCTTAAGAAAGGTATAAATATGAATCTTCTAATATACAATCTTAGCCCTAGCCCTTAGAAACAAATGACACTATTTACATGCATATGTACAGCAGAATTGGCTCATGGCATCTGTGTGTTGTACAACCCCTACATTTGGTAGTGAAATTTTACAGTTTTTTTAACAGCTGATAAGTGGCGTACTCTTAAAATACCATTCGACAATACATATTTGAAGTAAATTTGTAAATAATAACAGTTTTAGTGCAGCGTAATTAACTTAATGGTAATGAATAGGAAAAAAGACAAGATCTCCCCAAATTGATGTGATGGTGCACTTAATTTCACAAAAATATATACTTCTTTTAAAATATAATACACAGTAATTGCCAGATTTCTTACAAGTAAAGGTTATGTCGTGTCTTTGTCTAAGCACAAGGCATGAAGGCATATTAGAGGTGAGGTGTGGAGCAGACAATATATGTGGTTAGTTGTTCTGGACATCGTAGCATGTGAAAAAGCCATACCTCCATTGGGAATTAAATTCTGGTCATACAGCCTGTAGCTAGTCATTTAGTGACTAATCTGGCTCCTCAAATCCTGGTCATCCAGGCTGTAGGTATTCATTTAATGACTAATATGGCTCCTGTTGCTAATCAAGAGTATGTATTACAAGAAGGCCATATAAACTTACGAAAACACTGATGTATACATTCCTGCTCCTTTCTCAAGGTTTTGACACTGTGCAGTACTGGAAAAGTGTCTTGATGTGTTGAAGGAACATACTGTCTTCAATTCAGGGTCAAAGTGATGATTTAAAGATGGAGGGATTTGTGATGCCATAAGCAGCTGGGAAGGATTAGACTGCATGGAAGAACATTATTTCAGAATGTCACTGACTTTTTCCCGCTGCTACAGAAGAAAAAACCCTACTTGTGTTTGGACAACTATTCAAAAATGAAAGGTTATACATTGATATATATTTTAACTTTTGGTGAAAAGTGATATCCCACTTCTTTATAAGACCACTTATTTTCACAGTATGTGTATCAAATTTTGCTGTGTTTTTGGGCAAATGTTTCTGTAAATTTAGGGCTGGTAAAGGTCAGTCACCACCCATTTTCCTAAAGAAATTTTTAAACATTTTAAGGAGTCTGTTCTTCTGGGAAGTTATCCTCCATGACTGGGTAACTGAATCCCAACATTTCAAGGCAACACTTTGCCATCATTTTCAAGGGACAACATGTTCAAGAAGAATGCCAGGAGTAGGTGGAAATGTGACTGTGTATAGACACAGTGTATCTGATTGTAGGCTGTCTGGTAAGGTCAGGATATGATTACTCAGTGTTGCAGTGTCATATCACAGAAGATTGGAATCCTTAGCTACACCACTGCAAAAACCTGAAAATTTGCATGTTGAACTCTGATGTTGCATTTTGCGGTAAGTGAAATGTGTTCTGTAATATGTGTGTAGGGACTGTACAACATAATGATCAGTAACAGCTAACTCTGAGCTTTAACCATCACAAAGTCAGTTTGAATTCACAAACTGATTATGAATATGAGTAATGATAATTCCATACATTATAATATGTAAAATTGGTGATAATCTCATACAGAACTTCAGGAACAAGTCAAATAAATATACAAATTATACAAATATGTTACGGTGTAGCTCATTTATAAAATCTTATAAAAATGAACTAAAGAAATTGTCTCCTGTGTTGACATGTAGGTTATCTTCACTGCTGCAACACATAATGTGTGTATGTGGCACTAACAGCTGTACATAAGGTGGTAGTGCAAATTTATACTGTAAACCAGTAGGTAATATCACACACTACATTGTTCTGGATATAATGTTGATTGTATCCTCCAGTCTGTCACTTGCACCAAAATATACACACAGCTATTGTTCTTTTCGAGATCATTTTATCAGTTAATATGTCTGCCAGGAATGTAAACTTCATCTTTTACTGACTGTTGAACTGGGAAATTGCATTTCAAGCTAAGTTACATAGTGGTGGATGTCTGTATCCAAAAATATGCAAAGTACTAATAACTTGAAACTTGTTTGATATATTATCAGGAATCAACTGCAGTCTGGCAGACGATGCTGTCTACTTTGTGTAGAAGCTGGTTTGTTCCTATATACTAGACGCACTAACATAAGTGGCTGATGTTGTCACTTCTCATTTACTGTCACTGGATTATAACAATTTATTCTTTCATCTTTTGGACATGAAGTGCTAATTGATGATCCAAATAAACTAACAATGGCAAGTTCTAAACTCTGATGGCATTGCACTTAACCCAAATGCACGAGAAAATCACATTGCAATGTTAGATTTAAATTAAAGTCTTTATTTTTGTGGCAATCGTGTTAGCTTAATTATGAAGATATGTCATTCACACTATCACTGTAAGCACATCACCACCCCCTCCACCATTTCGCTCACATTGAGGAGGTTGTAACGTCCTTTGTACTGGTGGAAGTACTTTGAGGTTAATAATATGCTTAGCAAAGTCTTTATGTGCTCCTGCATCATCAAATGTGGCTGCAGTGTTTTTTCTGACATCTGGATTCTGTGCCTTAAAGAGTAAGATCTGGCTGCTTCGATGCGCTGAGTGCAGGCCTGGGTGAGGGTCAGAACCTTTCCCCAGACCAGGTGTTCCAGCATCATCCATCAATTCTAACATTTCTGCTCCGCTTCCTGCACCTGGTGGTTCACCAGGTCCTGCAGTAGATGACAGTGGTCTTACAACACTAACTCTTGGTAAATCTGATGTCCCAGAACCTTCAACACCTGATCCTGCTCCTGGTCCGACTTTGCTTGATGCACTTCCCACCATTGCAGACCCAGCTTCATCTTTTAAGGGATTTGCATAGCGTCGTAAGTTCTCTTCATTCTGCAGATTGTTGGACTTTTCATCATCATGGTGTCGGTGACATGGTCCTCCTAGTGAAGTTGAACCTGTTAAAGTTCCAGCTGTATGTCTTCGTCTCAGCATCTGGTGCCAGTAATACAGACCACCAACACCAACAGCAAAAGTGATGATGAGAACTATGCATATAAGTGCTATTAAATATCCATTACCTGAAAAACAGATATTTGTCTTGTCAGTATCGTTATATTTGTGTGTTTCGCTTTTTTTTAGCTTCATGGCATATTAACCCTTTTCCTGTCAATGAACCACTTGAACCAATGACAGCACAATGCTAGGTCTGTCATGATGTGCTTCAGCTGGCATTTCAAGGCTGTTTTTCTGTTGCTTGTAACTTAATTGTTCATATGCACCACTCTCAACTAATCTATAATACTGTCTTACAAAATAATACTGCAATTATTACAAAAAATAGAGTTATTTAAAAACAGTTGAGTCTGCATGTAATGAGTAACATTTGACTGAGGTGATATGCATATTTTCCACAATGAAATAAGTTTGTTGTTTGCATGATTTAAGAAAGCCTGAATCTTAAACCAAGTTTGGTATACAATTTATGACTGTTTATTGTAAAATCAGGATCAAAATAGACATTCACACACGTACACAGCTGGGAAAGGAATCAATATTCTGATTACATTTTTATCCACTACTGAGAGTTTAATTTAAAAATGTTAATATTTCTTTTTCAGAAGCATGTCTTGCACAGAGGAACTTCATTTGATAGGTGACAAATAATCAGTATTGAGGAATGAAAAATCTGTGCACCAGTTTGGTTATACCTTATTTTATATTTTAATCCACTATGCATGTCTTATTAAACAGAAGTAACAAAACTACTTAAGCCACATTCCTCAGTAAACAAAAAATTTATAAAATAGTTTCATTTTATCTGGTTTTCCGACTTGATCCATAACATAACTTGTCAACAGAAAAAGCAAAATTTGCCAATCTTTGTGATAAGCTGCAATTTACTGTTACATACACCTTCAGTAATTTTATGGACAAGATATACTTTATTGTTTATGTTCACACATAATGATGATATTTATCATAACTATATTCTGTACCATAAAATGAAAGGACCTTTGTTCAGAAAGTCTATACTTACCTTGTTGTATGCTTTCTTCTGGGTAATTCCCCAGCGTCTGAATTTTATATGCCAACGTTTCGGAATGCTCTGTCTGTTCCATCTTCATACCCGCCTGTGAAGATGGAACAGACAGAGCGTTCCAAAACGTTGGCATATAAAATTCAGACGCCGGGGAATTACCCAGAAGAAAGCATACAATATTCAGAACACAGTGAAAGTTTGAAATCAAGAATAAAGTTACCTTGTTTTTCCTCACTGACAAGTGCTGTCTCAACTTTCACCTCCACAATAGATGTGAGAGCAGATAAGTTGGTTTGCTTCCGACTAATAAATTCTCCCAGGACACGTATCCCTTCTGTCACTGCTCGGTTTTCTTCTGGACCTGATGTAGGTGACAGTGAGGACTGTGGATTCCATATAAATAAGTAAATAATTAGGGCATGTTCTTTAAGTGACATTGCTGGGCTAATATTCGACCAATGTACTGTATTTACCAAACTATAAGACTTTTAGGTTCCCAAGATATGTACACTTCACCAACGTAAAATACCGAATTGGCCTACCAGCAGAACCAAGAAAAGTAGGAAGACCAATACACTATACAGCCTTGACAACATAATCAAATGTACTGCTGTATTTATATGTGCTATTATTGACAACAAACTAAAATTAAAGGGGTGATGAAACTATACATATAATTTAGTTGTGAATTAACACATTTGTTAAAATCAACATATTGATTGAGTTTTATGATTGTCTATCTGGATATGCCTAAGATCTGCAGGGATTATGTGTTTAAAGTCATTTACTTTGCTTTAATACTAAGATATTCATATACTGTTCTAATTTTAGTGTTGAGAATAAAGGCCTATAATGCATGTAGTTTTAGAAATGTAAAGCTCTTATTGGTTCCTTGTGTTATATATAGATAGTTCCCGTGAGTTGGCCAACTACAGGCTTAAGTGTCTGAAATAATATTTTGCACAAATTAGGGATTAGCATATTTTGTATTGCATGTAGGTGGTGCTTTAGTCATTATTATTGTTAGTTTGTGAATGGTAATTATGGTAAATTTTAAAATTGTATGTTGATATTCATTAAACTTGTTTCTTCCCGTTTTTCTGCAAATCTGTATAGATGTAAAAAATACATAATATCTTGTGTACATATTTCATAATACCAGGCATCACATTTTATACATTTTGTGTGTTATGTGATGGTGCATGCAGTTATTCTTGTGAAGAAATGTGTAACAAATATAATTTTTGTCTGACTGATAAACTGAACCAACATTTGTTAATTACTGGTTAACACGAAATATGTTACAGAGAGCACATGCCTACAGTATTGTCACTAGAACAGGTATTTAAATAATTACTGCAGTGTCTGCTGCTGCAGCACCTTGAAGCGAACACAGAGCATGCACCAAGCATTGGCTGAATAGGTGCACAGATTACATTGAAAGCATTAAGCTGTGAAACCAAATATAATATTGATTACCATGGTGACTTCAAGGGTGTCATTGTAACCTTGCTTCAGGTCACAAAGCAAAACGAGGCGGTGGGAAGCACTAATGGCTGCTTGATGGGAGGCCACAAGGTGACGTAATTCCATGCAGAGGCCTTCAGTGGTGACACCACGTGGGAGCTGAGTTCTGTCTAACAGCAATGTGAGGCGAGCACAGGAGTTGCTGAGTACTGCTTGGTTTGGCCAGCAAGTGGGAGGTGCAGGTAGTGAGGGTGGTCCTACACGTTTTCCACTCTCCAGATCACGGCATTCCCCCCATGGTGCACAGGAAGGTGTGAGGCATGCTTCACGTGGTGATGGTACACACACCTGATACAAAATATGTCACAATTCCAACTCTTCTCTAGTCCACTTCTGTTTGTATTAACGTATACTTACGTTGTGTGTGCCTGCTTTCACTGACTGTCAGCGAAATTTAATTTCTGTTGACCTTTCCTTGTGTTTATCCGTCATTTATTGAACGTCATAAGCATGCAAACTAAATTTGTAGCACATGTATGTGTATATGTTTGCATGTTTGTGCATGTGCTTGTGCATGTGTGTCAGAGAGTGAATGTAGATTGAAGTACACAAATAATGACACAAAGTAGTGCTGTTGCTATCCGAGCCTGAAATTCCATCATATATTATTTCCACCCTTGAAACAAGCTATTTACTGTTTAATCATTGTGTTCAGTCATGTAAATTTCCATGATCCTTCATTTATTTTACAGTCCTTAGTTGCAAAGACTGTATTACTGAGATTACTTGAAAGGTTTTTGAAGGATATTGTCTTCAAGCAATTTCCTGAGAAGAATGGTAGGATAGGTGGCCGTTGGGTCCAAAATTGAATTTGAGCACTCAAAACATATGGGTGATATAAAACTTGTATAACATTAAACACTGAAATATTATTGGCTTCAGATTAGCATTTTCCTTATGATCACTTCTGGTCAGAATCATCAAAGTACAACAAATGCACAAATTAGCAATTGCTTATCAAAAATCAACATGTTTGACTATTTTTGGCCTTCATCAGATGGCTTTCTTTCAAATGCATGTACACACAAACGTTTGCATTGTATGTACATATATTTGGAAGACAGCCTCATTTGATGGTTGGATTCAGTTAAAATACATCGATGTTTGGATAATAAATTGCTGGTGAAGGGGAATGTTGTATTTTGATAAATGTGACTTGCATTGATGGCAGGTAGTGCAAGGGTATGGATTTTAATGTGAAAGAATTGTCTTATAATTAACTTTTAAAAAACAAAAGTAACTGCGACACATTCCACTGTCCCAGCACATACCTGATTTGACTGGCAGACAGCAGTTCCCAGAGTGAGGTTAGGATGACTAAGGCAGTTTCCTAAGCCACACCACACTTGTGTGCAATGCACTGCAGAAGCTACACAAGTACATGTGTTGCATTCATGCTGCCAAGTGGCATTACTTGCAAAATACTGTCCTTTCCATAGGCATACTCCTTGTAAATATGCCATTTCTTCCACTGAAACAACAGAGCATACATTTAACAAGATATATGACAAAACATATATGAACTGGGTGGTTATGGTTTATTTACCAGTTTTCAGTACCACTTGATTATATGTTGTCAAGTGGTAGGGCAGTAAAGTAAATAATAAATTGAGAAGAATGTGGAAAGCAGTGGTCTTCCCCTAATTAGAGGTACTGTCCTGGAACTTTCCTGGAGTGACTGAGTAAAATCATGAAAAGCCTGTCAGGATAGCTGGTTTGTAGGCCAAGGTTTGAATCTAAGGCCTCCTGAACACGAAACAAACGTATCATCTGGTGAGTTGTTTGTTCGTTGAATGATTGTAGTGGATGTTTGCTGTCAGGAACTTGTGATGAATGAGAACAAAGAGAGGGTACTTCTCTCTGAAATTTGGTTTTTCAGTCACATTAGCTTGTTTCAGATACCATTTGAATTAAATTTGAACCACTTTGCCTGTCACACCATTAAACTTCATACAACGTGGGTAGTAGTAGTGACGTTCATTGCAGCTAACTAAAAAAAATCAAAATGTTGCTGATTGTTAAACAGAATTTATTTTCATTTTAGACAGAAATGTTGTCCTGTGTAAGACTAACCACATTCTGCAGACCAGCTTAACTTAAGCGTTTGTCTGCAAACAGCCAGTTGAGTTACACTAATTTGGATGACAGAAAAGAGTAGATATAATGTGCATGAAAAAGTTTACCCTTAAAAATGAACACTCACCTTCTTCACAGCGTACACCTTTGCGCCCAGGAGGACAGATGCAACTGAACTTGCCAATACCATCTACACATGTGCTTCCAAATCCACAAGGATTAGAGGCACATTCATTAATGTTAATTCTGCAGTCTGGTCCTGTAAATCCTGGTGCACATTCACACAGGAACCAATTGATTCCATCCACACACTTCCCACCATTAAAGCAGGGTGGTGGATTACAGTCATTTATGTCATGTTGGCAGTGCTGGCCTTCAAAACCTTCTTTGCAAATACATGAGTAGAAGTCACCTGTATTGACACATGTGGCACCATTCTGGCAAGGGTTGGATTTACATGCGTGTGTTTTAGCTGAAATCAAGCATGAAGAAGATTAGTAAATGTGACATACTTTTTAATTTTTTTTATTATTTTGTGAAATGAGCCAACAAATGCACAATTAATTGACAGATCATCACACTCCTCCTACATGCTTTGACACTAATGTGTCATCCTCAGGGAGTCTGTAGTTAGTACCTTGCCAAGTTACACAAGTATGTCCAATGCAGTAGTTGGTAATATAATTTAAAATTTAAAATTATTTCATATAAGGTTTGTGCTGTTGAAATCTCAGCCTTTAAAATATTAAAATTTTAAACACTGAGATTTCAACAGCACAAACCCTATATGAAATAATTTTAAATTTTAAATTATATTACCAACTACTGCATTGGACATACTTGTATAACTTGGCAAGGTATTATCTACGAATTCCCTGAGGATAACACATTAGTGTCGAAACATGTAGGAGGAATGTGATTATCTGTCAATTAATTGCGCATTTGTTGGTTCATTTTACAAAATAATAAAAGATGCATTTTACAGGTAGTAAAATACTTTTTAATGTTACATGTTTGTGCTCTTTACTAATGGACTGGAATGTCTTTGTTCTACTAGCATAGTAATTGAGGAAAAATTAGTAGTTCAGTTAGCTAGTTTTATGCCGTGAGAAAGATGAGGATGGTGGTGACCCCCAACCATATCATTCTTATTCCTGATGTAGATAAGAACTTCTCTTATTGCATAATTCAGTTATTTATGACATATATTTCTTATGTCGGATAGTTATAATTATTCATTAGTTATTACAACACCATAGCCATGCCATAGGTCAGGTGGTTTGTGACAGCTTCCATCCCATGCCAGTCCTTGTGGGGTTTGTGGTTTGACAAATAGCAATGTGACAGGGATTTCTCTGAGTACTTCAGTTTTCTCCTGTCAGTTTAATGCTACCAATGTTCCATGATGATTCCTTCATCTATCATTGATGCTATATAATCTAAGCAATTATCAGCATCATTAAATAACACACCTGAAAAAATTATTGTACCAGAATATATGATGTGACAGTTATGTTACTTCTGAGAAGTTCTTGATGACTGGAGATGTATCTCCATACTAAATTTTAAGATTCTGTGTTGAATGGTGCCATTGTTGTTTCTGTCTCACAAATTTGCATTTCCTTTGTGTTTCTACTGTTGATGGCAAGGTGTTATACATTACTGAGACTGGAAGGCCTCCAGTGTTGTGATATTTACACTTACTTTGTGAAACTAGTTACTTTGTGTCTGTAATATCGGTGCTTATATTGGAATCTAAAGGACTTCCATCTACAGCCTTATAATAGGATTCTGAATACAAAATATTCTTCTTTCAGGATTGTAAAGGCAGAAGAATTTGTTCCCGAGTTCAATCAGTAAATAAGATAAATTTTTATACTATAAATATATATTCATGCTTTTTATGTTGGAAAGTAATTTCTGGAGTAACATAAGGTTTACATTTCAGTCCATAGGTATCAGCCTCTTTGTGGGCTAATCAGTCGTTCAGAGGCCTCCTACTGGACATATGTATGTATAATTGTGTGTGATCTAGGAATCCAACAATAAGGTGGTCTAGGCCTGAGTTGAACTGTCGTGCCACAAAAAAAAAAGTCCAGTTAATATTTTTCATTAAATTCTGAAATCCTGTGCGCTCTAAATATAGTTATTTGTTTCTCTCTCCTTGTTTCTTAGAACCATTTTTCAAGTAGCTTCTCATTTCAGTCCACAGTTACTCAGAAACTATGACTGATCTGGTAATCTTGTGTTTAATAAAATGTAAGCATTGTATTTGGTTGATAATCTTAGCCAATGTAACAAAGCATTCTTGAAACTTACCAATATGACATGTAGTGCCTTCCCATTCTGGGGGGCAACGACAAACATATGTGTCCCCCAGATCTTGGCAGGTGCCGCCATTACGGCAAGTACTCCGATCGCAGTGACTGTCCTTCAGGTTACATGTTTTTCCTTTCCACCCATCACGACATGTGCACAAGAAATCAGCTACACTGTCTGTGCAGCTGCCATTGTTCCGACATGGGTTGGGGGAACATTCGTCTTTATCTGTGGAGTCAGGCATAAACAGGGCATAAACAGTTTTGTTGTGAAACAAAAAGTTTAAATCATTGGTGTCTTAAGTTTGTATTCTGGGGCGGGATCAATGTCTATAAACATACAAAATATTGTATTACACCACATTTATACTGGACACTGTTTTTTGTCTGAGATGCATTTTGGGGTGTTATAGGAGATGGCTCTGCTACAGTTTCGAGATGATGGGGTGTCACTATGCTTGAAGAAGTTTTATTGTTTTTATATGTTCACTATGAGTGACGCTGGTGGAGAATAAACTTCCAAGTACCATGTTTGCACCTGAGAGAGAAAATAGAGGTACAGGTATAGTTCTCCATGTTGTTGCTGTTTATTTATTTAGTATTCCAGAGATCCATCAGAGTTGATATGGAACTTGTCATTAAATAGCAATAGGCAGAGTACAGAATAAGTCTAAGCGGTAAGATACATATGACAGCAGTTTGTAAAAGAATACATAGGTAACAGCTCAAGTTTATACAAGTAAGTGTGATCAGTTTAGAGCACCTGATTGTTTCAGTATTTACATAATGCCAGTAGACAAAGCTTAAAATTAAAAGTAATTGTATTATGCACATATACTAAACCCTTAAATCACATACACCACTGTAATAATATCTTGCAATGCATATCTTAGTTCCTGATTAACTAAAGTACTCTTCTATTGAGTAGTAAGTGTGTAAAAAGTTTTTTAAAGAAATTTTGAATTTTTTCTGGTTATCAACAGCCTTCTTAATCTGTAGTGGTAAATTGTTAAAAAATTTTATCCCTGAATAGTAAGTACCCTTCTGGTAAATGGTTAAATTTGCTTCAGGAAGGTATAAATTATTTCTTTGTCTAGTGTCTAAATTGTGATTTTCATTTTTTGTCAGGAAAAGATTTTTGTTTTGCACTACAAACATTAACAAGGATAGTATATATTGTGATGCCAAAGGCAGAATTTGTAATTTCTTAAATAAGTTTCTACATGAGACTCTGTTCCCGCAG
>Ga0123352_10003668_pt1 | contig 22346 bp, 11 predicted proteins | sample TergutLab28metaG_FD_89700 | JGI IMG/M metagenome (GOLD analysis project Ga0123352, IMG submission 89700) | Labiotermes labralis P1 segment gut microbial communities from Petit-Saut dam, French Guiana - Lab288 P1 | ecosystem: Host-associated > Arthropoda: Insects > Digestive system > Gut ...
GCAACTTCAAAATAAGGCAAAACAAAACTCCCTGAAGATGGTCTTGACAGACTGAAACATGTAGGAGTTGTAGGAATTATTTTAACCAAGTGACGTGTTTTAATGTGTAAATAAGATTTTAGTTTCACATATTGGTGCAATTAGTTGGTTATATTTTAATAAAATTCAATTATTGCACGGTAAAAACATGAAAAAAATGATCACGTAAATACAACATTCAAAACAACGCGATAAGTAACAACATACACGCTTACAAAACGTAAAAGCTCCTTACTCTACATGAATCAGTAACATGTACCTTTTCGAAAAGGAATGTATACCCTAATCAAATTGGCTAGTTCAAAATGGCCGCTTAAACGAGTTTCGTCAATTACTATAGAACTATGGGCAAATGTGGCCGCAGATTACTGGTCCACGTCCCGGTATATCGTGACACACGAACAGAGAGAGAAAGAGACCTGTAATTTTTTTTTTGTGTGTGCTGTACACTGTGACTTCAAATCCAGAATAGCAAACTTAATGGTTGCATACCTACTCATTTCTATATTTATTATTTAATGTAGCAAGATACATGATTTTGTACACTAATACGTTTTACTCATTGAAGGTGGAAAATATTTCGTGCATATGCAGTGGGAGTATGTAAATCATAGAATAATTGCGGTGCTATTGTGCGTACTTTGTGGACAACCTGGTCAATTAAAGATCACAATGCTTGCCGCAGACATGAGTGGTGAGTGGAGATGCTACTTGTTTTCGCTCGTAATTTCAATGCTTATAAAAATGATGTGAGCGTGGTAATTGAACACAGTTCACAACCAGTAAGTCAGAAGTGAGTGCCGGTACTGGTAATGCCGGATAAGTAATCATTCTTAATGTCGCCGAGTAATTGGAACAAGCCAATAAATCTTTAATTGCATATTTAAATAACTTTACGATGTTAACGAAGTTATTGCAGTAAATTTGTTTTTGTAAAGAAAGGAGAACTACCTCTTTTAGGAGGGCCGTTACAGCTGTACGAAATTCCATGCCCAGGATTGGCCAAATTTGGCAACCGGCTTTGCGTGAGGCACATTTGTATTCGTGTAAACAGTTCGTAGATTTATGTAATAGTGTGTAGTTCATCACATTTTCATTGACTGGCGTTAGTAGCCTCGTCATGTACCTTATTTTGCAGCATTTTGTTAGGTTATGTTTGTGTACATACGTAGATATGTGTGTGCAAGACGACAGTGCAGCCCAACTCGTTACTCTGAATAGAATCATATTCTAGAAGGAGAATAGGTGATTTTCCCACTAATACTGAGCTATTTGCATTTATTTACCCACGAATGCATCGAAGGATAGTTTTTTTTTTTTGGAGTGGAAGCAGTATTTAATACTGAATATGCCAATGTATTGAAAATGTATGCCGGAATGTGTGCCCAGCTATTCACATCTCATCTAACAGAAACCAGCTTCGTAGGGTATTGTAAATAATAGTAATTGTAACTGATATGATGGTACCCAACATTAATGGCTGCCAACATACAAGCCCACATCAACCGTGTTTGTGCTGGGTTGAAAGTAAGGTACTGTACTGAATGGGTAAAAGTTCAGTTTAAAAACAAATTATATGTGACCTTAGTCTGTATGCACAAAAACAAAAGCCTAACCTTGGCTTATACCCATGCACACATGCATAAATACATACATACATACATATGTACATAACATACATATGTACACTGTACTAGTTTGTTTTGTTTGTGTATATTAACAACTGTGACATCATCATTTGTGACTGTGGTCTGATGTGGTGAGAATGGCATGAGACACTGCTTTAGATGAAGGCAGAATTTAATGCTTGTATTATGAGTACAGTTTCATGTGTACACGTAAATATTCTTTTGGTTAAAGACATACAAGTATGTCAGTGTTAGTAATGAAGAATTGTGAACCAGTAAGTTTCAACAAAAAATAATTTTTGCCCGTGTTCTGCAAAGGTGCAAAATCTAACCATAATTATTTGCATCAATGATTTCAGGTGGTTGAAGAATTGTAAACCAGCAAGTATTAGAGCAAAAATTAATTTATGCCACTGTTCTGCATGGATACAGTATCTAACTGTAATTATTTGTGTTAATGATTTCAGATGGTTGAGGTACATTGACACATTTTCCTTGCTGTTGAATGCATGGAGATGATGGGGCGGGAGAAATTACTGTATGAAGTGCGTCCAACCCATATCCATCACCATTACCATCCTCTCTCTCTTGGTAGCAGCAGTGGCAATATATACCACCGGAAGTGCTGCTTTTTCTGTACCATCGCCTTGCTTCCCGTTTTGTTTGTGTTGTATGGACAAGTATACCATGAGGCTCAGAACAGTGAGAATGAAACACACACAGGTAAATAATCTGTTGATGTTCTTGAGCAGAGGGTTATATTAATTGCTAGTCTTACACGAATGGTTTGCTGAGCAGATTTTGTTTTCCTTATTATGGGGTCAGGTTACAGACAGCAGGGTGAAAGAAGCAAGACAAACATAAAAAGTATGTACAGAGTTATGGGTCAGACCACAATAGTGTTGGCTGTAGTGGCAGGTATTTATGCAGTATATTGTTACATTCTGCTCAGTAACTTAGGCCACATTTGCTGATACAGAGTTCAAATTAGTAACATTCATTGTAGTCATGAAGTTAAAACCTTAAATTTGTATATATTTATATACACTTTATTGGCCAGTTTTCTTGATAGCTGAGCATCATAGCATTGTAGTCAGCATTGTCTGTTAAATGCTCGGCACTTTCAGAATACCCTTTTGGGAGGAAATTGTCTATGGCAGTCTGATGCTGGGCCCCATTATTAACCAGCTAGCACAACTGAGAGAGCAAAGTAGTCTGCGCATAGAAAACTGAGAGTAAATGCTGTTTCTGTTTATTAGTGCATGTGAGGGGGGTCAAATAGTGATCTGTCATCAATACAAGTTGAAGTAGAAAGTGGCTATTTGTGTATTTGCTAAATTAATAATACGGTGTGAATCCCAGTACACACCACACAAGCCATAACAGACATCACTTCAAATGAACAAGTGCATATTCTTTAGGGTTCAGTTTTGTGTGTTCTGTTGTAAGTTCTGTTGGTTTTAGATTGAAATACATAATTTTCTCCTGCAGTATCAAATTGTACCATTTTTCAGATATACTAACAGTAAATTGATAATGGGCAGTAAAAACCCCAGTGATGTAAATAAATCAGTAATTTAATGTATTAATATATAAAAAATGTTAGCCATTATTATAGACAAGGAGAATAGTATTGAAAAATACTTAAATACCTTTTAGTGTTTACAAGCCATGGAGAAGGAAATTTGCTACAGTATGGTGTAATATGCCAAGCCGCTGGTCACGTGGACACTTACCGTAACACCTGATGCTGTAGAAGACACAGATTTCTACATTAACATTTATAGCCTATTTGGCAAGGGTGGCGACAACATGACTTGTGACTGTCACTGGTTTGGCTTGTGCAAGTTACCTGTAAAAAAAACAATATTGTTAGGTGTAATCATCCACATACACCAACTAATGCACACAGTTTATATAAAATCACAAGTATCCATGTACATTAACTCTCCTACATCTTTCATTGATAAATTGCCATCATCAGGGAGATATTAATACAGACGAATATAAAATAATTTATTATACATTCCAATGCATCCCACAACATGGTACCCTACCCTCTATGGTTGCTGTTGATTAGTATACTACATTATAAACTCACCCATACTCGTTTTTTCTTGTCTCTCTGAATACAACTTCAGACTACCAGTCCCAACTTTCACATTACATTTACCCAGGCTCATAATCCTGAAACCCCATGGCTTCAGCCCTATGACATTGTGATCCTCTAGTTCATTAGTGCACAAGGTGCTGTCACATGACATTAAAGTTGGAGTGTGGTGTGCTGTCTGTGCAGTGAGAATAATTGGATGTAATAAATTCAGAGAGTAACAGTAGTCAAATTGTCACATAATTTTGTTGAAATTTGGTGATGATTAGAAGGAATACAGGTTTATTCAACAAGATGGTGCACCCACGTATAGAACCAGTAATTTAGTGGCCACCTTTCTTAAGATTTTGGGGGACTGAATAATCTTCCTCTTTGGCCTGCTTTCTACCTGATTTGACACCATTTGACTTATCTATGGGGAAATTTGAAAGACAACATATATAAATACTATTCACACACAGAGGACAGACTGAAAGAAATAATTAGGCTTGCAGTGTCACCATTTTTAACCATACATGAACAAAATACCCAATATAAAATTTTACAAATATCCAATAATCTGTCTGGATTATAACTTACAAAAGAAAGATATCCTCCAAGAAATACATATGGGCCAAGCATGCCCAGCAAAAGCTTCTGCAATAAGGCGTTGCTTAGTAATACCATTATCACTGCTATTATTTTGGGTAGCATTGTGATCTTGTTTTATTTATCAATAAATTTTTAAAAATGTTTATTTCAGGTCCCATGGTTGTCTGTTACTCACTTCACCCACTGAAGCTTCTCTGCCTTGGTGGTGGAATCAATTTATGATAGTATGAAATAAAACTAGTGCTTCAGTATATTTAAAGTTTTCTAAAAAAAACTTCTATTTTAGTTGCAATGTAGTGTTTTAAGGAGGAGGAGGAGAGCCAGTGTGGGAAGGAAGAATGCATTTTAATCATTCCTTTAGTCTGTGTGAACATACAATATATGTAACTTTATTATTGTTATCTTTTCAACCCAGGTATTCCCTGTTTGTCATTTGGTTTGTCTTTACTCATATTTTGAGTGCCCATAATGGTGACTACTCTCAGCCTTGTATAATATGCCAGTCTTTCTGGTGCTTTCTGAAAAAGCAAACATAATTAATTTTGTGCTTCTTTGTCACACTTGATCACCCTTCTAACAATGTCTCTTTCCTTGCTGTGGGTTACTTTGTTAGACCTTGCTGACAGTCTACTGTGCTGCACTCTTGCAAAGAAACTGGAAAGTACTGTGGTTTATTGTCGGTGTTTTTAAAACATGTGCATACCCACTTACTCTCTTCTTACCACTTTATCTCTTCACCCCCACACTAACAGCTGTCAAGAAAAATGGCCACAATTATACTTTTGCGTTTGTTAAGAAGTATAGGTTTGGTGGTGGTCTATGTGAGGTGTTAAATTAATTTGTTTCTGTTACCTTTGTGTTGAGTTGTGAATGAAGTTCTGTGGTGGACATTGTGTAGTTGGAAATATTTTTAAATCTGTGTTTGTAATATTAATATCACACATAGTTTTGGATTGAGTAATAGGATAATTTACTTTTTATGAAATGGCAGTATGGAGCGTTCTAGAAACAGGTATTGTTTTCAGACATGTTACAAATTTTATGACATTTTACTGTATTGAACCTTTGTTGTCCAGGAGTAGCGATATTAAGTCTCCTGCTTCTGTATAGTTGGGAGTCACATGCTGTAGTAACAGTATCAGTATTGAAAAAGGCATATTTTGCTTCAGCTAATAATACAATTTAAAATTAAATATGTACTTGTGCTTTCATTATTTATGCAGAACATTTTATTGCACATGTATATTTCCAAGTATTTTGTGTGGACATGTTCTCTTTTACTTAGGAAGGGTATTCTGGTTTTATATACTTTCTGTTTTGTTTGTATTAGATTTGGCTAGATATACTGAGAAAAGGTCTGCTTTAAGTCCTTTATGTACTGTATGTGTACAGTCAGGGTAGATACACTTGACCACTAGCACCCTTGTCCATGTCTGTGATTCTTGACACCCATGTCATTTGAAGTTTGTCTGTAAGAGATTGGCATCTTATAAGACCTCCATTGTTGTGTTCATATTTTGGCATAGCTATTTTGTTAGTTTTTCTTTTTCCTTTTGCACTTTTTCTTGTAATTTGTTCAGGAGTACAGTGTCTGAGTTGATACTCTGTTGAAATATCTCAGCCATGGTACTGATGTACCAGGATACCACTTGCTGCACATTCTAGCTGCAGTGGGTTGTCTTTATGCTGGGCTGAACATCAGTGAATTTCCCAGCATGAACTTTGTACTTTAAATCAGGGGTGCACCATTCCAGATACCAGGTTGCCCCAGGTAACTAAATTTTGTACAGTGGCCCCTAATACCCGTGGGTCCTCGGTGTGGAACTTGCTTCTCGTCACCCTCCTGGCACCTAGAATTTTGAGGTGGTTCCTAGACCTTTCAAAAACTTGTGTGCGCCTGCTCTAAATTGATTTCTTCAGGTCAGTGGATTATGGTTACATCAGTGAATCAAAATTATGTATCGTATATTCAGAAGTTAAACAAATGATTAACATACAATTTTGAACACACAGTTTAGTGCCATTGTTAACATTAGTTGCCTTATATGCAAAATATTGTAGGCATTAAGCTTTGAATGTCTGTTGATTAAATTCACATGTAACACTGGATAGTGAAAAATAATATAAAAATAGGGGGCATGTAGAGGATGGTAAATATTGAAGGAGGACATGTTGAGAAACAAGTGCAGTGGTTTTTCTTGTACCCATTCAGTCGGATACGGTTTTTGTTGTGAAATGTGGCACTAGATGAATCACATAATTTTTCTTAATCATTGCCCTCTGAAGTTTAATGCGCTATAATTTAATAATGAACATAAGTATAAAATTATACATATGGGAACCTAATTTGTTGTTGTATGCACGGACACCTCTTTTCCAATTGTAAACAATCTATGAGAGACGTTTCTTGTGAACACATACAAGTAATACTATTGCATAGCTCAGCAAACCATGGGCACTACATTGCTATGGTGTCTAGATAATTTGTCATGGTGCCTGGAACTTCAAAAGCATATATTTTAAATTGTTGGAATTGTACTTCAACAAACGCTTTGTTTCTAAGCATCTCACTCATCGCCACTAATAAATAGTTGTAACTACCAGAATCATTTTAACCTAATGTGAAAATGTCTGTGCTGTGGTTGGCAAGTACCATGGAGTGAAAGACAAAAAAAGACAGGCAATTTATGTATAATGTATTGAGGTGCGTATGTGCAACTATTGTTGCATTGGAAGAGCATTAAGTATTACATATTCTGAATGCTTGTTTATAACCATAGGTATCCAGCATGAAGTGCACATATACCACATTGCTGTCTGTGGCCTGTCTGGGTCTACAGTATTTTTCCACATTATATCATAAATGGCACGATTTCCAAAGAGTTATTGAACACAAAATGTGTGTTTTATTTTTCTTTAAAACTTTTGTATGAAACATTATTCGTTCTAAGAGAGCGGGATATGACCAAACATGTATATTGGTCTTCACGTAAAATACCCATTATTCTTGTCATATTTTAATGAAACTTGAATGTTCTTGACAGATTTTCGAAAAATAATCAAATACCAAATTTCATAAACAGTGTTCAGTGGGAGCTGAGTTGTTCTATATGGATGGATGGACAGACATGATGAAGCTAATAATTGCTTTTTGAAATATTGTGAATGCACGTAAAGCAAAGCAGGACTTGCAGCAGTAGGTGGTCCATGGTACTTTGCAGGTTAATTTTGTTTGGTTTTTATGTTGAATAAGGTGTTCTAATATGTGACTCTTTAGTTAGGTGTATTTCTAAGGATTAGTCTTGCATTTTGATTTTTTGTGTTTTTTGGGGATGTGCTTTATTTTTAAAAAAATTGAAAAAGAAGTAATTTCAGAAAAATATCCTCAATATGTTTGAACATCATGTGATTTTTGTGACACACACACATACACAGAGTAGCAGCAGCAGTAGTGGGAGATACAAGTTTGTTAGTTGTTACAACATATATCCTCAGAAGAAGAAAATCTGGTTTATAAATTTTTGAGCAGGAACATGGATTCGAACAAAATTTGTCATGCCTTGTACTAATGTGTGTTGATAACTGTAGACTGCCTGTGATGTATTTGTTGCATACAGCATTTCAGAAGATAGCTGTATTCCTGTATGTAAGTGAGAGGGTGTCTGCATATTAATTTATTAATGTTTTATTTTGTTGTTAGTGGCATTGTTTGGCATTGGACTCTCTAATCCCAACCACCATCACTCATATCCACTTAACGAAATTTAATTACTAATCTGCCATTAATATGAGAGCAAGTCACAACACTTTTTATAACTTCTCTGCAGTTGGACTATTGTGACCCTGGCCAGACATTACTTTGTAAGTGGTAGGAACTTTCCCTTGCACACTTGAAGGTGTACATGTGACTATAAACTCATTTCTTGTATCAGCTACCAGACAAGTGGCAACAAAAAACTAGTAAAATACAGGACTTTACTCCGGGCAGACTGCAGGTGAAATTGCTTGTTTTGTAATAACTTTAAAACTTACAGTCACTTTTCAGTTCTGAGAACTCAGTATCAGTTCAAAGAGTGCCTTGTAAAGAGGTAACCGGAAGCAGCAGCATTTTAGTCTATGTCCCACAAAGTTGTGCAGTAATGTGTGGTACCATTATGCACATGTTATATCCTTCATTTTATAGTCATTTTGTAGTCATGGGCTCAGTGATTCTAGAATTCCTCTTGTGCTTCTTGTGGTGCCACAAGATGGACAGTTGCAGGAAGTATCATATTACAAACCACTGAAATACATTCAATAAACAGCCTCTCCCCTGAGGACAGAAATGGAGACATCTAAAACAGTATGTTTCTCACATATATCTCAGACAGTGGACAGTGTCCAACATAATACTCATCTGAAGTGTCAGTCATTGTCATGATAAGAAAGGAGCTTGGTGTCAGGGTTTTAAATGTATCAGCAGTTTATAGGCCACACTCTTGAGTATTTGTTGTAGGAAAAATAGTAGAGAAAAAGCTTGCCAAAAATAGTTCTGTACAAGAAGATAATTTACTGACAATATGGAATGAGTACAGTAAAAGTTGCAATATATGGCACCTCCAGGACCTTAGGGTTGCCAGATATTATAATTTTCCAGATGTTAGATTGTTACATGTAATATGTATCTAGTGTTCCTAGCAACCTTATGGCCAGACCTAACAATTTAATTTGCCACTTGATATCCTATCCTGTATGTCATCTTAAAAAACTAACAGTACACTGATATTTTAGTTTTAATCATCAAATTCACAACACTGAATTACATGTTTTGCTGTCACTGTCTTCACTGTGTGCTTATGTAAGTTTACCCTGTAAGTAGACCTTCTTGAACAATTTTTGCTTTTTGAACTGTTGGAATTGGTGCTGGGTGCTGCCTGTAGTTGGAACAGTGAAATGTAATATATCGCTGGCAGTAGTGTAGCTACCAGTGTGGGCTTCTCCCTGTTACTTGGTAATTGGCCCCCTGCAATTTTTAGCTGCATGATTATTATTTTTATCACAACAGGGATCCAAAATACTGCCTTGTAGCAGAAGAATGAAACTCAGTCTGAAAGAACCCACAGTAAATTTCAGTATTCTCTATGTTTGGGTGCCCACCTGACCCATGGCCCTTCTATGCTGTGGTGTGTGTGGGGGCCTTATCTGTGCCACTGACATATGTTGCTAGTTATTGAAGCCTTCTGGATTATCCAATGCTTGATAAACCAGCTTTTACTGCAACATGGATAGTTATAGAATGTCAAATATTTAAACTAATGGGGTTTCAGTGCGTGTGGATGTTTGCGGACTTGTGATGCAATAACAGCATCATAAATCACTTGCAGTATGGTTTACTGGTGCTTTAATAATTCTGAAAGAACCCCACTACTGCATTGTACTTCTGCAAAAACTATTTAACAATATAATGCCGTTATGTTAAACACTTCGTGGTAATATCTTAAAGTCTACTCTGTAAGCACTACTCCAACAGTTCAATTACCTGTATAAAGATGAAAAAGAGCTCCCACCTCCTCAGCTTTCCCAAATGTTCATTTCTCATTTTACCATGCTGCACACTCATATTCATGTCTCATTCACGTACCACGTATTTTGTATTTTGTTAGCAATTGGCAGCAGCAATACATTCACTACTTCTCTCTAACACATGTACCACATAGCTTTCAAACACAGCATCAATCATTCTTTCCTACCATCAACTCCAGATTAAGATTGTTTCAGATTTAATATCAATTAATAAATTAATTCATTGTCACCTTAAATTCCTATGTTCAGTGATGTGACACTGTGTACATGTCTCTTTTCTTATTACTCTGTAAATCATAACTCCTACACAAGCCACCATTTTGCTCTCTGGGATGCAGATTGCAGTTCTTGTATGGTAAACGGTACTGTGTATTTGTCCTGTGCTTAATTAAATACCTCACCATGGGGCCAATGGGGAGCAGAGTCATTACATCACAGGTTGTTAGTCTTGACACTTGAGGCAAGGACAGATGCTGCAATACATATTGAGGGTGGACACCAGTACTGGTATGGATGCATTTGGGAAGAGAAAAGTTTCTTATTTGTGCTAATAACAGCTCTGATTCCTTGCCTGCTTGATCCACAGATTAGTCACACTATACCAACTGAGTTACTACAGCTTCTCTCGTACTGTCAACACTAATTAAATAAGCTGACTGGTACAAGAGTATGTCCATCTGCATACTTAGCAAGTTAGGTTCATGCTGTTCTGTGTGACATACATTTGGAAGGTCTCTGAAACAAACCAGGAGTTATGTACCCCAGTTGTGCCTTACTGTGGTTTGTTACAACAGTCAAACTGGCATAATATCGTAACCGTTCTGTTATTACTAATTTATGAAAGTTGTGAAAAGGCTGTCTTTTGTGTGTGATCAGTGGGATTTTAATAATGAGCACAACATATGCACAGCCTGACAATGTAATTTTAAAGTAAGGTAAATAATAGCTGTAGTGCAGACCAACAGAATCTGTGCTCTGGAGAGATTTAAGTTATGTTTTGCAAGGCAATAATGTCCTTTTCTATTGAATTTATTGTCTTATAGAGAAAGAGATTGAGGAAGGGAAAAGGGGTGGTGAGTGAGGGTTGGAAAGGAGATTTTGAAGGGGATTTTTAGTACTTTGAAGACTGTAGTAGGTCACTTGTCACAGAACATCTTGCAAGTTCAGATGCTATTCTGTACCATCATTAGTTCTGAGAATGACAGCTAGTTTATACATATGAATGGGCACCCATACAAGCAGATCATTGCAGTGTTAAGGCAGATGATAGCTGTGTTCATATAAGTGAATGTTTGTAAGTTGTACATCAACAGCTTGGGGAATTTATGTAGACCCTGTAGGAGTTTGAATGACTATATTCATATGTGTGGTTCAGACATTTATGACTTTTTGACTTTCAGCAGTCTAAAACCACAATCTTCAGTCCCTTTACACCATGTGGTTTTCATTATATTTTGAAATTTTTTTATTGAAGGCTTTAACACCCCAGCCAGTATATATAATTATACATCACATCTGTGAGTGCAGGTGGTCAAGTATGAGGAAGCATAATAAATACCCAAGGGAATAAAAAGGTATCTGCGTTTTCAACACTGATTTTATCAATGGAAACACTTCCAACATACTAAGGAAGTTTCAACATTTACATAGTGTTTTGCGATACTTCGAAGTACACTTTCATCCAGCCTCTGCGATATATCGGTGTGCTTTTATTTTGCTTCATTTATATTCAGTTATGTATAAAGAAACACTGTTTTTAAATGGCATTTGTTGGAATAGGTGTAATTATGAAGTAAATGTAAACTTATCGACAACTGAGAGACACTCACAATGATCCTTAAGGGACTGAAATTTATTTGCTTAAGCAGATGTAAATGGCTACATTTACTGACCAAATATGATAAAAGCTTATCTAACAATTTAATAGTATAACCAGAATTGTGAGTTCCTGTTGGTTGGGTGGAACAAAAGTCATGTCTGATGGTGACAACATACTATATTTTAATTCTTGTGTGTGTTTAATTTGCAAGAATGAGTAGAGGTACTGATCATACATTTTCAGTGACACAAACATATTTAGAAGGTGATTTAGGCAGGAGAGTTGTGTTATCATCAGCTGGAACAATGTATGTTGTGTCCTTCATGATAAAGCATTGCTTACCATGTTCATCACATGCACAGAGTCAATGTCTGTTTGTGTCAATGTTGACAGGTGCTCCAACTTGCAATGTGTCTCACATGGAGCTCAGGAATGAACAGAAGGATGTGACCATTTCTTCACATGTTGATCTTCACCACCATCCTACAGCTAAGAGTAAAGGTTTGCACTTGCCTTTCCTCTGGACAAGGAGTAGAGCTCTTCTGTTACAACACAAGATACACTTGTGTCGTGTGTGATATACCACCATCTTTGTTTCTTCTTGTCTTTGTCTCTCAAGCACATTCCTTTGTACTTGTTTTCACAACACTAAGTTGTTGTACATATATTACTCTTCAAAATTATTGTACAGCTTTGCTTTGTTGTTGTCTTCTTGTTTCTCATCATCGTCATCTGAGGCATATTTCATTTTTTACTCATCTTAGAAGTCAATGCTTGTGTCGTGTGCTATTCTGCTCTTCTCAATCTTGCAAGCACATCCTTAAGTTTATTCACACCACTGTTTCAATTATTTCAGTTCAGGAAATTAGTAACAGTTTATTTATTTATTTTACTGAGTCTCAGTTCTACTTAATACTTGGTTTCTTACAGCGTGACTTGGATGCAGATATCTATCAATGACTAAATTTATGATGAAAATTATGCTTTAAATTTCTAACATACCTGCAACTTGTAATATCCTTTTTTATGAAGTTTTGTTGTAAAACATATTAATTTTGTACTAGTGGTAGACAAAACAAGCTGTATACAAATTGCAACCACAGATCCACAAATGCTGTATTTAATACGCTTCTCATAATGTACGTTCTTTAAAAAAAGTCTGTTCCTCCATTTACTCTGGTAGAAAGATTCGAACTAAGCAGATACAGTCAATGTTTGTCTTTTTTCCTCAGGATTATTTTATTTAACTTTGCTGATGTTGCATTATTTGGAAGTTGCTTACCAACTAGTAGTCAGATATTTCTTTTCCCATGAACTTCACATTTTCATTCCTAAGCTGCAATCTGTGTGACTCAAGCAAAATTCTTTTTGTAGACAGTTTTTGGTCTCTACAAGTGACAGATCTCCTGTTATTTTAGTTAGCATAAACACGTATATTATTACTGAAATTAATACACTGATGCTGTAGTTTGGACATTTCCATGAGAAAGAATGGGTTTGTGTGACTGAAAACTGTATTGATCTTCATTTGTCTCCTGGGATGAATGTTAGCTGAAGTTTGCACTTGGAAGGTGCCTACTGTGGGCCTTGGCAGGTGCACTGCCTATCCTGTTGGAGTTTTCATATTAACCTGTATCATCTCACCTCTAAATGCCAGTGTAGCTGCCAACAGCTGGAGTTATGTTCATTTTAAATTCCCATGCCTGCATATGCATGGGCCAAGAGAGTTGCATTTAACAGGATATGGATGACGTACTTGGCTGATAAAGGTTAAATAATGGTATAGTACCTTGTAATTCATTTTCTTCCCTGTACTTGTACTAAACAGTATACACTCGTCCACTCATTACATTCGTACTAAATAACCACTGCAGTTGACAGAGTAGTGTTAAGTAAAATAGAAACATGGAAACTAATCCACTTCTCATCACATAAATACTGTGACACAGGCTTATGATTTGTCATTGGTTTGTAGATAATAACACTGCTGAGAAGGAACTTAGAGGTGTGCAAGAGAAAGGTTGGATATACCTCCATATGTCTGCATGTTGGTTAATTCTGCACGGAGTTGCTGATTGTGTTGCACATTTGTATAAACAGCACACTGCCCACATTGTTATTTTTGTTATTCATGTGCAGGTATTAATACAGTACCATAATGTTCGGTTGTCTTCACTTCTTAGGTAGATAGGAAGATGTGCCATTCTGGCAAAGATTTCAATTTAGACTGGGGTTCTTGTGATGTAATTTTCATTCATACTTCTCTTTATTGTAGGTAACATTTTTACTTAATTTCTACAGTGGTAAAATTGCGAGGTTATTTATTGTGTCTGAGTGTGTTGAAAGTCTTGGTTGAGATGAGACTCTACCAGGACTTTGTTGGTTCGTTGCCAGCCCATCACTGTGGAAGTTTGGGTTCAATCCTAAGCTACTTCATGTGGAATTTGTGGTAGACAGAGTGGTCTTTGGGGCAGGTTTTTCACCAAGTGCTGTCAGTCTCCATGTGGGACAAAGTCACAATAAAGGTTGACAGTAGTTCCTTTGAAAGGGTGGAAGAATTCACATATTTGGGAACAACCATAGCAAATCAAAATTCTATTCAGGAAGAAATTACGAGCAGATTGAAGTGGGGGAATGCTTACTATCATTCAGTGCAGAATCTTTTGTCTTCCAGTTTGATATCCAAAAGTATAAATATTAAGATATACAGAACTATAATTTTGCCTGTTATTTTGTATGGGTGTGAAACTTGATCGCTTACATTGAGGGAGGAACAAGGGCTGAGGTTGTTAGAGAGTGAGAATATTTGGACTCAAGAGGGATGAGGTAACAGGGGAGTGGAGAAAACTACATAACACGGAGCTTAATGATCTTCACTCCTAACCAAATATTATTTTGGTGATCAAATCAAGAAGAATGAGATGGATGGGGCATGTAGCATGTATTGGGGTGATGAAAGGTGCAGACAGGGTTTTGGAGGAGAACCTGAGGGAAGGAGACCACTTGGAATACCCAGGCTTTAAGTGGGTGGTTAATATTAAGATATATCTTCAGGAAGTGGGATTGGAGGGGTGTTGTCTGGATTGATCTGGCTTAGGATAGGGACAGGTGGTGGGCACTTGTAAATGTAGTAATGAACCTTCAGGTTCCATAAAATGCATGGCATTTCTGACTAGCTGAGAACTGGTTAGCTTCTCAAGAAGAACTGTTGGTCTCGTCAGTCTGTATCATTCTTTCAGTGGTATTTTCATTCATTTCCCTATCACCGATACTGTGCAATCTTACTGAACTGTTGACATCATCCCTAAGTACCACACACTTAAACACTTGAGGGTGTAGTGCTTTTCGGTATGTTTCTAAACCATTTGTGAACTACCCAATACAGTTGTCGTGTCAGTCTGAATGTGTTAGGGTCAAAATTCATTTTAAATGACAGGCAAATAATAAATTTTGTAAAGCCATTTTGATTGTGGTTTGGTTATGGTTATTGTCAGGGACATTTAATTGAAGGGTATAGATGACATTCACTTTAATTTATTTTAAGCATCATTTTTTTGAGTGGGTAGTTTGGACTTTACATATACAATGAGGTTCAGCATTTACCGACTCGTATTGACTTAACAGAGACTGCCACCACACAGCCACCAAGATGCGAAGTGTGCGGTTCATTTTATCAGTTACTGCATGATTGTTCTTATGAGCAGTCGATATTGAGTGTTTATTGTGTTTTTGTTGAATGATGGTGAGATGTAATGCTGAAAAATATGTTTCTTGGTGGGAATTGTGTGTGAAATAGATGTTTTATAATCTGTGTGTTTGTAAATTTTATTGCCCCTGCACTCGTGTATGACACAGTTAATTTGTAGCAACATGTGAACAACATTGTTGAACACATCTGTCAATAACTGGTGTAGAAAACAGTTTCATATATTCCTGGCAAGAAAGTGTATGCCAATTGACACTGCAGAAAATTCATTTGGGTTCTGCGGTCTATTCTTAATGAATGAATAATTAGTAAAAGACTGTGGCTTTTACATTTATAAGATCTGAATATGTGTATAATTTTTACCTGTGGGGAAACTTTTAGCAGAAAGTTTGTGGAAGTAGCTCACACAGTTTGGAGGCTTTAGGGATTTAAATCAAGAATCTTATACTTGAAATAATTACGATGCATTTAAGTGTAAAAAGTACAATTGTCTGTGTTCATAATGAAACACCACTCTCTGGAGGCATTTGTAGTATTGCATTCATCACCTTGGCACCAGACAAGTGATTGGTCAGCTTTACACCCTGATGACTCTACAGCAGGGGAAGAAACCCCCAGTTTACATTGAATAGGGGGCTGGGTGGGCCCCCAGATCTGGTCTGTATGTTCTGAAGAAGGGAACAGTTTCTGTTACAAGCTGGGAATTGAATCCCCATTTCCTCAGTTGTCCACTGTGCCAGTTGAAGTGTTCTGGCTTTTGAACTTCATTGTATTTCACAGAGTTTGTTACATTGGTGTGAACTGTGGGTCGATCTTGTGGATATAACTTTGAGCAGCTGTTGTAGTACTTCCAGTTACATAATGAAGTAGTGGTCTGTTTTTAATAAGAGAAACCAACCACAAGCAAGTGCATTGCCCCACAACTAGACAGTAATAAGGTTTGGGAATTAACCTGTATGTGTATCTTTAATTCGTGACAGGTTTATATGAATCTTAATGTAACTATGTGTTAAATTTGTTTTTTTAAGTGCTTAGTTGAATATATGTGTCTTTTTTTCGGTCTGGGGGGTGATGCTCCATGTAATGAATCCATTTGATGCAGTTAACCAAGTGCTTACCCATTTCTCTCATGCGACACGGGTCCATTGCTTGGTTACAAGGGCTCTGCTGATTTATTTCATAACTACAGTACATTTTCATGGGACCCATGAAGGATTTACTGTTTGTCTGCAGCTTGTGGGTGGTGTCTGAGAAGAAATAAATTACAAGACCATGATTTTGTGGCTGTGTCATGGTCTAGTTAATCACCATTCTCTGACTGCAGAGGTCTGTGTTTGGATCTTAGGCCGGTACGTGTGGAAATGTTGGCAGACTGAATGGCACTGGAACAGATTTTTCTCTGAGTAACTCAGTTTTCCCATATTGGTATCATTCCACCATTGCTTCATTCTTTTATTTGATTCCTCTTCCCACTGACACTGTATAATCTTTGCAGTTGGCAGCATCGTTCAATAAAACACTTTTCATCTGTCTCGTCAGGAATTTCTCTGATGAGATGCACATTGCTGGTGTGGCTGCAATGCAATCACATAAGCGCAAAGCAAATAAAATATTTCTCTATCCCTGTCTAACACTCCAGTTTTCTCTGGCTGGACTGATGATGTCTGAATTTCTGGTGTGGCAATAATGCCTATCAAAGAAGAGCAAGGAAAATGATTCTGCAAAGGGATTCCTGTACACCAAACAATGTTGGAATGACTGTATAGATAAATTAGCGTGGACTCGCCACAACATTGAATAACTCCAGTAGCACCTAACAGGCCTCCTCTCATCAGTAGCATGTTCATGTTCTTTTTAGGTTATTATACATTTCTAATTAGGTGGCGCACAGTTAGTGTCATCTGCGAGCCTCTTGCTGCTTGCATGAGGCAGTGTGTGCTTTTTCCCTGTCACCTATAACATACGCATCTTGGTTTTAACTGTCAAAAATTCAGTTTCTTTTCACAGTGGATACCATGTGGAGGGTAGCTGTGTTTGTGGAACTCTTCCTGTACAGTGTTGAAAAAATATTCAGCAGTCTCTTTATTAAACCATATGTACCTTTTCATTACATTTCAGTCGAAACTACTGAAAACATTGCCTGTAAAGGCCTCTATATTCTGGCATTTGATATAATTCCCTAAGCTTTATGCTTGCATTAAATATAGTGTAATTTTTATAGAACTGATTATTTTGCTGCAATGACAGTAGTTGGATGAAAATGTGTAGCCCTTTTTTCGCCACAGCTGTAATTCTCTGCTGGGGTATTTTAATATTTTAGTTGTACGGTGAACTTATATGCGGGAATCTTTTACTAGAAATGATAATACTGAAGTGTTTCATCATAAATCTCATATGGTATTTTAGTGGAATTGGCAAGGTGTGTGCATTCCAGCCAAATGACCAGCGACTTAGTTCCATACCAGAGTCCTGATGAACTACTCATTCTATTTGTTTCACAGACATTACTTTGCATATTACATTGCATTTAACATTGCTGGATTTGTAGCAACAGGACATCAAACTGGTTCAGGGTGTATATATTTTACAAAGAATGTTACATAATATGATTTTGCCATGGTGTAAATGAGATTTTCCCACTTCTGGGATATTATGCAGCATTCATTGGTAGTTAACTACTGGTGTTTTGGGACAAACTTCAAGAGTCAAGCTTGACTCTTGAAGATGGGACCAATAGGTTTTCTCGAAACATCAGTAACTAACTACCAGTCAGTACTGTGTAACAACCCACGAGAGCGAAGATCGACAAAAAAAATTTTCTTTTTTGATATAAAATTACTATTTTAAATTTTTCAGGATATTCTAATGTTTCTTCCATCACGAGATTAGAGTTACTACAGTGTATTGTGAAACTTTTAATGAAACTGTACAAGATCTTTTACCATCTGAATTACAGTAGCTATTCATGGATGGTCATATAACACGAGTCGAGATCTCCGACGGTATGTCCTACCTGACAATGTCACAGCAATCATTCCACAGTTGGACCTATGTGGCAGCTCAGAGATGTTTCTTTTGGTAATTGTGTGTTCTGCTGTGGCCAATTTCAAGGCAAGAGCAGCCATAAGAGAAACATGGGCTTCTGCTCCTTCTATAACCAATTCAAGCAGCTCCATCAAAGTGGCCTTCCTTCTGGGTGATCCAGATAATTCCACATTACAGGTTTGTGAAATGGTACTTTTCACAGCTAAATTGGTCCTTAAGAATGACATTTATTGTAATTTATTTTCCAGAAACATTCTTTGTTTTCTAAGTTAGGAAGTGAGTTTTGAAGTTGTCATGTTTGTGACTCCCAGAAGAATTTCAGCGTAATCTGTGAAATGCCATGTGTTATACATGCAATAGTTCATTAATTATTTTATGGATCAGTGTGGGTGAAAATTGGAATTTCCCAGCAACTTTTAGGGAAAGTCTCCTTGATTGATTTTGAACATCTGTAAAACAGTGTATTGTGTTAAAGAAAAAGTTCATTCATTTTTTAATTAATTTTTTTAAATTTAGTTATTTACTGCAATTGGGTTGTTACCCGGTGGCAGTGGTTATTTTACATGTAAACAAAACATGAAAATGGTTACTACTAAATTTAAGTCGGGAGGGCTACATGAGAAGCATGTAGTGGCAACTTGGAATCTTAGGAACCATCTCAGCATTTGCTTATAGACACAGGGAAACTAAGAAAAACCTGTGTCCTTATATAAGCCATGCTTCATTGTGTACGTCAAGAAATCGGTATTGCCTCAGAACTTATCATGGAAAGTCTCAATGTGGAATCACAAGAACAATGTGTGAATTGTTTTATTGAATACGTGAAAAAGTATATGTATGGCTTTATGTAAACTGGACTGTATTATAGATTATTATGGCTGAAAATTAGGATTTCCCAGTAACACATGTTGAAAAGCCCCTCATATCAAATTGAAATAAAATCTGTGTTATGCTTTAGAGAATACACAAAGAAGTCCAGTCTTGGCACCTTATAAATCTCTCTTTATTACAGACTGGTATGACTGAAAATTATAACTACTTGGCAATTTTTATGCACATTGGCATAAGTCACAAAAGTGCATATTAGCTTTTTCATATCAGTCTGCCTGCCTGTTTGCATGTATCACCTGGGCTCCCACTGGACACATGCTTATGAAATTTGATATTCAAGATTTATAAAAATCCAAATTTGGTTAAAATGGGACAAAAATATTGGGCACTATGCTTGAAGATATATGTATGTTTTATTGTTGCCAGTAAAATTAAATTCCCCAACAGCTCCCTCTTATGAGTGAAATGGTATCAGGCTGCTGTGATAGCTGAGAACATTTTAACATTACACAATGCTTTTATCTCAACAACAGTACTAAAGAGAATGCATTGTGACATTTCCATGGCAATGTATTATATTGTTTACAGTAACATGTAGGTCTATAGCACAAAGGAAACAGAGAGTTTCCATAATGACAGTGTTTGGTTCAATAACAATACTAAGAACATAACGTTGCCGGTGACAAATGCAAGTAAAATGGTATTAGGCTGTTAGGATAGCAGAAGAGGCAGAAACATTATGTCAATACACCACAATGTTGTGACATACATACATTGCCTGTGTTGTTAGTGTATGTCTCTAGTGTCTAATTTAAAAGCATGTATCCATTTGACAGTGTAGTGATTGACACATGTCTCAGAAAAACAGTCGTTACCTCCATGTAAGGTGTTTTCTTTTAACTTTGTAAAGAATGTCAGGAGCCACATTTGAGAGATCACTGTTTGGGTGGTTGGGTCCCTGCTTTCCTAATTTTTTTCTTCTCTTGTAAGTATGTAAAATGTCATTTTATGAGTTCAAAATTAAAAATTTGGCTGCTAATTATATTCAACAAAAGAGAGCACATTATATTCACATGATATTATGTCAAGTGGACATGTAGTCCTTACTGGGGGGCAGAAAAATCATGTATAGAATTTGAGGGGGAGCAATCAATCTTTTGGAAGACCCAAAAGAGAGAGAGTTATAGCACTGACATGGGTTGTAGAAATACAGATGTGTTCGGATGTGTTACATCAGGTTGTATGAAGTGGTATGGAATCAGACTCATTGAAAAACTTTGCTAGGTCATGTACCAGGAAGATGCTTTTTATGTACAGTGCGTTTTGATACCATGTCATTCTTAAATGTATGTATTATCACAGTGTGATGCTGTTTATTTGGTTTTCATTTGCCATAAAATTAACTTCATTGGAATTTGTACAAATTTCAACAAGTTTAGAATGTTAACGTTGCAAATTTAGTTTATGTATAAATAAAGATACTGAATTAGCAACACGGATTAATTAAAAGTATTAAATTTTGCTGAAAGTTGTGAATTATATTTTGTAAAAATACTGTTATGTGTTCCATTTGTCTTCAGAAATTCTTGGCTGTTTCAAAACCATTGAAAAAGTATTTCCATGCCCCATTAAGAGAAGTTGCATGTAATCGTATAACAGACATTTTGTTGCGTTAAGTAAAGGTAAAGAAATTTTGCTGACAGGACAGCATTCATAATGTTAATCCTGACAGAAATGTTTGCCATGCTATATGATGTGGGATTCTACAGGAGCTGGTGGAAGAGGAGAGCCTTCATTATTCAGATATTATCCAGGAAGGCTTTGTGGATAGCTATAACAATCTGACCCTAAAATCGGTTATGATGCTCAAATGGGTGCTATCCAATTGCCATTCAGTACGGTACATAATGAAGACAGATGATGACATGTTTGTCAACATCAACAACCTTGTAAGGCTACTAAAAGTACGCATCATGAGCAACCTTCTGGTTGGCACGCTTATTTGTGGAGCACGCCCAATTGCAGATACCCAGAATAAGTGGTGAGTATCTGCTGCCTTTATTGATATGAATTTTTATTCAAAGAAAAGGGAGTGCTTTGAAATTTTCTTACCTATCCAGACTTGTGTATGTGCACTTCCTACACCTCAGAATGTGACATCATGGTACTTACCCTAAAATGAACATCACGAGGGTTATTAGAGCATCACATTACCAGACTTGTTTGTGTAGTTGTTAGCATTGATGTAATGCGTTTGAGAACCCAGGTTTGGTTGTTAGTAGTCAGTACCTCATAGCTTGAAAAACCATTGAGCTTCAAAGCACTGTTCCTTCTTTTCATTGTTAGTATTCTTGCAGTATCCCTTTCTTTACAGGTGATAACTCAGATGGGGAAATTTTTTAAATGTTTAGATCCCAATTATTATTATTATTATTATTATTATTATTATTATTTATCCTCTGTAAACAGACTGTCTTTTTCCATTGTATGCCTGTGGTTTTTAGTTGCAGTGTCCCCCCATACCCTTGCTGCATCTAATGTAGTAAGGGTTTTCAGAACATTGTAATGTTGTAACCTTCATCAGTCTGGGGAAATCATGATCATTAGTATTTTCATTGCATGTTGATACCATTTTACAGATTGACAGTAAAAGAAGAAGTCACTGACACTGAAATGCTGTCACATTTTAAATGTTTCAACTAAATTTTTCATACACTTAGTGTTGCTGAATTTGATTGTAAGTCTAGCACTTTGATTGCACTATCCCATGAACCAGCTGTTGCAGACTGGTTACAAAATAGATGAACACAACAAGAACAGGGGGACATTTCTCATTTGTGTAGGTTATGACGGAAAGAGACCACTGGGGAGACCTAGGCATAGTTGGGTGGGTAATATTAGGACGGATCTCCAGGAGGTGGGATGTGGGTATATGGACTGGATTGGGCGGGCCCAGGATAGAGACAGGTGGCGGACGCTTGTGAGTGCGGTAATGAACCTTCGGGTTCCGTGAAA
>Ga0123352_10003671_pt1 | contig 22342 bp, 14 predicted proteins | sample TergutLab28metaG_FD_89700 | JGI IMG/M metagenome (GOLD analysis project Ga0123352, IMG submission 89700) | Labiotermes labralis P1 segment gut microbial communities from Petit-Saut dam, French Guiana - Lab288 P1 | ecosystem: Host-associated > Arthropoda: Insects > Digestive system > Gut ...
ATGGAGGAGATTGCATAACGAGGAGCTAAATGATTTGTACTCCTCACCCAATATTGTGCGGGTGATAAAATCGAGAAGAATGAGATGGGCTGGGCATGTGGCGTGTATGGGTGAGGAGAGGGTCTTGGTGGGGAAACCGGAGGGAAGGAGACCACTGGGGAGACCTAGGCATAGATGGGTGGATAATATTAGGATGGATCTCCAGGAGGTGGAATGTTAGTATATGGACTGGATAGGGCTGGCCCAGGATAGAGACAGGTGGAGGACGCTTGTGAGTGCGGTAATGAACCTTCAGGTTCCGTGAAATGCAGGGAATTTCTTGACTAGCTGCAAACCGTTTAGCTTCTCAAGAAGTACTCTGCACCATGGAGTAAGTAAGTAAGTAAGATGAAGAACTATATTTTCCTCTATTTAGTACTGAATATTTGAAGTTAGTGTCATAGCTTTCTCTTATTCCTGTGGTTTGCTTAGGAGAGGATGTTTGTTTTTCTTTTCATGTTGCTTTCTGTGTAATGCACAAGATTTCTGCACTTGGAACTACTGTACAATGGTGATGGAACATGCAGTTTCTGATACTAGTTTTGAATGTGTCTGTGTTTGTGTGTTGACACACAAAGAAACACATGCACACACACACACACACACATATGTAGCCCTTGTTTTACACCCTAATTGTGTTCCTGAGAAGGTGGGTGTAAGTCAGAAAGGACTGTACCAAACACAACATTCCAAGAACTAATAGAATAGGTAGGGATTAGGGGCAACATATGAATGACAGCCTCTTCATTTGCCGTGTATATATACGTATATTATTATTGTGTTACTGATGTTAATGTGGAAATAATTAACCATTTTTCACACGTTTAAATTGTAAAGGAATTGTAAACAATTTGTATATGCTTATGTTAAATTCCAGATGAGATGGGTTAAGGAAGCTGGTGATAACTGTGTTAGAGGTGGAGAGAGAGGGCAGCTGGGTGAGGGTGACAGTGAGGTAGGCGTTGGTGACTGCAGCTATGTTAAATTTAGAGGAGGGAGTGTTCCTAACTAAGTTCTTTCTTTAATTTTTTGAGCATTAAAATGTCATATGCTCCTATGTACGGTGCTCTTGGCTTAGCCAAGAGCTGGGCAGATATTAGCAGTATGTTTAAATTTAAATAAGCACTGCATAATATCAGTCTGAACTGAATGGCAAGTGCACATTTTATAGCGAGCACACTGTCTCCCAGCCTTGTTCTACACTGTGAGATTTGTACATGTTCGGTAGTGCCCTAGTGCACAGTGAACCAAAAGGCTTTAAGAAAGGCATAAAACGCATGGGTAAAAAGAGGCCTGCATGCATGTGTGCAGTTGCATTATTGTCTTTGCAGCACAGAAGAAAAAAATGAATTTGAATAATTGAAAAGATTTTTTTAATAGTTTCTGATAATAATTAATGGAATTAAATGGGTGCAAATGAAATTGCCAGGCATTTTTTGGGAGTTGCATGAAAATAGTTAACATTGTATTTTGGTAATGCAGTGAGTTGCATTCCCATTTGTTTCTTTCTTTTTGGCCAAGGATGATTATTCTGCATTCCAGAAGTCATCTTGAAGATGAAGTATTTCATTATTGTGAGTTAACCCATTCTCCAGTGTTTTTCAAATACCATCGATAATTTACGCGTAAGACATTGTTTAGTTTCTTACATCTTTGGGTTAAATAATTGAAATTCTGCGCTATGAAAATGTGTTCACTTTGGTGGTTTATTTCCACTGTGTGTGTTAACACATCTACATGTTAATGATGAACTATTTTTGTACAGCATCTTGAAAGACATTTGACACATAACTGACTGTGGCGGCTTGTGAGAGGCAGCCTGACTGAATTTGTATACTTTGTATAATGTGAATAAAATGTATGACAAGGGCAAGGGGCACCAACATAACAGAAGATCCCCTTATGTTTTTATAAGTTTCAGAAACCCTTGCATGAGTTCGTGCCATGTTCCTCCTCAGAATTTTGTGTTCACATACTACCGCAGACGTATAAATCAAGTGACCAACAATGATACTGAATTCATCTCTCTTTTTCGGATATATTTCTGTATTAGAAATTGAATGTAGCAAGCCTACAGGAAACTTTTATTTTGAATTAATACAGTTAAACTAAACTGGGATTAGTGAAAAGAGAAATGGTTATTTTACTACACTTAACATGGACTAGAAATTTACACTGCAATATGAATACACGGTTTCAAAATATATTCATTGCAGTTCTTTTGTATTTTTTTTGTTTTGATTGTTTAATTGTTTTGCAAGTCTGTTATTCAGTGCTGTAATTTACCTGCGGATGGAAGCATCTAGTTTCCGAAATGTGCTGTTTTTGGAACAGTGGATGAAGGACAAAAGTCTGAAAAGCAAGTCATTCTGTGTCTCTTGTTGGTTGACATAGATCTTGTTACAAAGCTAATAATAGTGCAGATACCATACTGCATAGTAATAAAAAAATGTTCCTGTTCTTCATTAAATATGGTCCCACACATGTCAAATCATATTACCAATAAAAACTGTATAACTTAATGAGATCATATTTTATGTTCTGTTTCAATTTATTTTGTACAGTCAGTGTTGTTGAGGAAAAACATGTTTGATTTTAACTTCGTATTAAGTACTAGGTACATTGGATCAAAATAAAATTTGCTTAACCCCTCTTAATTGCTGTCACCAATATTAAATGTTACCAAATTCATTAAATGTCTTCATCGAAGAAATAACTCGACCAACTGAATCTTCCCACTGTACATTAATTTTGTACATTTCAGGCCAGAGAACATGTGAAACAGTAGAAATTTAATACTGTGTCTACTGTTTTAACAGACTTGACATATGCCATAACAACAGCTTAGTGAAGTGGCAGCTTTGGATCCTTCTCAGCTTTTTATCCAGTGGGTACTGAGGGCTTTCTATCAAGTGGTAAAGAGCTGGAGCATGAAACAAACCTCTCATCTTTATCTGGAGTGGAAGTTACGAGAACTAAAGTCTTCTTCCACTCCTACTGTACCTTAATGGCTTGCAGTTTAAGCACAGGGACAGCTTCAAATGAAGTTAGAGGATTTTGTATTCATAATATAGAAGCTTCGGGTCCTACCATCAGAAAGTTAATATTACATGGACAGGATTTCTTTAGTATTGATGTTAGATCATCTCAAAGAGGGCTGTAGAAGTTTTTATGTATATGTACTGTTTCATTCCTGTGAACTGAATTGTGTGCGAGTTTCAACATTGTACAGTCTAGTATTTATAATGAAATTCTAATTGCAATTGCATCTGCCTCTTCAGTGTCTTATCACAATGAATTTTTGATCAGTTAAATGTCAATCATACATGTAACAAAACAAGCCTATGTTTCTGCAGACTTAATCATTGCTTCAACATACAACTGCAGTGCTTAATCAGTGTAGAAACCATGACACAAGACTTCCTTAGGATTAGAGTCATGAAGTCTTGGACTGTTTCTTAAAACATATGTGGTGTTTTTTTTAAATTTTATTACTGTATCCAGGAAAATACTGGAATTGTATCTCAAGTGGCTGTCACTGCATCCTTCTGAATCATTTTCTGTTCATCATTCTTCCAACATCTTACCAGATGATGGTGATGATGATGATAATTTTTTTATTATTATTACAAATGCATATACTAGCTGATAGTGATTTCCAAGAAAGCTGCTGTTGTAATGAAGTAGTGGAGAGGTACCTGTGCCTCATTTGGTGTGTCAGCCTTAACCTTTGCTTATAAAATCTTGTCTGTGGTATGGTAGCATTGTTTATTCTGTCGAGCTGTCTTTCAAGAATTCTCCTAGTTCCTGGCATGCATGTTTCGTAGAACTGTGGTTTCATAGTGTCCTTCAGTGACTATGATGTGTAAGGGTGGATCATTGAGGATTTATGTATGGAAATAATAGCTGGAGATATGAGCTGTCAAATGTTGCTGCTAAATTTTTTATGATCTTTATACTATTTACAATATTTTTCTGTACCATTGTAACCTAACCTGTAACTACAATATCTGCACAGAAAGGTTCAGTGAAATGTGGTACAAAAAGATTCATATAAATCAATTACAACATAATTTTTCTTCATGCATCTGTGTAGAGCTATAAATATAAACGTAAACACAAAGTGTGTTGCTAGCTGGAGATTGCAGTGGCTGCAGAAATCGGTTTACCAGTTCACAGTGTTATCACCCGAAACATGAAAATATAGTTCCTTGTAAGGGATTGTTTTGTTCATTTGATAATACACGTCTTCCAATAAATGCCACATACTAGGCACGTGATTGAACGTATATATTGTGTTTTGTCATGATGTATATGTAGTGTTTAAAACAGAATTTTTTTTCTGCTCTTTCTTTTTTTTTAGTTTCTTTCTTTATTTCTTTTTCTCTCTTTATGTCATTATATATTACAAGCCTAACTTTAAAAACTGTCATACCGTGCCTGCAGTAATCTTACTTTAATAATAACAGTAACAGTATTAATAATAGTGATATGTATTTTTCTTCTGCTGCCATTGTAATTTTGAGGCACTAATGTAGATAACTGTATGATTTTGAGTATGTATGTGTATATGTGTATGTTTATTGTATATACAGGACTACATATTCTACATTGTATGAGACTTATAAAAACACTATCTTTTACTGTATACATTAAACCTTGGAACATGAAGATGATTCCACCAAGTGAAAAGTTAAATGTTTGTGAGTCACATTCAGTATTCTTCATATAACAGGTTTTCATTCCAACCTCTTTGTGGGTGTATGTGGTAAGTCTGAGTGTATGCTGACCAATGGGTGAATGGGATAATTTTTAGGAACCCCATCATGGCATTACCGGTGGCATTGTGACATTTGCTGCTAATTGCAGTGTTTCCCTGGATGTTATTGAAAATGGGGCAGGAAAAATGTGGTACTGCTTGGATAGAAGTGTGTGTTTGCATAGTAAATTTTTGTTTTGAAGTTTGTGTTTGAAGTTGAGGTAAACATTTGTGAATGTTTACATTATGGTTTTAGGCAGACATGTACTGAATTGCAGTTTCTTCAAATTTTTAGTGTGGCTAAATAGTACTCTGGTATTCTTTGGGCCAAATCTGCAGACGATCATTGATACCAACCTTTGTTACATACCATGTATACCGAGAAAATTCGCATGAGTAGGCATTGTTTGGGAATGATAAAAATTGTTATGTTGTGCACTACATGTATGAGCTATTATGGCAGCATTTTCATGAAGTTAATTTATTATTTATGTGATTTTTTTCTTGTTTCTCTCATTAGATGAATAAGCATGAAAGAAAAACGGACAATCGTAGTGGCAAAAGATACACATAAGGCTCTGAAAGCTTTCTGTGAAGGCAGAAGCTTTAGGCATGTACCAGACCTGTTTAAAGTAGAATTTTTTTTGGGATATTGTGTGGCAATGGTTTATAGTTTGTTTCTGATGTTTTGGGACAACATATCAGTTCCCTCTTCAAATGTTAGGCTGTCAAAATACCATGATCATACCCACCTTGTAGAATAATTACTACTATGAAGTCAAGAGGTGGTCAAACATCATTCACTTCTGATTCACCAAGTCCACATCAACAGAGTTTATCTCTGTTCATTGTGTCCTTCCATAGTCTAATCCTTACACCACTGGAACTTGTTCAGCTAATTTAAATATGTAAACACAAAGCTTTAGTGTTGATTTTCGTTTTGTGCATTGGTGATGCCTACAAAAGGTATTAAAAACGGAACATAAATGATACCCCGAAGAAAGGTCCATAGCCACAGAATTTCAGCTGTTGAGTCTTCCTTGGAGGATGATGTCAAGGAATTTTGTGTTGAGGACTCGGAGGAAGGTAAATTTTGTTGATTCTGCTATAATCAGTACAGTTGCTGGAATTCATAACAATTTAGGCACTGCATAAAGAGTGTGAAATGTGCATATGCCACCATGAAAAGTTTGATGATGCGAGTCTGTGGAAGATTTGTTTTTGGGAAGGACATACAGGAGAGAGTCGAGGTATAGAATTTGGAGCCCATCTGTAACTGTTATAAAATCCTTTGTAACCAAAGCTTAATATTTCATCAATAATTTGCAGAAATGATTGTCTCGACCCTTACTGGTGGTTCTATTCACCTGCAAGCAGGTGGGAGAACAGGACAATGAAGAATGTTTACGTAATTGAATTTAGCATTTCAAGTTGGACAGTCATCATCTACTACTGAGGAAGGACCATCATATTGGGCCAGCTTCCCAGCTACTTAAATAGCATACCAGCTCTTTTTCGTTGTGGTCTCATTCATCTGAATTTACCTTACTCTCAGTTTTTCCATCAAATTTTGAGAGGAGGCATTGACTCCAAGGTTGTGAAACAATGTTTGATACATTATGTAATTGTACTGAAGATTGTTGTTAGTGGCATATTTAACATGTACAGTGTTTTGGAATGGTGCCAGTGGCATGCTGACGTCTTGAGTGGAGAATGTGTATCCCTCCCACATATTTTTTGTGACCAGTCGTCAGTGCAAAATTTTTTTTTGAATTCAGGTTTTCCATAAAACTTTGAAGGAAAACATCCACTTCAAATTCAGGCAAGAGTTACAATGAAGGGGTTGTACACTACCACTGTTATGCCTTCACAGTTGTCAACCCCATGTTGCCGGAGATATATTATAGTAGACTTTATGAGGAAGAGGTAATACTGATATCAAATGTAACATGTCCCTTTGTAATGTGGGGCCCATATATTTCCTACATTCGTATTTTCCTGTATGCTTGTGACATTTCGTTTTCTGCCTTCACCTAGGGGGACGTCACACTGGACATTACTTACTGTACGATTTGCTTACAATGCGACTCTACCCTTGGTTTCAAGTAGGACTTCGCACTCCAAAAGTGACATGCTAATGGAATGTCCACAAAGAGATCATACAACACAATGTCAAGATGGCGTGTTGTGTGTATTGCTCAGTTGTAAACATATCGCCATATGTATGACTTGTGCCACAGAACTGGGAATTATTACAGGCTTTGCAGTGCTGTGCTAGGCTATGTTAGCATGAGTTGGGAAGCAAATATTAAACTGCTAGTAGTTACTGGGGAACACCATGTTGTGTGATTAGAAAGATCCTGGATTGAATGAGATAGGGCAAAATTGTTGTAGTGTGGAGAAACATGGGGAAAAAACTGAAGAAATCAAGTTAACTCATTGCTCAATAGACTAATTGATTTAAAACCGTAACATAGACCACTGCCATGGATACTCAAACACTGATTGTTACAATTTATGACATTTTCATCCTAAAGCAGTGTTTTATCATTTGAGTGGATCACCTGCAGTGTGTCACACCCGAATTGTGTCGTTTGTATTTTATCGAATCGAAATCGTCCCACCAGCAGAGCCCTTCGTGTAAGCGGTCTACAGTTGGTATCAAGTGCCCTGGACGAGCGTATCCGCTTGTGGTACTTATGTACGCTGCTTACGGTCACTACTTGTTCCACATCCTTTTTTGCAAAGATGGATCCATGGAATGTAGTTATGTGTACGTGGGCATACATTAACGATTGCTGCAAATGGGTCTGTAGTGAACACGTAGTAAGTGACAGACACTGCCTTTTCCTGCCGCTTGGGGGTGTGGAACTATAACAGCAACGCACGTGGGAGTCGTAGATGTCTCTGCGATAGTGGACGCGGGACACAGTATAGGTAGACCTGTGGTAACAAGGTTGCAGCTTGCAGCGTTCCACTGGGTGACAGTAGGCACTACCGTACCAACCGGAGCAGCAGGTATCACTGCGGAGGCCCTGGTTCGATTCCAGGGCAATCCATGTGGGATTAGTGATAGTGTGTTTGCTGGAACACACTTTTCCTAAAGTACTTTGATTTATCCTTATCTGTTACCATTCCACCGCTGTTAAATGTTCATTCTTTTATCTCCGGGGCTAGGAGAATGGGTCTCGAGGGACTTAGTCTCACGGCACGCCAGATGCACAAACAAGAAATAAAAACTGGAGTGCTGAGCTTTGTTCAGTTGCACGTAGTCTTAACAAGTAAGTGATATGTAAAAGTAAACCAGATAATATCCTTAACGCATTTACAATTCCGAGTAATAATATGACAGCTTGATCTATGTAGGGTTCGGAAACTTACACTCATTAGCAAAATACCCATGTTGTATTTAATTACACTGAGTTTATTTGTAATAGTCTTTAAACGTACTTTAATTAATAACATTTTCGACTCGTAGTATTTTAAATCAGAGTACTATTTTGTTTTATGGGAGCGATTTTATTTCTAGTCGCACTCCTTTCTTTCCTGGTGTGAAAACATTTAAGGAAATGTTTTTGTGATGTGGTGCAACGTCTTTTGTACGTTAATTTTGCCCATAATAAGCACAAGTGAAAGCATTAATCTCAGATTTGAACCCTAAGTTCTCGTGAAGTCGGCAGAAATTACACAACACGCATCAACAGATAAAACAAAATACAAGTTTCGACAAACTGCATGCCCCCCTTAAATTCAGACGCAATTAATCGGAGATAGACTGCGGAAGCTTCATACTCATGTTGGGAACTAATGCGGGCCGACCACATTTTCGAGGACGCAAAGAATATATCATAAACGTTTAACTTTACATCCATGTTGGACGATAAGATTGAGTAAAATTTACATGTAAATGTGCCAAATACATTTTTCGAAATTACTGATGTAAATTCACGAACACGTGTGAATACCAGTCGCACAAATGTGGAAATAATTATTTAGCATTTAGTAAGCAACATTTAAGACCGCATCGTTCAGTGCGGTGTGGGTTTTCTATCTAGGAGCGATAATTAGCTGTCTGAACAGTTGAAACACGAGTGCGTGCTAGGAGTTCCCACACTTCCCACTGTATGGAGCCACTGACGGCCGTGTCTGTAAACGTGTGTGTAGTTGTGCTAGTTGTGTTAGCACCAGAAAGAGGGTCGAACGTGATATTTGAAAGCTCCTTTGTGACAGCTATCAGCAGTAATAAAATAAGCGTCACGTGAGTCTATAAATAAACTTTGCATGCTTGCATGACATTCAGTAGGTTAGGTTTGGTCTTGCAAATTGTGCTGTGGTCTTGCATGGCGGTCTGTTGGTAATCGGTTGTATAGGACAGCTACCTGTAGCGTTTTTGGCGGTCAGAACACTAATATAATTACTATTTGTTGACTTTTACGAGGGAGTTCAACTACTATTAGCTACCGTCATTTAATTAAGTAAAGACACTACAGTACTTGGTTTACAAGCATACTTTATATGCCGCGCACTATGTGGCACGTAAAACTGTGGTGTTTATTTTGTAAACATTCGTTGTGTTTATTCTGAGTATTAGAGATATGGCCACAGTTTCCACATTACCACTGAAAATAGGACGTTAAACGAGGCTTCTCACTGTCAGCTAGTGCTGTCTGTTTTGTGTCAGGTGTGAGTCAAGACATTGTCAGATACATGTATTTTGTGTGGCATTCTTGGAAGCAAGTGAGGTTAGTATGTCATACCTAAAGCTAATAATTAATGTTTAAAGCAATTACATTCACACACAAGGACATTCCATAGCAAAGACATGCCGGTTTCTTCTAATAAGTAGAACAGAATAACTATATGCCAGCCACACCATAACCCATGGTTTGTTGTTACATTGAGCAACTTGGACTGGCTCTTGTTGTATTATTAACCGTCAACACAACTGAAATTCATTTACTTGTTAGGAGGCTTTTTGTTAGAACAAGTATTTTTTTTGTACGTGTGGAGCAACAGCCCAACTGTGACCTGGGGCACCTCATTGTTGAGGTTTCTAGATCACAGACACACACCCAACCCGTAAGACTCTATTTGTTGTCACGTATCGAAAAGTTGTTATTGTTCTTGAAATTTCTGTGGCAGCATTAATTATTTACAAGCATATAGTTTGTATGTCAGTCACTTCTACGCGTATTTATTTTAATACAGTACCGAATAAAGTAAAGTTGGCTGTATTTTGCTTTGAGAATCGTATGTGAATTTCAAGGCAGTTTGTGTACTATTTATGATAACAGAGGAAAACCCTTTCGAAAGTAAGAGTCATGTAAATTAGAATGAAGTTGTCCGTTTTTTTTTTTTAGTTTTAAGTGAGCCATCCCCGTTGTGCTGCATACAAGCATAAAGATAGTTAGAGTAAACTCAAACACAACTTGTGGATATTTTACTGCTAAGGAGCTTTATTCACCTAGCTTATCTTAGGAACAACTATATGTTTCGGCCTTTTTCCAGGCCATCGTCAGGTTGATCATATATCCTATTCGAGGCAACTATACAATATGCAGCGTTAATACTGCGTATAGTTGTTCCTAAGATACGCTTTGTGAATAAAGCTCCTTAGCAATAAAATATCCAAAAGTTGTGTTTGACTTTACTCTACCTATATTTATGAAGTTTTCCGCGTTCACGCCCAGAAAGCATACGGGGGCGAGGATTTATGTCCACTCATTCGTAACCTCGGCCCTAGATGGAGGTAGGTGGATAGCTTGACGCCCCTGCTGCTTTATCGCCCAGGGGAAAGACCCCCATATCCATTGAGTCGGAGGCTGGGTGGGTCCCAGAAGCAATATGGACGATTTCAGGAAAGAGATAAATTTTTTTGCGCTGCCGGTAGACTTACTGTGAAGGGACCAAATACGAAACAAGTTAATGTGGGGGTACCCAAATAGTTACTTAGAACAGTAAACATGCTTTATTAGTGGCTAACACACTTTGAGGATATAGGGCCGCCGAGAGCGGATTAGGTCTCCCCAGCAACGGCGGACCGGCTAAAAACTTTACATTAAATCGGAAAGACTGTCAGGTGCAGAGTGACTTGGGCTTGGTTTGAAAGGTTAATTTGTAGAGTCGACAAATACTGACACCACTGAGAAAGACAAAAACTGGCAGCATAGTCCCGGCCCCGAGCCGTCTTGCAGACCACCGGGTCCCGGTAATTTGTACCGGCTTCCCACTCCCACCCCCACCCTTTCGTCTGCATTGTTATAACCCAATTTACCGTATGTCGCGAGTGACTAGATAGTACTGCGTCGTATATGGTAGACCTCGGGTTTAAATTACGGCCTGCAGACGGGCTATAATGACTGAGATTTTTCGTGGCTTTAATCATTTCCTCCAGACATGGAGGTATAATACCTTACACTGGGAAACAAACGCCTCCTTACACATACTGCCCAGTTTATCCTTCTGTCATTCTGCGCTGTAAGATATAATTTGAGAAACTGAGAGCAGCGGAATAAACTAAAGAACACACACTATATTAAACCTCCACACAATAGTGTCATTTGCTATTACGTTTGGTAAGGAAGGCGTAAACGACAGAGATACAATTGATGTCTGAGAAAGATGAAATTTCCATGTAATTTTACCATGTTGACAAACTGAATATGTCAGGGATAGCGAACGGTTTCGCTGCTGATGCCAACCTGGTTACGAACAATGGCACTGTCATTGCTGCAGTTCCTCCCATGTTGACTTAATTAAATACCTAATTTCATGAAATGCATCCCGTTGTGTTCAGCTCAGTCGAGGAAAAATGCTAAGTTTATAGTCAAACACAACGTACATTTCATTCAGAGATACGGGCTTAATTAATTAATCCATCACCAGGCCTTGTACGAGAGACACAGCAAGGATAAAATAATTACGTGTCAGTTCGAGTACATTTGTTGTGTTTTAATGAGATACCTGCTGCCGCAGCTGCTTGTTTGTGGGCAGTTCCGTAATTATTGCTTTTGTGCGGTTTTCTTTGACGACGATAAAACGGCACATATTTTATTGGCTACACGGTTTACTAACTCTAGTTTTATTGGTTTATATCAAGGATAACAACGGAAATGAAATGTACCGAAGATTTAGTGGCGGGTTCTCCTGTTACTGCCTTTTCTTGCTATTCGGGGGTATAAACGTGAAGTAACACAAAATCTGTGCCGTGGCGAATTGTTTGATTATCGAGTGACCCCAACTGTTGATAAAGACAAATCTTTTAAATACTGGCGCAAACATTGGCACTGATGCCAATATCTCGGAATCCCTGCCCTATAGGCCAAGTTTTTTTTTGCTGCGCTCTACTATAACTGAAATACTGAGAAAAAAGTTAGGAAATGTATGCATAAAATAAGGAATCTGGTACACTCACTGTGCTATTGATTATTTATTTTTAGTCTAGTGAATGCTGGCATTTGACGCACTGTTACATCTAATAAAAATTTTCAGTCCCTGAAGAAATATATGTGGTCTGTTAGTTTCGCTGAACCTCTTAAGCCCTGAGTTTTTGAAGGCGGTATTTTCCGAGCAAGTTTTCGCAGGCGGGAACGGCCAATCCGAATACTGTCCGAATATCTACCCCCTCCGGTGTTATGCTGGAATAGTACCCTAAATTCGATCATGGCCGCTACGATCAGCACCCGTTTTAATGCATCCTCCTTCAGTCATTCGACGTTACATAGTCTGATTTCCAGACAGCGTCGTTGAACTACAAATGCACGCTAATACTGTGTTGATGATACGAGATCCTAAGTTTTCATGGCAGTAACTGTGCAAATGACTGACTCGTGGGATGTGGCGCCGTGTAGCCTGGTAAAAATTTACCCAAAGTTTCGGAGGAATCAGTTGCCGTCATCTTCGCGTTAGAATGATGTTCTGTCGACGGACAGCACGGCTTCACTTCCCAAATGAGCAATCTTCATGGCGGTGACTGTTCATATTGTGGTATTTCGGGGCTGTGACGCCGCGTAGTCTGTGGATCGATATCTGTGCTTCGGAGGAACATACTGCCTCCATCTTCAGGGTCAAGGCGTGTAGTGTGAGGTGATAGTATTCAGACTACTTAGGCAGATTGCAAGGAATATGGTCCGAAATAACTCCTTATTGTGTGTTGTTTAGTGTAGTCTTGGTTTCCAATTTACGAAATCATTTTCGAATCTTTGTTGGGGCATTTTTCATTGTGTTTTTCACAGGTACTTAGCGTATTGGGTGAAATACCATAAAAGTTTTGAACGTGCCAATTCATACGCATTTAAGTAAGAAAACGGACTTTTTTGGCCACCAATTCTATGGCCAATGAATTCATATTTAGGTTCATATGTAAGATAAGGTGCATCACGCCTGTAGAGCTGATTTTTGCGAAACTTGAGATAGTTTGACATGTATGTGCAAAAACCTGCAGTATAAATTGCCATAAAGATCAGTCGGAACTTTCTGCAGTTGTTAGGTGGCACAATGTAAGGCCCTTTTTTAAATTGCTTATAAACTTTAACTGCTACAGCAAGAGTGTATTGGACAAAAAATTTTGCATTTGACTTTTCTTGGTAAGTTTGTTACAGGTTCTTTGTGCTTGTAAATATTTAGGAAATTGTGATCCGAATTCACGCAGAAACTCATATAGGTTTTCGAGTGAAAATGTTTAACTTTCGTACTTGAATTTCTTGCCTTCTGCCTGTATGTTTATGGGCTATTTGAAAGCATTCACTTGGAGAGAAAACGTTGGCAACATTCTCGTTGAATTCGTACACAAGTTAGGCTACTAAAAATATGTTTAAATCAAACCTATAATAAAACAGACCGAGCTTGCAAATAAAGTAATCTAAAAAACTAAAACTCAAACGTTTATGTAGTGTATTCTGGTAAAAATTGGAATAATTTTGCTTGTTGATTTGTATGGGCGTGAACCTTGGTCGCTCACACTGAGATAGTCTGAGAATAGGGTGCTGAGGAGAATATTTGGGCTTAAGAGGGACGAGGTAACACGGGGTGGAGAAAACTACATAATGAGGTGCTTAATGATCTGTACTCCTTATCAGATATTATTATGGTGATCATATCGAGAAGAATGTGATACGCGGGGCATTTAGCACATATGGGGGAGATGAGATGTGCATACAGGTTTTTGGTGGGGAAATGTGATGGAAGGAGACGACTTAAACGACCCAGACCTAGATATCAGGATAATGTTAAGATAGATATTCAGGAATTGGAATGGGGAAGCATGGGCTGGATTGATGTGGCTTGGAACAAGGGCAGGTGGCTGAGAGTTGTAAACGCGGTAAGAACCTTCGGATTCCATAAAATGCAGGGAATTTTTTGCCTAGCTGAGAACCAGTTAACTTCTCAAGAAGGACTCTGCTCCATGGAGTAAATAAGTATGTATGAGAAAAGGAAGTGTTTTATCATCGCTTTAAGCAGTTAGGAAGGACTAAGCAAACCAGGAGGGACCGGAGTTGAATGAGACGAATCAATGTCTGTACAATGCTGGTGATGTTATTTTATGAAGCAAACGTGTAAATATCATAAATCTATTTATTTATGGCTTGTTTAACGGAGCTGTCAGTAGCACATATTATATAGCACGGAATAGTAGGATAGTTAGTGAATAATTAATTGGCAGGAATGTGGGAGGAAGCAGTCCTGGCAAGACACGAGTCACTGTCCTGGCATTTATTTGGAAAAATGAGGGAATAATGTACGAGGGACTTCATTGATTATAGTCGGTCTGTGGGCTGAACCCTGAACTTGGGAGCTCCTGAATAAGAAAAAAAGGTTGGTATCCACTTGGTCGAGACGGTCGATGTAAATATACAACAGACTGCCGCTGAAAGGTTCTCGACGTAAAATTAGAGGAAAAGAAGTGCTTGTTGGTTGGTATCCAGTCACCGAAATGCAGGCAAGAATTTTAACATAAAGGTGGACATTAAATCCTTTGAAATTGTGGCGAAGTTCTGGGAACATTGGTAGCCAATCAGAGTTGCGTTCATGAAAGTTTTAAGAGCAGAAGAAATAAGTTTGTGGAATACTTTGTGCAGTTCAGTTACGAATATCTTTTCTTCGCGTTGTCTTCTTCCCATAAAAGGTTCAGAATAAAACATAAAAAGCTGTAATTTTAAATGTTGGTTCTTATGGTTGTGTAGGGCTGGTGATGGCTGAGAACAGGGTACTGCGAATAATATTTGAAACTACAAGGGAGGGAAGTGATATGAATGTGGATAAAATTGCACAGTGAAGTGCTTCATAATTTTTATTCTTCGCTGAAGATTTTTAAGATGATAAGATAGAGAGGGAAGTCATGCATTGGGTTTATAACACGAATTTTAACGAAACGAAATGTGTATTATGTTTTAGTCCGAAGAACAGAAGGAAAGAGATTTACCGGAAGAACGGGGGTTAGGCCTAAAGTGAATAAATATACCGCCAGTTACAACTTGGGTTTGTGTGGTTATTTGTTATACTTTATACTACATGTTTCGGCCTCTTTTGGCTGTCATCAGGTGTATTTAATCACGAAAAGTACTAGAATGAAGGATCATTCTTCTTTGTGATTAGGTGCGCCTGACGGTGGCCAAAAGAAGTCGGAACGTGTCGTATAAAACATAATAAATAGCACTATGTACAAGAGTATTAGTTGACGCTATATCTATTCATTGTAGTGTGCATCTTTCAGGACGGGATGTACGAACGAAAGTGTAGTTTTAGGCCTGTATGGGAGAAAAATGGGCCTTAAATTAGGGCGGGATTCATCTTTCTCCAGATGAAGACCAGTGGCAGGCTATTGCGAATATGGTAATAAGACTTTCAGTTCCAAAGGGGACGGGGATTATTTCCTGTGCAGCGTAGCGACTATTAATTTTTCAGAAAAGATACTGGTGCTTGGAGTACGTTATCGCTATATTGTAAATGAGTGTATTTAGACCTAGTGTTAGGTAGCAACTTGATTCTTATGTAGAATGTACGGGCCTTGTAAGGTGCACTCCTGTTTATCGGACCGTGAATCAGAAAATACTGGCTGTCACATGTTAGATGTTAATATAAGGGATGATAATTTATTTTTCGGATTTTGCGTTTATTACGCTGAATACACATACGAATAAGATATACTACGTATGTAGCTGCATTTTCCCCAGCAATTAATGCGAAGGTTGCATATACCGTCTGTCATTCCGCAAGTTTCATTTAAACCACTACTCGGAGAATTGCGACGAAATTTTGTTTTTGATACGTGATTTAAACGTTGTGGAGTAAATATTAATTTGGTTCGTATTTGGTGCAGTGCAAAACAAGCTTACACGAAGGTCAAGCAGAGACTAAAATGTTATCTAAAAATACTCTTCGTACGGAAAGATAGCACATGAAGTGACATGTAATTTTCTTGGGGTCTAAGACTTTACCCCAGTGTATTTTGGGTTGTGGTGGAAATGTAAGATAAATAAATTTCTGGTATATGTTTTTAGAGTTGTACTTGCCGCTGTACTTCGTAATTTAATGGATAAAATAACAGCAACCCCGTCAACACAACTAAACTTCTACTTTCTTTAACATAGCTACATGTTTCGAACTTGCAAGGTCATCATGAGCCTAGCATTAGAGCACTTTAAAAAGATATACAAAACTGCAAATGCTAGAAATGAGACCTCATTTTTACAAAATTTTGTCTCATATTTTCATGTGGTTTTGTATGTACGTTTATTTATTTTATCTGCTTTAATCCTATTAACGCACTTGTAAACTAGCAATTAGGCATGAAGTCAATAACACAACTATTTTTAATTAGATGTTATATTCTAGGTCAAAAGATTACATGTTTCGGCCGGTAGTGGCCATCATCAGGTCTTTGTCATTCGACACACTTAAGATTATTTATATAATTGTGTGGCGGCGTGTTTGATGAGGAGATCTCTACATCAAGGCCTTTGCTTGAGTATAGTATATCTATATTAAGTGTGTGGGTGAACTACTTTATAATACATAAATGTATGCTTTGATAATATCGACAAACCGAAGAAACAAGGAACCAAAACGCAAGGACCAAGAAAAATCAAGAAACAAATATACCGAAACAAAACCAAACCGGGGGCAAAAAATCATAAAACACAAAAGACAAAAATCAGAGAAGAATCTAATTAACAATAGTTGTGTTATTGACTTCATACCTAATTGCTAGTTTATACTACACAACGGGGATGGCACAATTCAGAGCACTTGTAAAACCACATGAAAATATGAGACACAATTTTGTAAAAATGAGGTCTCGTTTCTAGCATTTTCAGTTTAGTATAACTTTTTAAAGTGTTCTAATCCTAGCCTGATGATGACCTTGCAAGATCGAAAAATGTAGCTACGTTAAAGAATATAGACGTTTATTTTAGTTATGTTGACGGCGCTGTTATTATTTATTTGATCATTTCCGGTATTGTTGCAGTGTTATTGTGTAACGCAATTAGCTGTCTATTGCCAGCATAACTACAAATTAAATAGAATGTACGCATACACGAGGTCAATGATGATGTCAAGCAAACTAAAATGTATAATTTACAGATAATCAACTTTTACTTTAACCTGAGAACTGCGCTTTTCTGTGTTATTACACAGCGAGTAGTGGCAATTTCTTACGGACTTTGCGGGGCAACCTATTGGTCCCAACTTCAGGGGAGGATTCTTGACCCCTGGAGATGGGACCTATAGGTTATCCCGAAACGTCGGCAATAAATTACCGTTACTCGCTGCGTAATAGCCCAGAAGAGCGCAGTTCTCATCTACTTCATGGCGGAAGCCTGAAATCATACTTATTATTTTATCCAGTTTGTTTTGCCGGCAAGGCTACAGTTAGGAAGTTGAGGACGTGCGAATCGCAAGGTATTTTTCAGATTACGGAATAAATATTTCAAACACACGGTAAACTGTTATGTTGTGAGACACATAAATCTGTCACTTCTATTTAGAATAGGAGTTAATATGAACAACATTGGACGGAATCTGTTACTGTATGTAGTGATGAAGGGGTAATAAAACTGACTGGATTCAGTCTGGCCCCTAGGTTAAGAATGTGTGGAGATGCACATCCACTCCTCGGTTGTGCCTCTGGTGCCAGTGATGGGCTCATATGAATACATTACTGAACTTTCGCATTAAGAAGGCAGGACATTGGAGTGTCTTAGGCCACATTAGCTTTCTAGGAAGGACTCTTCTGTCGAGTTATTTACTGGGTTGTTTGGTTTGTTGGCTCTTTATCGACTCGCTGAAACCCCTACATGATAGGAAGATCAATTCCAAATTTTTCTTTTTTTCAGTTAATTAGAGAACGGCTCATCCTACGTTAGAAAAGCCAGTAACACAGCATGTATTTATATCTGTAGGTTTAGTTTGAAACTTTTCTTTAATGTGGTACTTATTTCACAAAATACGATGAAAATTATTTATTATTCCTTGCAGTGCTTTTATCTGTAATGCGATTATCCTTGAAACCGTTTATTTGTAAATGACGTAACGGAACATCCAAGCTAATGCACAACATAAAATTGTCAATGACACATTTGGAACATGTGCTTCTTTATCTTTAGCTTGTGTCGTGAGTCGTACTAGAACTAGTCATGCCACTGCAAACTGCGTTTCAGCTGTTGTGGAAGAAATAATAATAAACATTACTGCACATGCACCTTCGCTATAAACAGTACTACATTATTGATTGCTGGTTTTATAGCCCATACACGTGTACAAACAAAAGCAATCCCTGTACAGGCCCAGAGGGTTTCGGGAAATTTCGATACAGTCGGCACGTGAAGGTTGTAAGGTTGTCAGTCCTACGAACCGGCCGCCTTTACCTCCTCAAGCGGATTGTGGCAATGAAAAATTCCAATGACACCGTCGGGAATCCAACACGCGACCTTCCTGCGTGTAGCTCAGTGCCTCAACCAATTGTGCCGCCGCTTTCCGCGATACACGTTTCTAGTTCAAATATTTTGAGTCCGGATAGGACAGTGTGAAAGGAGGAAGAGAAGCCGTCTTGTGATGTCGTTTCCACTCAAGAGTATATGAATGAAAACTTGCTGGGGAAGGCGTGGTTTGTCCGTCTATGTGGTTATGGCTTTCCGCTTACTTGGTATCTGAAAGTATTTACTGTATTATTTCAGTCACATTTTATAGGCAATTTTATTTATAAGGTAAAAAGTGGACGTTGTCTCTATGCTTAAAAGCACCACGATGATCGGGGAGTGGAGGTACAGCTCCAATTATTACTAACCTCAGCAGTTTTTACGCTATATCTGCTTTATCTCCGAGAAAGTAGCTTACAATACCCATTGAATAAGAAGCTGTCTAGGCTGCAGAGCTGGCTGGGTCGAAATACAATAGAATACAGCCCCTGTCTCTGCCCGTAATCAAATCCCAGTAACCTGTAGCCTTTAGCTTTAGCGGCAACTACAGGTTTATTATAACACTTGCTTTGTAAAATCTCAAATGGAGCTACAGACAGAATTTTGCAAACTTGGCTTATAGTGAAAAAATTGGCACAGGCTACAAAATAGATAAATTAAAACCAACAAATCTAGGGTTTTCCCGGGTTTTGAATAATTGACGAATTAACTTTAACATCTATTTCTTACCGTGCACAGTTACATTAGCTTCGTAACAATAAATTCGTGTTAGCTTTAATTGAATATAAAGAATAATTAATTGTGCACACTAACAAAGAGAGAATTTGGAAAATGTACACGCCCCGATACTCCATTACAGCGCACTTTTCACGCCATATTTTGTAGATTTGACACGTATCGTGTAAAGGAAAAATGTAAACTTCACATCATGGAATGTTCCGTATTGAGTTCTGTTCGTATCCATTAAATTTTTCATTCTCTCTCATCCTCTATCCAGCAGCGTCTCGTATTCATTTAATTCTGTAATTCCATGCCAGATGAAAGATTTTAACATGAAGTTAAAATATTTGTAGCTGCTTTGTCCTGTGTTTTCTGTTGCCTGTTACCGATCTCAGTAAGCCTATATTTAAAGTTATTATTCGAGCGTGCTGAATTTTACAAGTATTTAATGTCTGTGGTATAAACAGTTTGTTATTCTCATAACTGTACGGATAACGGTATTCAAATTAGTGGATAGTTGGAGATTCTTATAAAATTTATTTCTGTAATGTTATTTTCAGAGTAGTACAAGCTTTAAATGTGTTATAAATCTGTATATATTTTTATCTCTTTTGTCTGGTACGTAAAACCCATTTTAATTGTGTCCCCTTATTTTTTTTCTTGCAGTAATTGATTGATTCTTGATTGCACCCCAATTATTCCAGGGACCTTTCCCCAAAATACGAGGAGTATTGTCGTCAACAGGAACTGCACGAAGTAGAGCGGACGACATCACTGGTGCGTAGAGACCGCCCTTAAGTGTTGAGTTCTGTGTTAAAGAGTTCGTGTAAAAATTTTTTTTGTTTCTCCTGTGTAGAATTTATATTTTGGAATTTACGTATTAGTAAATAATACAGGTACAAACATTTCCTGCCTGTCTTTGTGCGTTTCACTCATATATTTGAGCTCAAGAAATTCTTGTATAATTTTAATTACAATTTGTATGAGATCCGGCAGCTTGCTTTCTGGAAGGCTCAAGGTTAGGTTATAAAAGACAGTCTTTTTTGGATATTTTAGTTTGGGCGTTGCAAAATGGTCTGCTGCTTTGAGAGACGTTAAATAAAAAAGCATGGAAACAAAGTAAGCTACGTAGGAAAATATCGGGACCTGAGAAAGATAAAATGAACGATTTAGTATATCTTCATTGTTTATACACTTAATCTGTTGTTAGGTTAGTGAAATATGAGAGTTATTGGCGTGTTTGGTATGTAGCCAGTGTGGGAGAACTATACATTTTGTGAACAAATCTTTAAGAAATGTAAAGTTGTATGACAGAGGAAGCTGCTGGTTAATATTAAGGTGTGGATATTACGGAGATGCAAATAGGTTGTGAGGATGGTCGGTGGGTTAAAATGGCTCAGAATAGGCTTAGTGGCGGGCTTTTGTTATCGCCTATTGAACCTTCGGGCTGTGCTGCCAGAGTGTGCTGTAATTTTGTGACTTAATAAAATTTATGCATTCGTTCGTTCGAATTGTAATAATTGAATTGTAATGCACAGAATGGAGAATGTCAACAATTAATTTAGGTAAGAGCCTAAACACTTCTCATTTTGTGTTGTTGAGGCCTCTTTGTATATGTAACTAAACCAAGCACCACTAAACGAACGCTTGTAGGGGTCGTGATACCGTAGTTTCATGTATCCTCCACTTTTGAAACAGATATGTTTGAATGTCTTGCATTTCGACCTTATTAATCCGGAATTCATTTCTCCCGTTATCCATTGGGAATCATATTTGGGGCCCCCAGTCGGTCTGGATGTTGCAGTAAAGTCTCACTTCTGCCAAGGCAGTATATGTAGGAAAGTGTGTATAATCGTACCACATAAAAGTTGCAGATCTTAAGGTCTTTGTTTCGTGTACGTGTATTTTATTTTGAATAGCGTGTGAGAAAGTTGACAGCGATTTGGCAATATAAGACGCTAAGTGGCCACTATTAATAGCAAATTTTCATTTTTGAAGCTTGTTTAATTTGTACTGCGTTTGTACAACAAGATTTCCTATAACAAACGCGTGAGTTACACGCGTGCTTATATTCCCCTGGAAATATATTTTTGTTTAAGAACGTCTAATTTCTTATGTTAGAGATTAATTTATGCAAGAAGTGACTTATACGTCCTATGATAACTTATTATTTTGATTGTTGTAAAACTGTAAATTCACCTAATGATCAACTAGAGTATTTATGAAGCGTCGTAACTTTTCTTTGTTTCGTGGCATCAAGGGGGCTCTTCTTGTTCCCAACATGAAATTGAAGACTTATGTTTAAGTTTCCAGTAGAAGCATAGAAAATTCTCTAGTTTTTAATTTCCAGAAAAATAGAATGTCTTAAAAGCCATACATCTTTTAGAACTTGATCCTCGCTATGGAATCGGAGCCCGGGTCGGAATCCATGCTTGTCTTTTGAAGAAACTAGTGTAAGTTGAAGGCTATGCAATATGCAGCCTCTACTAGTCTTACGATTACTTCCAACTTTATCTTCTAGTGGTAGTCTCACCTAACAAAATTGGAGCTTTGGCAACCGCAGATAAAACCGGCGTCCTAGCATTTGTATTCTCCTTGAATGAATGTGGATAAACTTTTTTTGAGTCTCGTTTCAGTTTACACTTTCGGGATGCTGGAGTTTAAATTCCTGGTCCTACCTTGCAGCAACCTGCTTTCAGTAGCACCGCCAGCCATATAACATAACACGTGAATATTTTTTTAATGTATTTTTTTACATTCTTCCCTCATTGTTCCTACTAAAAAAAAACTCCGTGGCCTTAGTCCGCACGCGAACTATACCGACAGAGCGGCCGCCGCCGGTCGGCGAAGTTAGTGCCAACTTTTGCGGATAGAGGGGTGTCACGTGGTCAGCGCAACGTGTCCCCAC
>Ga0123352_10003672_pt1 | contig 22337 bp, 17 predicted proteins | sample TergutLab28metaG_FD_89700 | JGI IMG/M metagenome (GOLD analysis project Ga0123352, IMG submission 89700) | Labiotermes labralis P1 segment gut microbial communities from Petit-Saut dam, French Guiana - Lab288 P1 | ecosystem: Host-associated > Arthropoda: Insects > Digestive system > Gut ...
ACCCAAACAAGCACCACTAAGCCCACACAAGACTTAAGTAAGATACTACCACACTTAAGTCTATTTGTCAAGCACATCTTTAACCCCCGACAAAAAAGACAGCAAAGGTGGTTTTTTTGTGCAGAATTTACTGTAATCAATAAAAAAAGACAGGTGTTTCAACCTGTCTTTTTAATTTGTACAATAAAATCTTTTTTCGCTACGTTGTATTAGTTAAAAGAACCACGGAATGGGCTTGGTACTACTTCTTGACCAAGGCGACCATTTTGGTTTACGCCGCCAAAGTTATAAGATTGAGCCCACAATAGGTCTGAAAGTGCAGTAATAATTGCATTTGAAAGCTCTACATTGCCTTCCATTGGAGGAACTTGCAAAGCAGACAATTGACGACCGCCGTTAGCGTGGGTACGAGAGAAAGCGTATAGGATTTCGTTACGGAAACGGTTCCAATCATTTACCCATTCTGGACGACCGGCTTCGCCCCACATTTCACGTGATTGAGCGTTTGTACCATCGCCAACACGCAATGCGTTCATATCAGCAGAGCCGATGTAACGGATTGTTTCGCGGCAAATAGTAACAGCCATCATATCAGAGCCGTCATTGATAATGCCAAAGCCTGGTACTTCGATATAATAACGACCCGGTACAAACCATAATGCTTCAGGAGAACCTGGTTGTGGCTCTACATAGAATGGATTCGGAAGCGGTGTGATTGTTGCAGGGTCAGCACCAGCTTGACGCATAGCCATTTCTACACCCAAACGAACTGCCATAGCAGATTGAGTAGAACCAGCGTAAGTGTGTGGTAATACAAGATGTGTAGATTGGTTGTCGTTAATTGTTCTGTGTGCAACTTGCATCCACCAGTAACCACCAAGACCTTGAGAAGAGCTTGAACCAGCCACAGATTGTTGTGCAATATTTAATTGACCGTAAACGGCATTTTCAGGTGCGAAAGGCTCCATCATACCAACTTGGTCAAGAGCATTGCCAGGACGACGTGGAGAAGAAAGAGATTCGCCGCCGGAAACAGGTGCGCCGCCGCCGATGCCAATACCGTCACCAGCGTGATGTTCTGCTACTTGGAAAACATTTCTACCAAAGTTTACCAACAACCACATACCGGTTGGTGTGTTTTGACCTGGTACATAGTGTACGTTTTGTTCTGTGCCATAGCGAGCAGTTAAAACGCCTACTACGCCGCCACCAAGGGTAACAACACCATTACCAATTCTTGTTTCTGCCCAAGTAGGACCAGCAAGAGCGTTAGGGTTACGGTTCATTAATGGGCTGTGGAACATTACACGGCTTGCTACGGTAGGACCTTCTGCATTAGAGCCAGTGAAAGTGCCTTCGTTGTTTGCGTTAAGACCATAACGCCAGTTAGAAAAGCCGTTTGAACGCCAGCCGTTTGGAGTCGTCCAAGTACCGCCGACAATTCTACCTTCTGGGTCGGCAGGACGGCGTGGGTCGTCATTAGGAATTGCTTGTCCAACACCATTATCGTTACGTGGTGCATCGCTTGGCCACGCTGGAAGATTTGACGGCATATTGTTTACATTGTGGAAAGTGCCGTTTGCAAAAACATAAGTTTCTGATGGAACGTATACAAGTATAGAGCTAGGAATAAAACGGTCGCCTGGAAGCGGAGCTCTTTGGGTTTGGTGTTGTAAAGCAAGCGGGTCTGCACCAGCTTGAACGATTGCACGGTCAACAGCGGTAACAATCATTTCTTGTGTAGCAGTGCCACCTGTAAAGGTATGCACAGCTTGATGATGTGCTGGTTGGCTTCTGTCTACACGCAAGTTGTTTGTAGATTGATGAACAAGAATGTAGTCAGGAACCATTGGGTATGCACGGAAGAAGTACATAGAGCTGTACATAGATTCGCCGTGGCTGATAACACGGATGTCTTCAATACGGTTTGTGCTGAAATCAACTTCAACAGTCATACCGCCTCTGCGCCAGTTTTGCGCAGCCACTTCGTCTTGCCCTACGGTTACAGTATAAGTGCCAGGGGTAAATGTTGCACCCACAGCATTAGGCAATGCGTCGCTACCGCCGCCGATTTGGATTTCGCCCTCGTACACACAAGCGGCGAGAACCAACGCCAAAGCAGCGGCAAAGATAATGCCAAGCATTTTTGTTTTCTTCATTTTGTTGCCTCCTTTTGTTAGTAATGAAATTATTATAAATCATTGCCACAAAAAAGTCAAGCATAAATATTTTTTTAACAATATATTTGCTATTGAAAAATTTATTTAAAAAAGGTATTGTAATTTTTTGCGGGACAAGGTATAATATGAATATGGATTTTGCACTTGGTATTTTTCGGGCGCAAAACAAATTTTTTACTATATTAAAGGAGGAAATCCCCTTGAGAAAGAAAATAATCGCAGGCCTTTTGGCTTTGGTGGTTACTGCCGCACCTATTACGGCAATGGCTAACCCACACACAATCACCACCGATGTAAATGGTGTAACAAATGTTATCGAACGTGTTAGTAGCCATTTTGAAGTTATTAATGGTCAAACGTACATTCCATTGCGTGCTACTGTTGAAGCGTTTGAAGGTGCAAATGTTAATTGGAACCCAGCTAACCACAATGTAATTGTTAGCTTTAACGGCGCAGTTGCCGCCGCTTGGGCTAGTGAGTTTTTTGGTGCAGACCTTACAGGTTTGATTTTGTCGGGCAATTTTGCTCTTGAACTTACACCTGTTGCAAATGGTTTGCAAGTTGTTGCTGGTCCTGCCGCTGGTGCTGTTGTTCGTGCAGAGCTTATTAATGAAAGCTGGATGCTTCCCATCCAACCCATTTCGCCAGCTATGCTTGTAAACATCAATCCATCACCTATCGAAACTATGCTTAATTGGAATCTTATTAATCTTGCTGTAAGAGCATTAACAGGCGACCAAGTACCGCAGATTTTGCACAATGTGCAACCAGACGGTACAATCAACCTAATATTAGGTCCACAACCAAGATAATTATTACAAATTTAAAATAGCCATCTTTGCAGATGGCTATTTTTTGTTGTATAAAACTATTTAATTGTAACAGCGGCACCAACTTCGGCAAGTTTTGCTTTGATGGCTTCTGCGTCTTCTTTAGAAGTAGCTTCTTTAATCATAGCAGGTGCAGAATCTACAAGGTCTTTAGCTTCTTTTAAGCCTAAAGATGTAAGTTCGCGCACTACTTTAATAACTTTGATTTTTTCAGAACCAGCAGAAGTTAATTCTACGTCAAATTCTGTTTTTTCTTCAGCGGCTTCACCAGCAGCGGCAGGACCAGCCATAACAACACCAGCAGCGGCAGATACACCGAATTTTTCTTCACACGCTTTTACAAGCTCGTTTAATTCTAAAACAGACAACTGTTCAACAGCTTCTATAATTTGTTCAATTGATAATTTTGCCATTTTTAGTTTTCCTCCTCATTTTTAACTTCTTCATTATTTTCTTGTGGTGCGGCTTCTTCGGCTACAGCTTCAGGGGCTGGAGCTTCTTCTGCAACGGCAACAGGCGCTTCGATGACCTCGTTAGGGTCTTTTTCAGCAATAGCGTTGATAACGCGTGCAAAGCTGGCGATTGAAGATTTAAATGAGCCAAGCAAGCGACCCAAAAGCTCTTCACGGCTAGGTATTGCGGCAATTGCGGCAACGCCTTTTGCGTCGTACAAAGTGTTTTCTATGACACCTGCTTTAAATTCCAGCACAGGCATTGCTTTTAGCTGACCAGCAATAACACGTGCGGCGGCTGTAGCATCGTCATACGAAATAGCAAGGGTTGTAGGGCCTTCTAAATGCGGTATAATTTCCGCAAAATTGGTACCTTCTACAGCAAAGCGTATCATTGTGTTTTTATAGACCTTGTAGTCTATATTTTCTTCACGCAATTTGCGGCGCAATGTTGTGTCTTGCTCAACAGTAAGACCACGGGCGTTAACCAATACGATAGAGCTGGCTTTTTCCAGCTTACCTTTAATTTCCTGAACCACTGCAACTTTTTGTTCAGTTTTTGGCATTGTTTCACCTCTTTCACAATTAAGATGTTGCGGCATATTAAAAAATCCCTTTTGCCGCCTAGTAACATAGACGCAAAAGGGATGATAAAATCAAATCCACTTCACGCCTCGGCGAGAATTATACGATAACACGCAACTCGCTGTCTATGGCACTTCAGCTATCCTATCACATTCAAAAACATTTGTCAAGCATTTTTTTGTTTTTGTGATAGAGAATTTGTTAAACAAAAACAACCATCAATTGGCGGTTGTTTTTATTTTTGAATTTTACGGATTTGTGGTATCATAATGCAAATTAGGGTGAACACTTAATATTCTTTCAACCGCTTCATCCCTAGATGTAGCACCTAAAACAATCACGGGCGACCCAATAAGGCTGTTACTGTAATCTTCACGCCAATGTAATATCATAGTGTCTCTAAATAAACCTCTAACGTAAATCGTTCCAAAAACCCTAGACCTAGTGCGGTCTATATAGGATATATCTGGTACTTGAAGAGGGCCATAAATCAAAACGCCATCCCGAAAACCTATATGATGCCTAGATTTATAAAGATGAAGCGAGCCAATTTCTCTGTTAGTTTCATCTTTACCCGATATTATTATTTCTCCTCGAAATTCGTGGTATCTCACGAGAATATTTAATCTATATTGACCTCGAATTGTAACGGTTCTTTCCACCATATGAGAAGAATCCCCTATAACAACTTCCAAAGCGTATGTATCTATATTTATGGGTATTGGAACATTAAATACTACTATAAAAAATATTATAGGTGTTGAGGCAACTATAGCTAAAATCCTAAATTTACGTTTGTTCATGGTATCAGACGAAGTGCAATCTGACGCGTGTTCAATGACTCGTGATAAATCGTTCTTGCACCATTGTTATAGTTTCTTACCATCTGATCAAAAAAGGTAATATTGCCTATATAGTTTGGTGTACTGAATATAACAGGATTGACATTGGATGAAAATACCGTTTGTGTTCCAACGACAGAACCACGCATTACTGGCTGTTGTGTAGATAAATGTCTTTCAGCCCAAAATTGCTCTAATTCACCGATTAAAACAAATGGATTTGAGCTAATATTATTTCTATCCTCTATTAAAACAGCTCTTTGGATTAAGTCTCCTGAAATCATATGTTCTAATCTATAGCCAGGAGAAGTTACTGCCATTTGGAAAGGAGCATCAATAAATCCCGCAAAACTTCGTGCGCTTCCTGCCCATCCAATAACACGAGACACTCCCCCGATAACAGGAGGGAATGAAAGAACATCGAAAGCAAGCTCAAGAGTTGCGCCGCCAAGTTGAGACCAGTTCAAATTACGATGAGTATTTTCCATCCAAGGAGACCTTATATTTATCACAGGACCATCAAAACGATTAATTGCAAATCCATTCATAGTCCACCAATGTTGTCCCCAACCACCATTGCTCCTAGAATTTGAATTAAAATAACTTGCATCCATAAAATCCATAGACGGAACGAAGAACGTTACATAGTTCACAGTTGTTCCATCATTCAATAGTTGCTGAATACGATTTAATGTGTTTGCATAAATTGGATGATTTTCTAAATCAAGAATAGCTTCCGTACTGAGTAGCTCTATACCGTGCAACTCAAATGCTTCGTAAGACCGACTTGTAAGCAAATGTTCGCCAAGTGATTGTGTGCTAATAATAGTACGACTACTTGCAACTTCTTGAACTATTTCGTTTATCCAATTAATATGCGCATCCTCAAGTTCACCAGCTTCCACTACGAAGAATGGAATATTAAAAATCTCAGACAAATTTAAATCTAGGGGTTGAATGTCTAAATACGCAATTGCATCTAGCCCATAGTCCGCTTGTATATCTGCGCTTATAGGCACAACAAGCGTAAACACTATCAGAAATGCCATAAAAATTGCCGTTAATCTCTTAGATATGTTTTTCATAATCAAATCTCACCTTTCGTAATAAAAATGTTGGTTTGAATTTCATATACCCGTGAGCCACCAGCGCACAACACTATCTCCTCAACATCTGCCATCATAGCATACCACCCCTTTTGTAAATAAAATGAATAGATTATGTAAATAATGGAACATCTATATTTTAACACACACGTACATACACGTCAAGTGTTTTATGAAATTTTATGTATAAAATTTTTGCATCTTACTCTATCAACGACTTTTTAATTGACTGGTGAAATAATTTGTGTTAAACTTGCTAAAGGACAATATACATATGGCGGTGGAGATTAAATGCTTACAATTGAACAAATTTCACAAAAAACAGGCATAAGTGTGAAGCGCATTAGGCGGGATATAGCCAGCGGAAATTTGCCGTCATCTAAAATAAAAAACAGATACTATATAAGTGAAGAAGATTTTGAAAACTGGTCTTATGTTGACGAAGGCAATGTGTCTGCTGATAATAATTTGTCTGCTAAATTATCAGATATTGTAAATTGGGTTGATGTTTCTAATGATATTAAGAATATAAATGCTTGGGCAAATCCCGACCAAATGGAAGATTTTAACTTTATCGACCTATTTTCTGGTGCAGGCGGACTTTCTTGCGGCTTGGTAATGGCAGGCTTCAAGCCAGTGGCTTCTGTAGAGATTATGGAATCTGCTGTGGCTACTTATAACAGAAACTTTGGCGAAAATGCAAAGCCTTGCGATATACGTGATGGGTCTGTACGAGCCGAGCTAATAAACAAAGCAAAAAAGCAACATATACATTTAATAGCAGGCGGTTTTCCTTGTCAAGGTTTTTCTATGGCAGGCAACCGCATTGTAACGGACGAAAGAAATAATCTTTATGTCGAAATGCTTAAAATTGTTGCCGAAGTTAAACCCGACTTTGTACTGATGGAGAATGTGGAGGGCTTGCGTTCTATGTTGGGTGGTATGGTAGAGCGGCGGATAATTGAGGATTATGAAAAAATAGGATACAAAATTAATGTAACTGTGTTAAATAGTGCCGATTATGGCGTGCCACAAATACGCAAACGTGTTATTTTTATTGGTAATAGAATAGATGCGGTCAATTATCATCCTTCTCCGATATTGTCGCAAACAGAATACAAAACTGTAAAAGACGGCGTTAAACGCTTTATGGATATGCCCGAAAATAAGGACATTAACCACGTTTTTACAAGACATAACGAAGAAATGACAAAACGTCTTTCTGTCTTGCCCGAAGGCAAATCGCTTTACGAAAATTATTCGGACGCTTGGAAAAGACTGTATTGGGAGCAACCTTCGGCAACGGTTAAAGAAAACCACGGCGGGGTACATGTTCATCCAAAGTTTCCAAGGGTTATGACAGCAAGAGAGCTTGCGGCATTGCAATCCTTTCCAGACGATTTTATTTTTGAAGGGGCCAAAAAATGGCAATTGGTGCAAATAGGTAATGCCGTCCCGCCTTTGCTGGCGAAAGCAATTGGTTTAGCCATAAAAAAATCCCTTAGCAAAAGCAAAAGTTAAAGCCCCCAATTGGGGGCTTTTTTTCATATAGAGCAACTTTAGCTTCTGTTGTCCCGCCGCAAGTTAAACACGACGGGTTCCAGCGGCGTGTTTAACGCAGTCGGGGGGCTACAGAAGGTTAAGTTACTATATTAATCATCAATATCAGGTGCGTCAAGGTTTTCTTTGCTAATGTCTTTATTACGGTGGAAAAGGTCGTATATTATCGGCACAACAAATAATGTCATTGCGGTGGAATATATTAAACCGCCGATGGTTGCAACCGCCATTGGTTGCAACATTTCTGTACCTTCGCCAAAACCTATTGCCATAATGGACATTGCAAAGATGGTAGACACCGCCGTCATAATGATTGGGCGTATGCGCTTGCGTCCTGCATCTATAATTGCGTCTAGCTTGCCCATACCTTCGTGGCGCATTTGTGTTATGCGGCTAACTAGCACAATACCATTGTTTATAGCAACACCCGTTAGCAGTATCAAACCAATCATACCAACGATAGAAAGCGGCATACCTGCAACCATTAACCCTACAAAACCGCCTGTAAAGGCAAGTGGTATGGTAAACATAATAACAAATGGTCCTTGCAGGCTTTGGAATTGCGCAACCATTATAAGATAGGTAAACACCAAACCAAGCACCAACATCAAAACCAAATCCATTAATGCATCGTTCATAGCTTCTGCTTCGCCGCCGATGAAAACTTGCACGCCGGGTTCTGGTACAAAGTCTGCCAAAATACGCTCTATTTCTGTGTTTATCAATCCCACGTTAAAGCCTTCGTCAATTTCGCCTGTGATGTTTAAATAGCGATTACGGTTCATACGGCTAATGCTGGTAAAGCCTGTATCTTCAACCACTGTAGCAATATCGGATAATGTTACATAGCCGCTTGCGGTTTCAATCTGCAAGGTTTCAATGTCTGCACGCAGTGGCTCTGCAAAATCGCCGTCTTTTATCACAATTTGGTAACCAATGCCGTTTAGCGTCATATCAATACTGCGTTCTGGGGCAGATATTGCGGTGTTTGTTGCCATAAATACCTGCGCAACTGTCAAACCGTGCGCCATTGCGGCATCTTTATCTACAATAACACGTAGTTCTGGCGATACTTGCTCGTTCATATCTGTAATATTAATTGCGCCTTCAATGCCTTCTAGCTCTGCCGCAAGGCGTATTGCGGTATCCCTGATAGCGTCAAGCTCTGCACCTTGCACTGTTACAGAAATAGGTGCGCCAAACATCATACCCATACCGCCGTCAGCACCAGAAACACTTGCGTCAAGCTCTAATCTTTCGGCAATCTCTAATACTTGCGTGTTAAATTCTTCGCTGGTTATGTTGCGGTTTTCGTGCAGGATAACATACATTTCTATGCCTGTACCGCCGCCACCGCCACCGCCGAACATACCACCGCCCAATGCCGCCATAAATCCGCCACCACCAACAGATACACCAACGGTTTCTACATCTTCTATAGCAAGCACAAGGTCAGAAAAACGCTCGGCAACAGCGGTAATGTCTTCAAAAGTAGCATCGTCGTGATAGTTTGCGCTTACGCTGATTTGCGGCATATCCATATCTGGGAACATTTCCATACCACGGTTGTTAATTGCCCAAAAGCTAACAATAAAGGCGATGATAGAAAATGCTAAAACAGCCCAGCGCATACCCTTACCAAGGCTTTTGCGCAACACTTTTTCATACCAATCTAAAAACTTTACCCAACGTGCGCCGTCTGGCTCACGCTTTACTTTTTTAAGCATAACGCTGGAAGCGGCTGGCACAACCGTCATAGCTATTATTAAGCTCGCCAAAAGTGAATAAGCTATTGTCAACCCCAAATCCGCAAACAATTGGCGGGTTATGCCAGATGTAAAGACTATAGGTAAAAACATTGCTATTGTAGTAAAGGTTGCGGCGGCGATTGCACCTGCCACTTGTGCAGTGCCTTTAACAGCCGCACGGGCGCAAGAACGTGATGTGGTTGCCCGCATACGATAAATATTTTCTATAACTACAATAGAGTTATCCACAAGCATACCAACCGTTAAGGCAAGACCGCCCATAGAAATCATATTAAGCGATACGCCTGTAAAGTACATAAGCGTAAACGCAAGCATAAGAGAAACAGGGATGGAAATTGCAACAATAAGCGTTGGGCGAATATCACGCAGAAATATTAAAAGCACAAGGATTGCTAAAATGCCGCCAAAAAGCAGGTTATCAAGCACGCTACCTACGATAACATCAATCATTTCGCCTTGGTCCATTAGCACAGCATAAGCAAAGCCTTCGTGTTGTTCGCCTAATAAATCAAGGCGGTTGCGTATGGCGTTTGTAACATCCGCCGTGGTAAATTCGCTTTGGCGTTGTATGGTCATCATTACAGCAGGGTTACCGTTTACACGGGTAAATGACAGGTGGCTGTCGTCAGTTTCAAAAACATCCGCCACATCTGACAGGCGAATTGGGTCAACACCAACAAGCCCCATTAATGTAGGGTCAAAGATAAGCATATTTGCAATTTCGTCCGTGCCTGCAAATCTATCGCCCACACGCACCATATATTCGACATTATTTTCGGTGATAATACCCGCAGGCATTGCAAAATTTTGTGCAGATAATATGCCCGTTATGGCTTCAACACTAAGCATAGCGGCAGGTATGCCAATTTCTGGCATTTCTTTTGTAGGTTGCTCGTCATCTTGCGGCATTTGCGCCTGCATCATCATTAATTGCTCTACGGTTATGCCCATTGCGGCGGCTTGCTCTGCCATTGCCGCCTGCATTTGTTGCTGTATCATAGCCGCCATTGCTTCGTTTAGGCTTGCATTAACCTCATCCACAAGCTCTGCACGCAATATAACGTGCAACTGGTTTTGCACAAGCCCAGACAAATCGACCATACCAACACCCGGCACACCTTCAACAGCAGGTGATACGGTGTTTTGCACAAATTGCGATAACTCGTGTATATCCATGCCTTCCATATAGACATTCGCTGTCATAATCGGCATCATTTCGGGGTTTATGCGTATCGTCATAGGTTGCCCAACGCCGTCCGCCAATTGCAACATATCCAAGGCTTCACGTATTTCAAGCGAAGCAGAATCCATATTGGTCGTCCCCGTAAATTCTAATATTACAATAGACATATGTTCGTTAGATATAGATTGAACACTGGAAATACCGCTTAACGTAGACATTCTAGCTTCAATAGGCATAGAAACTGTCGCTTCTACTTCCTCCGGCGTTGCACCGATATATGGCGTAACTATCGCCGAAAACGGCAAATCCATAGACGGCAAAAGGTCTGTGGATGTGTTCATAAAAGAAACCACACCCAACACAATTATCAATATAATTCCCACCAAAATGGTGAAAGGCTTGCGTACACTAAATTTTTCTATCATTATTTTAATTCTCCTTCAATATTCAAAGCATCTTCTAAAGCGTTTACATATTTACCCAAAGCCGAAGCCAACAGAGCTGTTTCTTGCGGCGATAGCGTGTCCCACACGCAAACTTCTGCACTTTCAAGCGGCTTTAACACCTTTTCGGTAAAATTATGTCCTTTTTCTGTAACAATAATTTCTTTGTTTCTGCGGTCTTTGGCTTCTTTTAGCTCTACATAACCACTTGTCCAAAACGACTTTATTATCGCATTAACAAGCTGTTTTGGCAAGCCTAATTTTGTGCAAATATCCTTTTGGGTATAAACCACATCAGGATTGCGCAAAACCCACAAAACCAATATAGAAACAAAGCTAATGTCAAGCGATTTTGCATACAGCTCGAACAATACATTAATCTTATGCCAAGTTTCTTTTAAATTAGATAATGGAACCTTTTGCATACAGCCGCCATCATCCATACATTCCCCTCCCTAACGGTCTAAAATTTTTACTATTATATATCACGACTAATTTTATGTCAAGTGTTTTTTAAAATTTTGTCTTATCGCATAATAAATCAAGCCATTTGCTTTAAGCAAATGGCTTGATTTGGGTTAATTTATGATAGTGTTTTTTCTACAGCCGCCCTACATTCTTCACATAGGTATGTTTTGTGCATCTTTTTGACATTGGTGTCGTCGTCGCATATCATACATTTGTCTACACATCTTGCTAGCATAATAATGTCGCCGTCCATAACGAACTCGAATTTATCGCCAGGGTAGATGTGTTTTTGTTCTCTTATTTCTCTTGGGATTATTATTCTTCCCAATTCGTCGATGGCTCTTGTTGCGCCAGTGTACTTTTTGTTGGTAATTTCTGTCATAAGAAATTCCTCCTTAAAATTAATTGTAATATTTTGGTTCTGAATACATAATATCTCATTTTGAAGAATTTGTAAAATGATGTCAATTCTAAATTTTTACATTTTTCTGAGCTGATGGAAAAAAGTGTGAAAATTGAGGTGAATTGTTGGTTAAATTTGGGTGTATAGCTAACGTCCTCTCAATCAGTGAATGACTGCGCCCCAAAACTCGGTGAAGCATCGAGCTTTTGTGGCTTGCATTCACTGTTTCGAGGTTCGTTCGCTATAGCTGTCTTATGTTCTGTTGCGTCTACATCTCTTTGCTGGATTGCTTCGGGCTTGTTGTGTATTGGTTTGGGTAGTTGGTAGCCCTCGCAATGACGGGGTGTTTTGGGGTAATAAAAACCCCGTCGTGTTGGACGGGGTTTGTTTTGGGTCTATTCTGTTATGTCGGTGTCGGGTTGTGGGATTATTATGCGGGTTGGGTATATTGGAGGAATCAACGGGTCGGCAGAAATCACTACTGCGCTAGAAGCAACAAGCGTAACCAAAACTAAAAGCAGTGCGAGCAACCTTTTCTTCATACTGCATCACCTCCTCTATACATTTTTTCATAGATGTCGGCTATTGCCATTTTTGATTTGTTAGATTTTATATGCCGTCTTGAATTTGCGTAATATTTCTCTAATAATTTATAAAAACTGACTGCTTCTAGGCTGGCGTTGCTTTCAATAAAGAAATCTATCGACACTTCTTCTAAATATTTAACAGATTTTTCGTTAAGAAGCGTCATACGTTTGCTTATTGTTAGCACGTGTTTTAATGTTTCAAAAAGAATTTTTTGGGCTTTATTAGTTTTATGCAGGTCTTTTTCTTGCTCTATTACCTTTGAAGCCCCAGCAAAATCTCTTTTTTCTATCATACAGACAACTTTATAATAAAAGGTCCAAGAATAGTAGTCTGTACCTATTTTAAGAATATCAAGTGCTTGGTTTAGGTGTTCTATAGCCTTATTATAATTAGCTGCACGTCTATGCAATGTACCTAAATTGGCTAAAGCCAAGCCTATAAGTAAGTCATTTTCTAAGCCTTTTGCCTGTATATAACACTCATTTAATATCTTTTCAGCTTCATCATAGTCGCTAATTTTTACATAACACACCGCAAGTTGCATTTTCATAGAAACGCTAACCTCTTTTGCTACTTCTTCGTCATCAAAGTTAGTAGCCTTATTGATAAACTTAATAGCACGAATGGGAGTACCAAATCTTGAATGACATACAGCAATATTATAACAAAGCCTGTCTTTATCATCTTGCGAAGCGCTTTTTACATCATCAATTATTTCATAGGCTTTCATATAAATATCAAAAGCCTCTTTATTATCACCACGTAACAGCGACAAATAGCCTAATCTTTGATAGTAAAAGAAAAGATTGTCTGTGCTCATCTTTTTAATAACGCCACCGAGATAATTTAGCTTATCTTTGGCAGTATCTAGGTCTTCTTTGGCGTATAGTAATGAAATTTCTAATAATCTGTAATAAATTGCCATATCGGGGTCGCAAGGTTCTAAATTAACAACTTTGTAAAGTTTCTTTTGATATTCTTCTGCTTCTGTTAAGCGGTCGTCTTTGATAAGCATACGCCAAATGCGCAGTTTTTCGTAGAAAATGGCACATTCATCAACTGTTAAAGGCATATCTACTATATCAAACAATTCTCTAAAAATGTCTATTTCATCTGCCTTGTAGCCTGTGTCGTCAACCTCTATTTTAGATATTTTGCCTTGGCTTCCTGAAATAAGGTCGCCAAGTTCGTCTTGATTAAGACCTTTTGCTTTTCTTAGCAGTTTAATTTTAGCGACGACGGATAGCGGTTTTTCAATTTGTTCTTTTTTACGTTTCATATTTAATGCTCACCCCCAAAGTAAATATAGACAAAGATTTACAACAGCATTATATCACGTTTGACAAACTAATGCAAGCGTTTATTGCATTTTTATGTGAAAATTTTTATTTGGCATATATTGGGTTTAAAATTTCCAAAATATAGCACAAAATAAAAGATTGTGGGGCAATGTGTATGTTTTTTTATTGGTTAAAACTTTCTGTTGTACTTCTTATAAAATTGTAGTAGAATTAGATGTTAAGTTATTTTTCGACATTTTGGAGGACATTAATATATGGCAGATTTTAGATTGGGAATTGATATTGGGTCTACCACTGTAAAGCTGACTTTGATTGACGCTGATGGTGCTTTGATATTTAGCCGATACGAGCGGCATTTTTCGGATATACAGGCGGCTTTGAAGGGGTTGTTTGAGCTTGGTGCTGTGGAATTTGGGCAGGCGAAGTTTGCGGCGCAGATAACGGGGTCTGGCGGGTTGACTATTGCGCAGTGGATTGGTGTAGATTTTATACAGGAGGTTGTGGCGGCAACGCAGGCTATTGAGGTGATTGCGCCGCAGACGGATGTTGCTATAGAGATAGGCGGCGAGGATGCGAAGATTATATATTTTACAGGCGGCATTGAACAGCGTATGAATGGGATTTGTGCCGGTGGTACAGGGTCTTTTGTAGACCAAATGGCATCGCTTTTACAGACGGATGCGGCGGGGTTAAACGAGCTGGCGTTGCGGCATAAGGCTATACATCCTATTGCGGCACGTTGTGGGGTGTTTGCAAAAAGTGATATACAGCCGCTTATTAACGAAGGGGCGGCTAGGGAGGATTTGGCGGCTTCTATTTTTCAGGCGGTGGCAAGCCAGACCATTTCGGGGTTGGCTCAGGGTAAGCCTATACGTGGTAATGTGGCGTTTTTGGGTGGTCCGTTGCATTTTTTGCCTGCGCTTAGAGAGCGTTTTGTTGAAACATTGAAATTGCAACCTGAAAGTGTTATTGTGCCTGAAAATTCGCATTTGTTTGCAGCTTGGGGGGCGGCACTTTCTGCCCACGGGGAGAGCAATACTTTTAAACAGCTTTTACATAATTTAGAAAATAATAAGATTATAACGCACGAGATTGCTCGTATGGAGCCGCTTTTTGCGAGCCAAAAAGACCTTGATGTTTTTTTGGATAGGCATAGATTGGCGACGGTGAAGCGGCGTAATTTTGCTACATATAGCGGCAAGGTATATATTGGTATTGATGCTGGGTCTACCACAACGAAGCTGGCGGTTATTTCTGAAGATGGGGATTTGTTACATTCGTTTTATTCCAGCAATATGGGTAGCCCGCTGAATGTGATTATTGCGGCATTGAAGGAAGTTTATAAGCTAATGCCACAGGGTGTTAATATTGGCGGGGCTACTGCTACGGGTTATGGTGAATATCTTGCTAGGGCGGCGTTGAATATTGATTTTGGCGAGATTGAAACGGTTGCGCATTACAAAGCCGCCGCATTTTTTGAACCTAATGTAAATTATATTCTTGACATTGGCGGGCAGGATATGAAGGCAATGCGTATTAAAAATGGCGTTATTGACAGCGTTTTGCTTAACGAGGCTTGTTCTGCTGGTTGTGGGTCTTTTATAGAAACCTTTGCAAAGTCGCTTAATATGGCAGTGCCGGGTTTTGCAGAGATTGCTTTGTTTGCACAAAATCCTATCGACCTTGGTTCTCGCTGTACGGTTTTTATGAACAGCCGTGTGAAGCAGGCACAGAAGGAAGGGGCGCAGGTTGCCGACATTTCGGCAGGATTAAGCTATGCTGTTATTAAAAATGCCTTGCAGAAGGTTATAAAAATAACCGACCCAAAAGAAATGGGCGAAAAAATTGTTGTGCAGGGCGGCACGTTTTATAATAATTCGGTTTTGCGAGCTTTTGAAAAGATTGCGGGTTGCGAGGCTTTGCGTCCTGATATTGCGGGGTTGATGGGAGCTTTTGGCGCAGCACTTATTGCAAGAGAAAATGCTGAAACGATTGGAAAATCGACTTTATTATCGCTTGCAGAGCTTGAAAAACTTGAGGTTTCTAGCGTTATGCGGCGTTGTGGTATTTGCGAAAATAACTGTATGTTGACGGTTAATAATTTTGGCGGTGAGCGTACATTTATTAGCGGTAACCGTTGCGAACGCCCTTTGGGCAAGCAAGCTATAGCGGCAACAGAAAAAGGTGAAGATTTATTTCAATACAAATATAATAGATATTTTGCATACAAATCTTTGAAAAAAGAAGATGCTCCACGTGGCATGGTTGGTATGGTGCGTGCGTTAAATACATACGAAAACTACCCGTTTTGGCATACATTTTTTACTAAATTGGGTTATAGTGTAGTATTGTCGCCAAAATCTTCCCGCACGGTATATGAAGCGGGTTTGGAGTCTATGCCATCAGAATCTGTATGCTATCCCGCAAAACTTGTACACGGGCACGCTATGAAGCTGATAGAGGCGGGTGTTGATATGATTTTTTATCCATCTGCAGTGTATGAAGTACAGGAATATCCTGAAGCGGCGGATTGTTTTAATTGTCCTATTGTAGTCAGCTATCCCGAGGTTATCCGCACAAATGTGGACGAAATTAGGGCTTTGGGTATAGATTTTCGCAATCCTTTCTTGTCATTTAACGACAAGAAATCTATGTTAGGGCAACTTGCAAAAGAATTTCCAACTATTACTAAAAATGAGCTAAAAGTCGCTTTTGATGCGGGTTGGGCAGAAGCCGAAAGTGCGAAAGCAGATATTCGCAAAAAAGGCGAAGAAGTATTGAAACGTGTGGAAGCAAGCGGTAAATTTGCTGTGGTGCTTGCGGGTCGTCCGTATCACATCGACCCCGAAATTAACCACGGTATACCCAAAATGATAGCAAACTTCGGCGTAACCGTGCTTACAGAGGATAGCGTAGCGCATTTGGCAAACCATCACCATCACGGGCAATTAAACGTGCGCGACCAATGGGTTTATCATTCCCGCCTTTATGCAGCGGCGGCTTATGTCGCCCGTAATCCGCTTTTAGAGCTGGTTCAACTTAATTCTTTCGGTTGTGGTTTAGACGCAGTTACAACGGATGAAGTGCAGGAGATTTTAGAATCTGCCGGCAAGATTTATACTTGCCTTAAAATTGATGAGGTTAATAATCTTGGTTCGGCACGCATACGCATACGTTCATTATTTGCTGCACTTGCCGAACGGCAGAAAAAAGGCATTTTGCCGCACGAACCAACAAAACGTCCAGAGCGTATACTTTTTACAAAAGAAATGAAAAAACGTCATACAATACTTGCGCCGCAGATGTCGCCGATACATTTCGAGCTATTAGAAGCCGCTTTTTCCGCAAGTGGTTATAATATGGTGATAATGCCTGCCATTGACCGTGATGCAGTGGATTTAGGTTTGCGGTATGTTAATAATGATACTTGTTATCCCGCAATTATTGTTGTGGGTCAGTTGCTAAAGGCTTTGCAATCTGGCGAATATGATTTAAATAATACATCTGTGATAATGTCGCAGACCGGCGGCGGTTGCCGAGCTTCCAATTATATGGGCTTTATACGCCGTGCTTTGCGCAAAGCTGGTTTCGAGCATATACCTTGTATATCCATTTCATCTGGCGCACTTGAAAAACATCCCGGCTTTAAGGTAACATTACCAACGCTTTTACGTTTGGTTAAATCGCTTGTTTATGGCGATTTGTTAATGCGTGTGTTGTTTGCAACACGCCCATACGAAACCGAGGAAGGCTCGGCAAATGCACTATACGACAAATGGATGTCGGTTTGTAAGCAAGACGTGCAAAAAGGTAACTGGAATAGCTTTAAACGCAATATATACGACATTGTTAATGATTTTGACATTTTAGATGTTAGCGATGTCAAAAAGCCGCAGGTTGGTGTTGTGGGTGAGATTTTGGTTAAATTTCATCCAACCGCAAATAATGATATTGTTACGCTTTTAGAAAACGAAGGTTGCGAAGCCGTCGTGCCTGATTTGCTGGATTTTTTTCTATACTCGTTTTATGGCGCAAATTTTAAAGCCGACCATTTGGGTGGGTCAAATATGTCCAAACGTATATTTAATTTCTTAAATAATATGTTGCATTTTATGCGTCATCACGTTGTGGATGCACTTGAAGACAGCAAGCACTTTTATCCGCCAAAACGTATTGACGAATTGGCTAATATGGCAAAGCCCTTTCTATCGCTTGGTAACACAAGCGGTGAAGGTTGGTTTTTAACGGCAGAGATGATAGAGCTTTTAGAGCACGGTGTGGATAATGTTATTTGCACTCAGCCTTTTGCCTGCCTGCCAAACCACGTAACGGGCAAGGGTATGATTAAAGAGTTAAAACGCCATTATCCCGCCGCCAATATTGTACCGATTGATTATGACCCAGGTGCAAGCGAGGTTAATCAGCTTAATCGTATTAAATTAATGCTTGCGACGGCAAACAAAAGATATTAGGGGGCACAAGACAAGCGATATGGATGACTATGTTATATTGGAAGGAATTATTTCGGTATGTGCAGCGATTAAATGTGGTAACCGCACGGTTGATAGAGTATGGATAAATAAAAAAAAGAAGCACGACAAACGTACACATTCAAAACTGTTAAAACTTGCACAAAGGCATAATGTTTTAGTCGAATATATGCCTTATGAGGAAATAGAAAAACATTTACACGGTAAAACAAGCGGAGGTATTATTGCTTTTGCTTCTGAGCGGCATTTTATGACGGTTGATGAAATGTATTCTATTACACAACCTAGCAAATGGGTTGCTTTGGAAGGTTTTGAAGACCCTTATAGCTATGGCAACGCCGTGCGTACATTGTATGCCGCTGGGTTTAATGGGTTGCTTACCGTCAGGCAATCGTGGAACAAAGCCGACACGCTTTTGCTAAAGGCTTCGGCAGGTGCGGCAGAGATTTTGCCTACGGCATTAATAGATGATTATGATAAAATTGTTGCGTATGTTAAGCATAAGGGGTTTAAAGTTATATGCGCAGAGCAGTCGCAAATGTCGGTTTCTTTGTATGATTTGCAAATTACCCCACCCTATTTGATTGTAATAGGCGGCGAAAAACGGGGTATAGCCAAACCGTTTGTTAATGCGGCGGATTTTCATATAACCATCCCTTATGGCAGGGATGTTAGTTACGCATTATCGGGTGCTTCTGCCGCCGCTGTGATTGCTTTTGAGGTGTTTCGCCAAGAATTGTCAAATACAAAATAAAGGCAAAGACTTAAATTCTTTGCCTTTATTTTGTATTTTGTGTTAAAATTAAATTTCTCTTGAATAGTTTGGAGCTTCTTTTGTGATGTGGATATTGTGCGGATGGCTTTCGCGCAGACCTGCGGCGGTTATTTTTACAAATTGCCCGTTGTCTTGAAGTGCTTTGACATTTGCCGCACCGCAGTATCCCATACCACTACGTAAACCACCCAGCAGTTGATATACAACATCGCCAATTGGTCCTTTTAGTGCAACACGACCCTCTACGCCTTCTGGCACAAATTTTGATGACGATACCTGCTCGCCTTGGAAATAGCGGTCTTTACTGCCTTTTTCCATAGAGGATATTGAACCCATACCACGATAGACTTTGTATTTGCGACCTTGATATTGATGAATTTCACCTGTAGATTCTTCACAGCCCGCAAACAACGACCCCATCATAACAGCGGAAGCACCTGCGGCAATGGCTTTTGTTATGTCGCCAGAATATTTTATACCACCGTCGGCTATAATGGCAACGCCGTGTTTTGCGGCTTCTTCTGCGCAGTTCATTATTGCCGTTAGTTGCGGTACGCCAACGCCAGCTATAACACGGGTTGTACAGATAGAACCAGGACCAATGCCGACTTTAACGCAGTCTGCACCCGCTTCTATTAATGCACGTGTTGCAGCGGCGGTTGCCACATTGCCTGCCACAACTTGCAATTCTGGGAAATTTTGCTTAATCTCACGTACTTTTTCAATAACATTAATATGATGACCATGAGCAGTGTCTATTGTGATAATGTCTACTTTTTTAGCAACAAGTGCATTAACACGCTCTAATGCTTCATTGTTTGCACCTACGGCTGCACCGACCAAAAGGCGACCGTGAACATCTTTTGAACTATTTGGATATTTTATTGCTTTTTCTATATCTTTTATTGTAATTAAACCTTTAAGCTCGAAATTGTCATTTACTATGGGAAGTTTTTCTATTTTTTTGCCTGTTAAAATTTCTTTTGCTTCGTCAAGGGTTGTCCCTTCTTTGGCTGTTATAAGGTTTTCTTTCGTCATTACTTCGTAAATTTTCTTTTGATGATTGGTTTCAAAGCGTATATCACGGTTTGTAATAATGCCAACCAGCTTACCATTTTCTGTAATTGGAACACCGCTTATTTGATATTTTTCCATTAAGTTATCTGCCTCGAATACAAAGTTGTTTGGCGATAATGAAAATGGGTCGGTTATAACGCCGTGTTCGCTACGTTTTACCTTGTCTACTTCATTTGCTTGGTCTTCGATGCTTAGGTTTTTGTGTATTATGCCTAAGCCGCCGTGGCGTGCCATAGCAATTGCCATTTGGCTTTCTGTAACGGTGTCCATTGGTGCAGAAATTACAGGCGCATTAAGCAAAATCTTTGGTGTAAGGTAGGTAGAAATATCTACCTGTGGCGGCAAAACGTGCGACGCACCTGGCATCAACAGCACATCATCAAACGACAAGCCTTCTAAAACTAATTTTCCCATCGTATTCACTCCTTTTCGTTTTTCGTTAGCAAGATATCTATGATTTGGGCGTAAAGTTGACCCACATTGTTTTTCCAATTATTGCAAATAAGTACGGCTTGCTCTTTGTTTACAACAGACAAATTAATTTCCATAAGCATATTATCATCTTCATAAACGGCACATTTTACTAGATATTCGTCATTGTCGTGCTGGTAAAAATGATTTGCGGCTATTTCTAAATCTTGTTTAACGATATGGCGATTTTCTTCTACATATCGTGTTATTTTTGCTTTTAAATATGGCGGTAGTTGATTAGCGAATGTATCTATTATTTTGATACCTTCGTCTGTTATTGTATATCTTGTGGCATTGTTTGACTGGCTTGCGTCAAGATAGCCCGCTTCAGCCATTTCGCTAAGATATTGTTGTACGCTATAAAAATTCATATAATTTTCTTCTAGTGCAAATTGTGTAACTTGGCGGTTTGAAATGGGTATGTCCATTTTATCAATCAACATCAACAGCAATATTTTGTTTTCGACCTGCTTATCATCTGATGATGATGGATAAATATTTTGTTGTGACATACCGTCCTCCTCGTATTTTTCTATATCCGATAATTATATCATATATTATTAAACAGCGCAAGAACTTTTTCGCAAAACCTTGCAAAAAACCGCCTTACGACGGTTTGCAATATTAGCTATTTGTCCCTATTTTTTGCACAACAATCTCAAATTCTTCGTGGTTTTCCGCAAACACATCAATTAGTGCAGGGTCAAAATGTGTACCGCTTCCTTTTTTAATAATTTCTACGGCTTCGCTATGTATCATTGGCTTTTTATATGGTCGGTCAGAAACAAGAGCATCATAAACATCTGCTATTGCCATAATTCTACCTAAAAGCGGTATGTCGTTTCTTTTTAAACCTTTAGGGTAGCCCGACCCATCCCATTTTTCGTGATGGCTTATTGCGAAAATGCAAGCATATTCCAAAAAAGTAGAATCACTTACACGTTCCATTATTTGGTTTAGGATTTTTTCGCCATAGATGGTATGGGATTTGATTATATCAAATTCTTCATCAGTTAGCCTGTCGGGTTTTAGTAATATTGTGTCAGACACGGTGATTTTGCCTACATCGTGCAATTGACTAGATTGCACGATAAGTTCCTCGTCAAGCGGTAGCAGCTCGTCAATATACAGACCACGTTTTTTCATACCATCAAGCAAAATTTTTATGTATAAACTTGTACGTTTGATGTGGTTGCCTGTCGTTAAGTCGCGGCTTTCTACGAGTTCTGCAACGGTTTCTAGCACTGCATTTTTCAGTTCTACAACCTCTTTTGATTTTTCTCGAACCGTTTTGTCTAGGTCTTTGTTAAATTCGATAAGCTCACGTTTTTGCGATTGTACAAGCAAATGTAGCTCTACACGCTGACGTAGTAGCGGTGGCGAAAATGGCTTTGTTATATAATCCATACCGCCCATCGATAGTCCCTTTAGCTCGCTTTCTTCATCTCTTAATGCCGTTAAAAAGATGACGGGTATATGTGATGTGGTTGGGCCTTCTTTAAGTTTTGCAAGCACATCGTAGCCGCCCATTTCGGGCATTTCTACGTCAAGCAGAATTAAATCAGGAATAAGCCTCTCTAAAGCCTTAAACAATAGTAACCCAGATGTAAATGTGTAAATTTTATAGCTTTCTGGCAGTGCTTTTTTGCACGCCATCAAATTTACTTCATTATCGTCCACAAGAAAAATTATTTGCCGCAATATTTTATTTGCTCCACCCATTGTCAATCCCTCCTTTGACTGCAGTGATGCTATTTTGTTTTCGGCTCTCTCTCTCTCTCTCTCTCTCTCTCTCTCTCTCTCTCTCTCTCTCT